>Ga0189289_10460_pt1 | contig 13585 bp, 10 predicted proteins | sample UW106minimetaG_FD_130313 | JGI IMG/M metagenome (GOLD analysis project Ga0189289, IMG submission 130313) | Marine microbial communities from the Costa Rica Dome - UW106 mini metaG | ecosystem: Environmental > Aquatic > Marine > Oceanic > Photic zone | place: Costa Rica: the Eastern Pacific...
TGTTTTTTTACACGGATTTTTGATAATGGTGATGCTATGATTACAAATACTGAATTAGAAAATAAAGGAAATCAGTTTCCATCTAAAATTATCGGATTCGAAAAGGATGTCGATAAATTATATTTTACTACTAATAACAATGTAATTCTTCAGATAACTGTCGTTAGAGATAGTGTTTTAAGGTTTAGGTACACTACAGTTGGTTATTTTGAAAATGATTTTTCATATGCCATAACTAAATATGCAAGTATTGGATATAATAAGCTTGAAATTGAAGAAAATGAAGATTTATATACGATTACAACAACGAAACTTCGTTGTGAAATCTCAATAGAGAGTCTTCGTATTGCAATATATGATGCGAAAGACAATACTCTAATTAATCAAGATGAAATAGGATTTCATTGGGAGGAGAGTTACCAATTTGGTGGAAATGTGGTTAAAATGAGTAAGGTTTCTAATGACGGAGAAAGCTATTATGGTTTAGGCGATAAACCACATCATCTTAACCTTAAAGGAAGACGATATACTAATTGGGTTACAGATTCTTACGCTTATGGTAAGGATACAGACCCTATCTATAAATCTATACCTTTTTACACAGGATTACATCATGGAAAGGCCTATGGTATTTTCTTTGATAACTCCTTTAGGACTTCTTTTGATTTTGCACACGAACGCAGAAATGTAACTAGTTTTTGGGCACAAGGAGGAGAAATGAATTATTATTTCTTTTATGGTCCAAAAATGACTGATGTTGTTGAGAGCTACACGGATTTAACTGGAAAGCCTCATCACTTACCACCAATGTGGGCCTTGGGTTTTCATCAATGTAAATGGAGTTATTATCCAGAATCTAAGGTTAAAGAAATTACTTCTACGTTTAGAAAACTAAAAATTCCATGTGATGCGATTTATTTAGATATTGATTACATGGATGGCTTCCGTTGTTTTACTTGGGACAAGAATCATTTTCCAAATCCGAAGCAAATGGTATCCGAGTTAAAGGAACAAGGATTTAAAACCGTAGTTATTATCGATCCAGGAATTAAAATTGATAAGAAGTATGATGTTTTTAAGGAAGCTTTAGATAAAGACTATTTCTGTAAAAGGGCGGATGGGGCTTATATGAAAGGTAAAGTTTGGCCTGGAGAATGTCATTTCCCTGATTTTACAAATCCAGAAGTACGAGATTGGTGGTCAGGACTTTTTAAGGAGCTTATCGAGGATGTTGGTGTTAAAGGTGTATGGAATGATATGAACGAACCTGCCGTAATGGAAGTTCCAAATAAAACGTTTCCAGATGACGTAAGACATGATTATGATGGCAATCCATGTAGTCACAGAAAAGCTCATAATATTTATGGAATGCAAATGGCAAGAGCAACTTATCAAGGGCTTAAAAAGTACTCTTATCCTAAAAGACCATTTGTTATTACAAGAGCTGCATATTCAGGTACGCAACGTTACACCTCTACTTGGACTGGTGATAATGTCGCAACATGGGAGCATTTATGGATAGCTAATATTCAGGCACAGCGTTTAGCAATGTCTGGTTTTGGCTTTGCTGGTAGTGATATTGGAGGTTTTGCAGAACAACCGCAAGGTGAGTTGTTTACGCGTTGGATTCAGCTTGGTGTGTTCCATCCATTTTTTAGGGTGCATTCTTCAGGTGACCATGGTGATCAAGAACCATGGACATTCGATGAGGACGTAACAGATATTGTTAGAAAGTTTATCGAGATACGATACCAGTTATTACCATATTTGTATACTGCATTTTGGAACTATGCCGATCATGGAACACCAATGCTTAAGTCACTAGTATTGTATGATCAGGACGATGTGCAAACGCATTACAGAACTGACGAATTTATTTTTGGAGAACAAATATTGGCTTGTCCTGTTTTAGAAGCTAATGCTAAAGGAAGACGCATGTACATACCAAACGGTAATTGGTACAACTTCTGGACTGATGAAATGGTTAAAGGTGGCAAAGAAATGTGGGTTGATGCTGATATAGATAGTATGCCAATATTTATAAAGGAAGGTGCTATTATTCCTAAATATCCAATTCAACAATATGTAGGCGAAAAGGAAATTAAAGAGATTACTCTTGATGTTTATTATAAGAAGGGTAAAGAGGAGAGCGAATTATTTAGTGATGCAAATGATGGGTTCGATTATACAAAAGGCCGATATAGTCTGAGAAACTTTACACTTACAGGTCGTAAAAATGAACTTATAATTAACCAGTATAAGGAAGGAAAGTTTATCACCCCGTATGATGCGTTTAAGATTATTGTTCATGGATTACCTTTTGACATTACTGAAATACAATTAGACAATGAAACAATTTCATTAGAACATTTAAAATCTAATGGTACCAGTTCATTTGTTGTTAATAAAAACTTTTCAGAATTGCATATTATTGGTGAAGCTTCAAAATAAAGCATGACTAATGCCTTAGTCTAGGTATCTATTAATTGCGAACAGATTTTGTATTTTAGTGTTCTGACATTTAAATTCTAGACTATGCGTTTTGTAAAGGCAGTATTAATCATTGGATTTATTGTATTAGTTATATCATGCGCAACCAATCCATTCACGGGTAAAAAAACAATCGCACTTGTATCTAACGATCAGCTGTTTGCTTCATCTTTTGCACAATATGATCAGGTGTTAAGTGATAATAAAGTCCTAACGGCGACGAAGGATTCAGAGATGGTAACACGTGTTGGCCAACGTATTGCGGTTGCCGCAGAGCTTTGGTTAAATGCTAACGGATATCAAGGTTATTTGGTTGATTATAAGTGGGAGTACAAACTTATAGAATCAGAGCAAATTAACGCTTGGTGCATGCCTGGGGGAAAGATCGCGTTTTATACTGGTATTTTACCCATTGCTCAAAACGAAACAGGAGTAGCTGCAATTATGGGACATGAAGTAGCGCACGCACTTGCTAATCATGGTCAACAACGCATGAGTTCAGGAATGTTACAACAGGCAGGAGGGGTTGCAGTGGCTGTTGCAAGTGGGAATCAGTCGCCTGAAAATCAGGAATTATGGATGCAAGCTTACGGTATTGGGTCAGCTGTTGGCTTGATGTTACCATTTAGCAGAAGTCATGAATCTGAAGCAGATAAAATAGGATTGTACTTGATGGCTATTGCAGGTTATAATCCAGATGAGGCTGCAGAATTATGGAAACGGATGAAGGCTCATAATGACGGACAAGCTCCACCAGAATTTTTAAGTACACATCCAAGCAACGATTCGCGTATAGCTCATCTATTAGAACTTTCTCCAATGGCTAAAGCTGAAGCTAAAAAGTACGGAGTAATAACATTTAGACCTATAAATTAATATTCATTTAAAGAATAATTGAGTACTTTAGAAGCAGCTCACAATGGGCAGATTTTTTATTTTATACTATGAATCAACTAGAAAAAGGGAGTAAAAAATTGCTCAATGCCTGGGCATTTTATGATTGGGCAAACTCCGTTTATACCTTAACTATTGCCTCTTCTATTTTTCCAATATTTTATTCGGCATTGTTTATTTCTGAAGTTAAGAGCGTCACTGCTTTTGGCTATCAATTTAAAAGTACAGCGCTTATAACATTTGTTACAGCATTTACGTTTTTAGTTGTTGCTATTATTTCACCGATACTTTCTGGTATTGCTGATTATGTAGGAAATAAGAAAAAATTCATGAAGTTTTTCTGTTATGTTGGTTCTGCTGGATGTATTGGATTGTATTGGTTTGATTTAGATAGAATTCACCTGAGCTTGCTATTTTATTTTATGGGCTTAATAGGTTATTGGGGGAGTTTGGTTTATTATAACTCTTACTTACCTGATATTGCATTTGAAGAGCAGCAAGATAGCATAAGTGCCAAAGGTTTTTCCATGGGCTATATAGGAAGTGTTTTACTTTTAATCATAAACCTTGCCATGGTAATGAGTCAAGAAACTGGTGAAGAAAAAATGCAAATGATGCGTTATTCCTTTATTACAGTTGGTGTTTGGTGGGCATTGTTTAGTCAGTATACTTTTTATGTTTTACCTAAAGGAGTTTCATCTGGACATAAAGTAACCAAATCCGTAGTGCTGAACGGTTTTAGAGAATTAATGGGAGTGTGGGAACAGTTAAAAGAAAATCTCCGTTTAAAACGGTATTTGTACGCGTTTTTTGTATTTAGTATGGCTGTACAAACCATAATGCTCGTTGCAGTTTATTTTGGCGAGGAGGAAATTGCTTGGGAAAGTGATGATGCCAAAACCACTGGTTTAATTGTTAGTATTTTGGTTATTCAGCTTGTAGCTATTCTAGGAGCAGTATTAACGTCTAGAACTTCGGCTAAATTCGGAAATATTAAAACACTAATTGGAGTAAATTTTATTTGGATGGCGTTATGTTTTTATGCTTATTTTATGGAAACACCTATTCAATTTTATGTCGCCGCATCATTAGTTGGATTAGTTATGGGTGGAATTCAATCCTTAGCAAGGTCGACGTATTCTAAATTTTTACCAGAAACAGAGGATACAACATCTTATTTTAGCTTTTTTGATGTGGCAGAAAAGATAGGAATAGTCATAGGTATGCTTATTTATGGCTTTATTGATCAAATAACTGGCAGTATGCGTAATTCTATTTTATTTCTGTTTATTTTCTTTTTAATGGGTATCATTTTACTCTTTAAAGTTCCAAAGCAAGAGATTAAAAATTAATGCTTACTTTTATCATGCTATGTTAAAGAACAACTGTAGACCATACATAACTGTTGTACTTCTTTTATTTTTTTCTTGTCAGAATGAGCCCTATGAGGGAGACATTGCATTTGAAGATAACAGTTGTATAGATGCTATTGAATTCACAATTAATGCGGCAATAGACTTCTCTAATGCTACAGAAACAAATTACTCTGTGTTATGCCAAATTTATAGAGATGCTTTACAAAATCAGATTGAAATCTGTGGTGACGAAGATGGTAGTTTACAGCTTATTATAGAAGAATTGGGGTCATGTGCGTCACCGGATGCACTTTGTGCAGAAGCAGAGGCAGCCACTGAAATTGCCAGAACAAATTATGAAAGTGCTTTAATTACTGATTTTACAGAGCTATGCGAATTATATAGAGACGCCCTAGAATATCAAATAGAAGTTTGTGGTGATCCATTTGGCGAGCTGGCTGGTTTTATTTTCGATTTGGGAAATTGCCAACCTGTCTTTGAGGATACTGTGGGCGAATGGCGATTAGTATCATGGCTAAATGATCAAGGTATAGATATAGATAATGACGGAGAAGTAACCTTTGATTACTTGGAAGAAATTGACTGTTATGATAATGAAACCATCGCTTTTAATGCAGATGGTACAGGGATATTTTTTTTGAGATCTATGGCCCAGATAACTTATATTCCAGATGATTCAGGTGGTGAAGACTTCTATGTTGATTGCACAATGATAAGTAACAATATCACTTTTACCTGGATACAAAGCGGTAATAATTCAATAATAATTACATTTCAAGATGGGAGTACAGAAAACTATTTTAGAAATGCAGATAGTTTATTTAAAGTCATTGAGGGTGGATTTACTGCAACTAATGTTTTAAATCCAGATGAGTCCATAGTTGAGCCTGTTACATATGTTTACGAAAAAGAATAAAGACCTACCTAGTATAATAAAAAAGGACAAATCTAACTCGCTTGTCCTTTTTTAGTTTCATATTGGGGCCTAATTAGATATACTTCCTGATCCGCTAACGTTTGTGTCTTTACTTGTGGGATTTCCAGAATATTTCACATCTCCGGATCCCGAAATTTTGACATTAAGAGCACCATGACATACAACATTTACATCGCCAGAGCCTGAAATTTTAACTTCTACATCCTTACTGTCAAGTTTGCTCCCGTCGAAGTCTCCAGAACCTTCAACTTTAGTTTTAAGATTACCTGTTGAACCACTTAGTTGTATATCGCCAGATCCTGCTATGCCGCTTTCTAACGAGTCTGTATCTACATTTAAATCTATATCACCAGAACCTGCTAATGTAACTTTAAAGTCACCTGACTTGATGGTTCCTGAATTTTCAATATCTCCAGATCCTGCAAGAGATACAGACGAAATAGACTGATATGGTACAGTAACAGTTATAGATTTAGTTGGTTTAAGATTAATACCTTTTTTTGATCTTACAACTAGCTTTCCATCTATAACCTCAGTGATAATGTACTCCATTAAATTTGAGTCACCTTTAATTGTAATTAAACCTTCTGCACCTTGAACCAATTTAAAGTCCATTGGTCCTGCAGCATTTAAGCCATCGTAGTCTCCAGTATTTCTACTTGTTGTTGTTATGTTACCATCTCCCTTGACTCTTTTCCATTGGGCCTGAGTTGTAGTAGCGTTGAATAATAATGCAACGACTGTTAGTGATTTTAATAGTTTCATTGTCTTAATTGTTTGATTAATGGTCGTTTTTGATGTTACTGCTTTTTAAAACTAACACTCCCGTGTTGTGAGTTGATTTTTAATGTATTACCAGAATTATTGGATCCATAATAACCTCGGTAGTGTTTCTGATGACGATCCAATTCTTTATCCACAAAGTTAAAACCTTCAGTATCTCGTAGTGAACCAAATTGTAGTTCTAGGTCGAAATTAAAGTTAAAGGAAGCATCGTATCCTATTGAAACACCTGTGAAATTTGATTCTATTTCAATAGAATTAGCCTTAGAACCAATTCGAGTAATCTTTAATGACCCATGAATTGTCCTTAAATCTGCATTTTTAAATAACGTTCCAATTCTTGTGGTTAAATGTGAACTATTACCTTCAATAAGATTTACATTGTCTACCGTTAAAGATCCGTGAGAGCATTTAAAATCTATATTTTCTGCAATTTCAACAACTGACTTTGTGTGTTGTGCTTTAAGCTTTAAGTTTTCAGTTTTTGCAATAGTAAAACTGCTATGAGTCGTAGATATTTCGCCATTCTTAATGTATTCGAAGTAGCTGTCACGTGTATGATTAAAGCTAATATCGTTAGTGTTAGATAACAACTCTTTAGTTGTTATTTTTCCATGGTCGCAACGGATTTTAGATGAGCCTTTTAGTTTATCTAAATTAATGGCTCCAAATTTATTTCGAAGATTAACATTATTAGTCATTGGCATTTTTATGACATAGTCAATCTCCATCTTTAAGTTCATTTTTTTACCCCAATTCCACCAACTGTTTTTGTTCTTTTCTATCTTGGTGATTGCAGAAACTAAATTAGAACTTGAGCTAAACTCTATGTCAATACCCTCTAGTCGTTCTTGGACCTTGTTACCATTGTTTCCACTTACTTTTATGGAAACATTAAATTCTATACGATTTTCATCCCATGTTATAATGTTAACATTACCGAAAGAATTATCCACTTTCAAAGTGGCATTACTGCTTACGTTAAAAGATTTTTTAACCGTCTTTTCTTTTGATATTTTTGTGGTATTAATACCCGTACTACCTGCCGAAATAAATGGAACCAGTAATAGGTATAAGAAAATTTTATATTGTATTTGTTGTTTCATTAGTACCGATATTTAGTTGTTTTAAATTTTCTATTTCTTCAAGGACATTATTTAAAATATCAACCCTACTTTGAAAATTATTAATCATTGCATAAATAATACGTTGGTCATTTCCGTTAGCTGTAAGACTTAATTTTAAGTTCTCGTACTCCGATTCTAAAGATTCTATTGAGTTAAGCGCATCTTCAATTAATGTTTCCGTTACAGGAGACTTTTCTTGATTAATTTTTCTTAATTCAGCTTCAATTGTTGCTGTAAAGAAGTCTTGAGTTTCAGACATTTCTGGTGATACACTTGCTAAATCTATAACGTCAGTACGTGCATTGACAGTGGCAATTACGCTAAGGCAAATCAACAATGAGGCAGCAACGGCTAAAAATGACTTCCAATTAAATCCAGAATTTATCTTAGAATTTAAAGATTCGTGAGCTTTGAGTTTCTCTAAAAATCGATCTTGATGACCTGCATTCGGATTTTCAGTATCAAAGCCGCCTTCGAGATTTTTGAATAATTCGTCTAAAGTATCTTTTTGCATAATTATGACATTAAGCTGTTTGCATTAGTTTTTTACGTAAACTCTCTTTAGCTCTGGAAATCATGGTTCTACAGTTAGCGTAGGAAATATCCATTATTTCGCAGATTTCTTCGTAATCGTATCCTTCTATGAGATGAAGCGATAAACCCAAACTATAATTTGGTTTGAGCGTTTTCATAACACCCATTATTTGTTTAACCTTATCAGAATTTTGATTACTCTCGTCAATACCATTATCATTTTCTACTTTGTGCATGACTGCGTCTAAAGCTATTTCATGTCGTTTTGTGGCTTTATTGTAGTGTGCAATACTGTTGTTTACTACAATACGTTTTAACCATGCACCGAAGAGTTTGCTGTCCTCTAGAGTATTCAGCTTTGTAAATGCTGTTAAAAATGACTCCTGCATTATGTCCTCAGCTTTAAAAGAATCTTTAACAATTCTTAGAGCTGTGTTATACATGGCTTTGTTATATCTGTTGTAAACCTCTAATTGTGCACGCTGGTCACGAGATTGACAAAGCAACAATAACTGTTCGATATCTTGATTGGTTGATGTCAAAAAAACAATTGCTTTGGTATATAGATGCGACGATTGGTTAAGTGTTACAGTTTCTTTAAAAAACTTTTAATTTTTCTATAAAGCTAATGGCATAACAATTGAAAACATATAAGTGTGAATAACTTTGGATATCTTATAACTAACTGATATTCAGAATAAAGTTAATTATTAATACTTTTAAATACATGTGATTCTGGGTTTTTTAATGACAGAATGACTTAAAAATAATATGGGAAAACAAAAAATATTAGGACTTGACACTTTGTCACTACAAGATTTTGATGAAAATTCAGAGTTAATTCCGTTGATGACTCCAGAAGATGAAGAGCTAATTAATAATGAAGTATTACCAGAGTCACTTCCAATTTTACCATTAAGAAATACAGTTTTATTTCCAGGAGTAGTAATTCCAATTACGGCTGGTAGAGATACTTCAATTAAATTAATAAATGACGCAAATAAAGGCGGTAAGGTTATTGGAGTAGTGGCTCAGAAAGATGAAGCTATAGAAAAACCTTCAGTGCAAGATATATATAAAACAGGTACTGTAGCGAGAATCTTGAAGGTGTTGAAAATGCCAGATGGTAATACGACCGTTATAATTCAAGGAAAAAAGCGTTTTCAAATAAATGAGGTAATTTCTGAAAACCCTTATTTAACAGCAACCATTTCGGACTTGTCTGAGTCAAAACCCGAACAAGGAAATGAGGAGTTTACAGCAATTATCGATTCTATTAAAGATCTTTCTTTAGAAATAATTAAAGAAAGCCCGAATATCCCAACTGAGGCAACCTTTGCCATTAAGAATATTGAAAGTAATTCCTTTTTAGTGAATTTTGTGTCTTCTAACATGAATCTTAAGGTCGAAGAAAAGCAAGACCTTCTCAAGATTAATGATCTTAAAGAGCGTGCCTTACAGACCTTAAAGTATATGAATTTAGAATATCAAAAACTTGAGCTTAAAAATGATATTCAAAATAAGGTGCAAAGCGATATGAACCAGCAACAGCGCGAGTATTTCTTGCATCAGCAAATGAAAACTATTCAAGAGGAATTAGGCGGTGGAGTCTCTTCAGGCCAAGAAATTGAGGAGATGAAAGCCAGAGCTAAAGATAAGCATTGGGACGAAAAGGTAAGCAAACACTTTGAGAAGGAACTTGCAAAAATGCAACGTATGAATCCACAAGTCGCTGAGTATTCCATTCAACGGAATTACTTAGATCTGTTTTTAGACTTACCATGGAATGAATTTAGCGAAGACCAATTTGATTTGAAACGCGCGATGAAAATATTGGGTCGTGATCATTTTGGCTTAGATGATGTTAAAAAGCGGATCATTGAGTATTTAGCGGTTTTAAAGCTTAGGAACGATATGAAGTCTCCAATACTTTGTCTTTATGGTCCTCCAGGTGTTGGAAAAACATCACTTGGTAAATCTATAGCTGAAGCTTTAGGTAGAGAATATGTTAGAATCTCATTAGGTGGATTAAGAGACGAGGCAGAGATTCGAGGACATCGTAAGACTTACATCGGTGCAATGCCAGGACGTATAATTCAAAGCTTAAAGAAAGCTGGAACGTCAAACCCAGTTTTTGTACTAGATGAGATTGATAAACTATCGGCAGGGCATCAAGGTGATCCGTCATCGGCAATGCTAGAAGTATTAGACCCAGAACAGAATAATGAGTTTTATGATAACTTCTTGGAAATGGGCTATGATTTGTCTAAAGTCATGTTTATTGCTACTTCAAATAGTCTTGCAACGATTCAGCCAGCATTAAGAGACCGTATGGAAATTATCAATGTTACTGGTTATACCATTGAAGAAAAGGTAGAGATCGCTAAACGTCATTTATTACCCAAGCAATTAAAAGAGCATGGATTGCATAATGCTCACCTTAAAATAGGAAAGCCACAATTAGAGAAAATTGTCGAAGGCTATACAAGAGAGTCTGGTGTTAGGGGTTTAGAAAAGCAAATTGCAAAGATGGTACGCTATGCTGCTAAGAATATAGCAATGGAAGAGGATTACAATGTTAAGGTTTCTAATGAAGATATTATTAAGGTCTTAGGTAGTCCGAGATTAGAGCGTGATAAGTATGAAAACAATAATGTAGCTGGTGTTGTGACTGGATTAGCATGGACAAGAGTTGGCGGTGATATATTATTCATTGAGTCTATTCTGTCTAAAGGTAAAGGAGCACTTTCTATTACAGGAAATCTAGGTAAAGTAATGAAAGAATCTGCAACGATTGCTATGGAGTATATTAAAGCTAATGCAGATAAATTTGATATTAATCCAGAGGTTTTTCATAAGTATAATGTCCATATTCATGTTCCTGAGGGTGCCACGCCTAAAGATGGTCCAAGCGCAGGTGTAACGATGCTTACATCTTTAGTATCTTTATTTACACAACGTAAAGTGAAAAAGAGTTTGGCAATGACCGGAGAAATTACCTTGAGAGGAAAGGTATTGCCAGTTGGAGGTATTAAAGAAAAAATATTAGCAGCTAAACGCGCTAAGATTAAGGAGATTTTACTTTGTGAGGATAATAAGCGAGATATAGATGAAATAAAGCCAGAATATCTCAAAGGCCTTACTTTTCATTATGTGAAAGATATGAGTGATGTGTTAGATATTGCCATTACCAATCAAAAAGTAAAGCATGCAAAACGATTATAAACGATTAATACTCTCGGTAGTTATAGTTTTATTGGCTGGTCTATTTGCTTTTGGGCAAGAAACTAAAGTAAGATTTAAGGACGTTTTGCTTGATGGTAAACCAGCAAAGCTTAATGTTTTAACTGGCGAGATTACTTTAGTCGATTCTAATGAAACAAGGGTAATAACCATAAAAGATTCTCTAAAACTTGTTGAACAAAGGGGTGAATTACTTCAGGACAATGTAAAAAATACTGATTTTCATGTGGTTAATGGAAATGAAACCTTATTAGACATCGCTAATCGTTATAACACCACCTTAACAAAACTTAAAGAGGTAAATAATTTAGAATCTACATTAGTTAACGATGGGCAGCGTCTAAAGATTCGAAACTTCGATACTACGGTTGAAGAAAATCCTATTACGGAGTCAATAGAAATTGAAGAAAAAGAATCCTTTCAAACCTCAAAAAACGCTGTTGAAATTGAATTTCATACAGTTTTGGAAGGGGAAACCCTCTACAGTTTGTCTAATTGGTATGGTACCACAGTAAACGAACTTAAAACCCAAAACGGTCTTAATTCAAATTTGATAAGAGTTAATCAAATACTTCGAGTTTCAAATTTTAATACCTCCAAGGCGACGGATGACTTAGATTATTGGGTCGTATCAAAAGGAGACACTTTATACAATATTTCGAAGCGAAATGGTATTTCTGTGGAAGGGTTAAAACGACTTAATGGTTTAACAACAAACCTTATTAAAATAGGGCAAAAGCTCAAGCTTAAGTAGAAATACTTCCTTTAAAAAAAATAAAAATTTCATATCATCGTTTTAAGTTTGATTTAGTTATTTTGCAGAATCTATGATTAAGAGGGTTACCCAGTTCTGTTTCATGCTGTTGGCATTACCATTGTTTGCACAATTGGGAGGAGGCTCTACTTATCAATTTCTAAATTTGGTTTCTTCTCCGCGTCAAGCTGCCTTAGGTGGTAAAATCATAACAAATTTTGATTCAGATGTTACGGAAGCTCTTTATAACCCTGCATCAATAAATTGGAAAATGCATAACCAATTAGCTGTTAATGCATCAAATTATCTTGGTGATGTAACGTATGGAACTGCAGCTTATGCTTACACTTGGGATAGACATTTGCAAACCTTTCATTTTGGGATCACCTATATCAATTACGGAACGTTTGATGGTTACGATGTAAATGGCAATCCAACAGGAAGCTTTAGTGGCAATGAAGCCGCAATATCAGCAGGATACAATTATAATATTCCATTTACTGATTTTTATGTAGGAGCCAATGTCAAAGTCATTACATCTTTACTAGAACAGTACAACTCAGTTGGAGGAGCAGTAGATATTGGTATAATGTATATCAACGAAAAACTAGACTTTCATGCCGCATTGACTGTAAGAAATTTGGGTACTCAGTTTACAACTTATGCAGGACAAAATGAGACGTTACCATTTGAAGTCAATTTTGGAATGTCTCAAACCTTAGAGAATGTGCCAATTCGTTGGCATTTAACTCTAGAGAACTTACAAGAATGGCCAATAGGTACGTCTAATCCAGCCAGAGCTATAACAGATTTAGATGGAAATCAAACCCAAGAAAAGGTAGGCTTTTTTAATAATGCCTTAAGGCATCTCATATTGGGTGCAGAATTATGGCCTGAAAAAGGATTTAATTTAAGAATAGGTTATAACTTTAGACGAGCAGAGGAATTGAGAATCGTAGATCAAAGAAATTTCTCTGGAATTTCGGCAGGTATTTCAATTCGACTAAATAAAATGCGTTTTAGTTATACTCATGCAAGATATACAAGCGCATCAAACACTAGTTTTTTTGGGCTTCAAATAGATTTAGATGGCAGAAGACGATAAGCAAAACATAATCATAGCCATTGATGGATTTTCCTCAACAGGTAAAAGTACCATTGCTAAACAATTGGCAAAAGCTTTAAACTATATTTATGTAGATACAGGCGCCATGTATCGCGCTGTTACTTATTATGCGATTGAACAGAATATGATAGGCGAAGGATTTTTTAGTTCAGATGCATTAATAGCGCAACTTCATCATATACATATTACATTTAAGTTTAATGAAGAATTGGGTTTTGCAGAAGTTTATCTCAATAACAAGAATATAGAGAAAGCCATTCGTACATTAGAGGTGTCAAGGTTTGTTAGTCCAGTTGCAACTATTTCTGAAGTTAGACAAAA
>Ga0189289_10461_pt1 | contig 13549 bp, 21 predicted proteins | sample UW106minimetaG_FD_130313 | JGI IMG/M metagenome (GOLD analysis project Ga0189289, IMG submission 130313) | Marine microbial communities from the Costa Rica Dome - UW106 mini metaG | ecosystem: Environmental > Aquatic > Marine > Oceanic > Photic zone | place: Costa Rica: the Eastern Pacific...
CACCGAGAACCATATCTTCAAGGGCTGTTTCACCCGTCAATTGCCAGCAACGGATGGTGACGGCTTCGTGTTGGCTCACTTTCTACGCGTGAGGTCTCCAAAATCATCGTCGTTTGGCTGAAGAAATTGCCAAACGACAGGAACTGTGATGATGACTGTTAAGCCGATGGTGACCCAGATCGCTGTTGCGTAGTCACCCATGCCCATGCATCAAACCCATCCGACCATACCCACTTCGATCTACGAGCTGATCGGAGAGTCAGGCCTGTCGTTGACGGCGGAGACGACGCTTCTTAGCTTTGCTGCACCCACTTCAGCCGAATGCGCGGATTTCTGACGGCTGGATTTCTGCTTTGCACGCTGCTCCCTGCAGGGCAAGCAGCTGTTTTCACCGTCAAACCAGGCACATCGTTTTATTCCAAACCTCAAGCCAAGCAAGAGCTTCTGCTGCAGCTACCGGAAGTACGTGTTCATGTTCCACCGAAGAAAGACGCCGCTGGCTTCTGCCAGTTCAAGCTGATCTACAAAATTGCTGACCGTGACAACCCCGAGCTGCCATCAACCGGCTGGGCACGGTGTGTCTCGACCGACAAGCTTGTCCCGAACTGACCGCAAGTGGATTCAGCTTCAGCGATCGATCCCAATGCTGTTCGCAGCGCTTATCGCCGCATGTGTCATCGCACCAGAGGCAGCCAAGGCCACTGAGCTTGAACAGACGGTTTGCAGGAATGGCACCAGAGAAGCGATCTGTAGCGTCAAGCTCGACGACAACAGCCTTGAACTGAAGCTTCAACCCGATCTCATGCTGCAAGCAAGGCGCCTGGGGCGCTGGCGGATGAGCCACCAAGACGGGATCACAACCCGCAGCTGCAATGCACGCATCGATCTCGGAAGCGAAGTTGTCTATGGGGTTTTACGGATCAGCTCCAGCACAGGGACCAGCCTGATCTGGCCCCAGCAGAAACTTGAAATCCCGGATTTGCACTTCAGCTCAACCCACTCCATGCCGAGGGAGTCACACTTGGACACTCCCTCGGCACAGCCTGGTCATCCTTAATCCGCTCGCTGAGACCACACTCAGCTCGGGGGCGAGACACCCCTCACACGCGGACCAAAGGCTTCCGTTCAATCCGGGGGCCTTTTTATTGAGCCCATGAAAGAGACCTGCGAGTCTCATCATGAAATAATTAAGCGATCCTTAAGGGGCGCTGCATGGGTTATTTCGCAAAGCAGCTGAGCGCGCAAGAGGTCAAGCAGGGATACGCACTGCTCAACCTGATGGAGCATCTGGATCGCGAAATGGACCTCCTCAACCAACAGCGAATCCGTGTCGGAGCATCATCCGAGGAGGGCCAACGGCTCACCCAGATCAAGCAGAGTCATCTGCGCAAAATTCAAAGCTGCATCAGCGAACTCAACACCAGTGGCTTCAACGACTGGTTGCTGCACCAGCAGCCGGCATAAGCGGGCAAACACCGGGTTTTCCTAGTCCAGCACCCAGTTCTCGCAGTGTTTCTGCGTCATCAGCTGTCAGCAGGTGGCAGCAGATACTTGACGCGGTTGGCACGCCTTTGGCACACTTCGGTAGCAACCGGCCTCTTTCACTTGCCACGCCTCAGCGAAACCGATGGCTGGATCAAGCCCTTTCGCCGTCAGGTGGCAATTACCTGCGGAGATGGCTGGTACGTCCGCAATAACCGTGGACGGATGCGCCTCAACGTCCCCGGTCACGGCTCCCTCTCTCTCAACTACGACTGGTCAGAGCGGGGCGCAACGCAAGCCCTCCCCTTCATCCAGCAGCTGTTCAAGCGATGGGATGGTGGGCGCATCACCCTCGCTGCTGCAGCCACCTCCACCAACACCAGCAGCAGCCAGAAAAAGCTGGATTTCAGCCAGTTAATTGAGACATATCGGGAGTTCGTCCCCAACGCTGGCGAGAAGACCTGGGAAGGCTTCTACCTGCCGGTGCTGCGCAACTGCGCCAAGCAATTCAAGGACCGCCCCCCAGTGGACGGTGAAGCACTTTGCATGGCAGCCCTCGCGCAATGGGAACAAGGCACAAGGATGCGTCAGACCGCACGTCAGAAGCTTTATGGCTTTCTGAACTGGACGGTGCAGCGTGGGCACCTCAAGCCCATCTACAGCCCGCCTGCGACCCTCCCAGAGGTGCTCAAGCCAAAGCGCATTGGCTATCCCCTCAGCGATGCGCAGATCCTCCAGATCCTCGACAACCTGCCGCAGGGTGAAAAGCACAACCGCTGGCGGTTCGCCATTCAGCTTTGTGCCGTCTACGGGCTGCGTCCTGAGGAATTGCGGTACCTGCGTATTAAGGACGGGGCAAACGGGGCAGAACTCTGGACGATTTATCAGAAGTCGATGGGCGGCACCAAAGGCGCAAAGACGGAACCCCGCAGGCTGCACCCCCTGCTGGTGCGCGATGCCGATGGATCTGCCATCAACTGGAACCTGCAAAGCCGATTGCAGGTGGGCGAGAAATTGCCGCCATTGAACAGCGAAGGCAACGGCAGCGAGGCATTGAGTCGTTATCTCAGGCGCCGTGCGGTTTGGCTGTCGATGCGTGAAGACGCCAAACAACAGGGCGAACAGCTCACCCCCTATTCATTCCGCCATCGCTACGCCAAGGGGATGCACGCCAACAACATCCCCATCGCCAACATCAGCGAGGCAATGGGGCACACCATCGAGGTGCACCTGAAGAGCTACGCGCGGTTCAAGCCCAATGCGACGGCAGACCTCGTGGCAGCGGTCAACGTCTGACCGATCTAGCCAGACTCCACCCCATGCCAAGCAAAGACCGCGCCACCAATCCACCCCCAGAAAAACCGGGTGGTGAAGGTTGGCTGGTGAGTCTTGAGCAGCAACTGCTTTGTCAGTTCAAACCTGACTCAGCGACGGTCCACGCCCAATGGGTCGCAGTGCGCACCTACAGCTGGGTTCCGCCTCGCCCACCAGTGCCGCATACCCGTAGGCGGATGCTTCGCCATAACGCCATCGAGGCGTGGGACAAGATGCTCAAAACTGGCTGGCGGCGGTGCTCACCACCAGTCCGGTGATTCAGAACTTTCTTGGGTAAGGGGGGGTGCCTGCCATTTCCACGTTGATCTCCCTGCAGATGTTCATCCATGCCCCCAATCCGAAGTTCACGCCATTAGGGCCATCGATGAATTCCTGAAACTCTTCCGCTGTTATTCCTTCGCGGACTTCCCAGATGCAGAAGGCAGGACCTTCAGGTCCAACGGGGCAGAACGAATGGTTGTAGAACCCCGCTTCTAGATTTTTGGCTACGGCCTCATCCCAGCCACCACCTGGAGCCATGGCTGCTTGGGCCGTCTCCCACCACTGCTGCGCTTTGCCTGCGCGGAATTCGTGATGAACGTGGAAGAACTTGGATGCCATGGAGAGGTTGCCTTTCGCCACATCCTGGGTTGAGTACTCAGCCTTCGTTGTCGCTTGCAGCACTCATCAGGAACCGACTACTGCTTGGGTTATGTGCAAACCACCAGTTCGCTGTCCCCGAAGGTTCAGTTCGTCATAACTGTGGTTGTGTCACCGCTTGGGATTCAGCCTCTAACCAGATAGGGGAGAAGGTTGCCTGAATAAATCCCCCAGGTGGGGGAGGTGATTCCCAGCTGGAACGGCGATGGTGTGTTTACGGGGCGAGAGCCTCACAACACACACAGGAATCAAATGAAACCAGTTATTCAATTTTTAGCCTTAGCAGTTAGCGGGCTAGCTTTAACGGGTCCTGCTATGTCACAAGTGAGGCACGGTCACGGTCATAGCCATAGGCAAGCTTGGTCTGCAAGTTCACAAGGAATCTCTTTCAATCCATCATCTGAGCGCCTAAAGCAATTTGCAAAACTCATTGAAAGTCAAGGAAATACAACTGTTGTCGGATCAAGCCATTGCGAGCCAGGCTTGGGAGGTTTCTATGCTCCTAGTCAAAACAAAATCACAATCTGCCTTAACAACCAATCAAGTACTGGAGATGTTTTGCAGACACTCCTCCATGAAGGAGTTCATAGAGCACAACACTGCAGAGGTTGGGGCTCAGCTTTCTCCAGCAAGACTGAAGTACTGGAGGCGTTTAGAAAGCTCCCTAAATACCATCAAGAAGTTGTTGCAACCCAGTACGACGATGCTTATGCACAAGTAGAAGAAGTTGAAGCGAGACTGTTGTCAATTGACGGCGGAAAGATTAGTCATGTCGAGCAGGAATATTACTTTTTCAATTTGGCAAAAGCTTGCGGAGGTAACTGGGCTAGAGGCTTGAGTGATTTTGGAGAATTTCAAGAATGCATGGGCAATCGTACTGGCTACATGAAGTCTGGCAAAAAATGCCCAAGTTAAAAATCCTTTGTCGGGAAGCCTGATGCCTAAGACACGGGGCTGAAAGCAATACAAAACCCTTCGGGGAAAAGCAGGGGGCGTGGTTGTCGCTATCCATCTCCCGACAAAACCTCACACACATCACCCCGTCAGCAATGGCGGGGTTTTTTATTGCTTGAGCAAAGCGGGGAACACTCAAGACAGTCACGTTTGACCCATGCCTCAAGACACCCGCATTGCCCTGTTCCTGATGGGGGAGCTGGTGGCAGGACTACGTGACGACTGACCACACCTTCGGCATCATTCGCGGAATCGAACCTGTCCGATGCTCCGCCGTCTTTCCAGCGGGCTTGTGGCTTCTGCCATAGCTCTCGCTCCGTTGCCCACAAAGGCTCAGGACGGCACTGCAGAAGACCTTGGAGATGTGATGAGCATCAGCCTTAAGGATGTGGTCAAACCCACCCTTGGATTCCAAGGCGCACTGCAAGGAGCTGGAACACCGAATCAAGCCGGTATTGGTGGGTTCTTGCCGATTTCCGTTGGCGACAACAGTGTGTTCTTTGCTGATGTACTGGCGAACGTCAACTTCGCTGATTACGGCAATGACAGCAGCATCATCAACACCACTGTTGCTGGCACCACGATCAGCACCTCATCAAGGCTTGGCTACCGCTGGTTGAATAGCGATCGCTCTTGGATGTACGGGCTGAACGCTGGTTATGACAGCCGCCCAATGAATACAGGTGATGCTGATACAGGGATGAACGTCAGCAACAAGCGCAGTGTGTTTTTCCAGCAGGTGGCTGTGAATGCAGAAGCAGTCTCAAATAGCTGGAATTTGAATGCTTATGCCTTAATTGCTGTTGGGGAGAAAGAAGCTCAACTCAACAGCGTTTATAAAGGCGGTTCACTCAACACCTACGGGCTTGATGTGGGTTACTTCATCACTCCAGTGGTGAATGCTTCTGTTGGTTACTACTACCAAAATGGTGATTTAGGAACAGCTGATGGCTCTGGCGTACTCGGACGCTTGGCTTATGAAATGACCAATGGAGTCACAGCGGGAGTGAATATCTCCTACGACGAAGCATTCGATACAAGAGTTTCAGCCGATATTAAAGTTCGCTTTGGTGGTGCATCTACAACAGCGCAGCGCAAAGAAGTTCAACAACTACCTGTAATCAATGCCTTAACATCAACACCAAGCAACCGGGATGTGAGGGTACACGATGCAGACTGCTGGCCAGGGGAATTGCCGTACTGTGCCTTTGTTAGAGGGCTGAGCTTAGTGGGTATGGATCTTTAAATCCTTAGTGATCAGTGGCGTTGTAGGATGCAACTTATCACTCAACGCCCCTGCGACCACAGGGGCTTTTTTATTTCTTCAGTCACATCAATAAGCAAACAAATCAGCATCCAATACCTGGCACTATTTTTCATTTAGCCCCGCTCGCAAGGCGGGGTTTTTTATTGCTTGACCAGAGCGGGGAACACTCAAGACAGTCACATCTGACCCATGCCTCAAGACACCCGTATTGCACTGTTTCTGATGGGGGAGCTGATTTACGCACTACGTGCCAATGACCCTGACGCCTTCAGGCAATGGCTGTCTGGTGGGATTCAAGACCTAGGTGAGCCAGTGGTGGAGGAACTGCTGCTGGACTGGCTGTATTCGTTCCTGACGGTGGAAGAGCAGGACAGGCTGACGGGTTGGCACCTGGGGGTAAGCCTCTAACCAGATGGGGGATACGAAGCGCTGAAATCAGCTCGATTTGTCCCTCGAAATGGTGATGCCATTTCCTGCTGCCATTGCCACTCTGTTGTTACGGGGCAAGAGCCTCACAGAAGCGGCAATCCAATGAAAAAATTTCTCCCAATATCGACCTTTGCACTTTTGGTCGCAGTATCAAACAACCATGCGTTTGCTAATTACGTCCATCCAGACACAAAGCTCTGTAATCAAATCGGCTGCTCAATGAGCCTTGAGGAATTTGCTGAAAGGATGAGCTTCAGCTCTGGAACCGATTTCCGTTTCAGCAACAACAGGGATTCATTGTGCAAAGAGAAAAAAGGTTTATTGGGTTACTACCGTCCCAGCACTCATGAAATAACTATGTGCAATGAGAACGCAAAGTCAGCTCAAGAAATTGCAAATACTATCGCTCATGAAACAATACATGCAGGCCAAGCATGTCTCAATTCATATGTGCCATTTAATAAGGGGGTGCTGAGCCAAAGAGAACAGATAATGGTGCAAAGACTATATCCTCCCAGTGAATGGGAAATTGAATATAACGCCAGAGCGATTTCAAATTATTTGGTTGGAGCCATTCGCGAATCCGATCATCTTGCAAGTGTCATTGATGACGCCTGCTCTGTAGTCAACACAAAAAATTTACCACGTAATTCATCAATTCGAGCCCTGCATCGATAGGATGCTAACCAATGAAACTCGCATCAAATCTAATCCGAGCAGCCAAATCAGTTGTTTTAATTGCTGGCATCTGCGCTGCTAGTCATACAGTTCATGCAGCCCCGCGAGACCCTTGGGACCCTAAGTGGCACTGGAGAAATCAGCTTACTGATAAGTCACAATGGCCTTATGACTACAAGCGCACTTGTTACTTCAATAACTTGCGCAGAAGATGCACGATTTTTAGCCACAGTGGAAGATATACTGTGACAAGAAACAATCACATAGATATTCTGTGGGAGGACGAGGAGGTGACATCAATAAGGTATTTAGAGCCTCCCCAAAAAGGAGCAAAAGTCCTTATAAATAACACAATTCCAGGAGTCATCCAAAGCTCTAGCTATATGAATAATGTGCTTAGTCTTCGCATTAAGTCATCTTCAGGAAACACAATACGGTTTAGGACGAGTGATTAGTTTCAACTAGTTCCCTTCATATTATTCGCCCCGTCAGCAATGGCGGGGCTTTTTATGGCCTACCCAGATAGGGGAGAAGGTTGCCTGAATAAATCCCTCAGATGGGGGAGGTATCACTAGTGGATCTAAATAACAATAAAAGAGCCAGCAAAGACAAGGAGGAATCTAGTCCAGGCCTCAGTTGTCATCAAAAAAAATTACTATGCCAAGCAAGTATCCAATCAATGAATCGACGTTTCCCTCTATTCCTATTTCAAACGAATTAAGGGAAACATATGACGCACTCCGTGTTGCATCTATTGGCAATAATAGGAGTTCCGGAATGAAGATTTCTCATAGAGATAAGCTGATTGACCAGCTTTATTTAGATCTTCAAAACATGCGTAGTGAGTTACTCGAAGCGAGTGCAGGAAAGCTCCAGGCACTTCAACGAATGGACAAACTAATTCAACAAATAGAAGAAGATGCTAAAGCCTGGGAACGTCTTGAGTCTGTGGGTGATGACTTCACATCTGCTATCGATCAATATCGAAGAGGTGTTGGCAAATTCTCAGGCGGGCGCCCCATTCAAGCGCTGATCGGTGCCTGTTACCGCTTTCTAACAACTTGGAAATCCATCAAGAAGCTCCGTTTAGACCGTGAACAACAACTCACTCACAGCGTCGACCCTCAACTCAGCCAAACAGTTGAGAGAGGAGATCAAGCAGGACGCGATGGCGACAGCACGACTGATGGACAACCTCGACAAAGGGTTGGCACGAGCACAGTCGACGCTGAACCAGGCTCGATCTACTGATTACAAAGCTCTTCCATCTTCAGAGGCATCAATTCCATTTGCTCCTGCAAAGCGAAGGATGACGAAAGACTGGCTTAACAAGCTGTACACCAGTCACAAGCCATGCTTCGAAAAAAGCGCATTCAAAGGAATCACCAACGCTAAAAGGCTATCAGTTACCAACTATGCAGACTGGCTTTCAGAACGAGGAATTGATGTTGTTAATTGTTGGACAGAATGTCTGACTTTTCCATCGCCCGAAGAACTACTGGCATTTTGGCGAGCGCAAGGTTCCCCCACACTATCTTCTTCAGAACAATGAACATCTTCTCTCATCTTCGTCATACAACTAATGACGCTTCAAACCATGTTGCCGACAAACCAAGGACAGTTGAATCCCAAGAAGTCCTTAATTTAGATTCTCCTGAAGTTCCAGACTATCCTCCGGCTTTTGCATACGTAGCCACCTCAGCACCATCCACTTCGTACCCTGAAGTTCAGGCAGTATCTTCTGATCGGGGGGAAGATCACTTTGCGGGAAAACAGAAACCAAATGCAGATGGTGACACTAACGCAGTTTTTGGATCCTTATTCTTAATAGCTTTTCACGGTTCACTATTTTTTCTCAAGCACATAGCAGCTTTAGCAATCACAATGCTCAGCTATGCGGACCATGACATCGCGAAAAAGTATGTATCCAAGAGGAAAAAAAAGGATGCGGGGCTGAGAACCTATTGAATCTCTCCATAAATAACTTTAATTGACAACTGCCTTCGCACCACCTCGTCGCCCCCTTGAAGGGAAAAGTAGGGGGCGCTGATGTTGTCGCTATCCATCTTCCGACAAAACCACACAACTGCTAATCCAAAAAAGAATGACTTACAAACTGATTGAAATGGATGGCGAACACGACAACGTCATTCTTGAAACCAACGACCTGGAGCAAGCAAAGGCAAAGTACACAGAAGTGACTACTGCCTGCAAAGCGGGAACCTACGACTTCTGGTGTGCCTTTGACGAACTTGAAGATGGCCTAACCATCGTTTTAGAAGATGAGGATGAAGAGGCAGTCATGGAAGAGACCTTCTACTTACACTCTCCCGACAAAACCTTACACAAAACACCCCGTCAGCAATGGCGGTTTTTTTCATTCCATCTAACTGCCTTCCAGCAGCCTGGTTAGCTGTGCCTGAAGCTTCAAGGCCCCAACCGCATTTGAGTGTTGCTTGCAGCGGATGCTGGCTTCGATGATTTCGTCCAGCAGGGCTAGACGCGTCCCAAGGAAGTCTGAGCGTTCGACTGAGTAGTCAGCCTTGATGATCTCTCTGGCACGTTGCAGGTATGTCTGTGCTTGTCGTTCAGTCACCCCCCATTCTTCAGAACAGAAGCGAAGGATGTAACTGGATGTCTTGGCGGACGACAATAGTTTCACGACGGTATGAACCCGCCGATCAATTTCTGCTTTGTCGGACTTCTTCGCCATTGCTTCATTCTGCCAGGAAGTCATTAAATGGCGCGATTTACATTAGAGAAAATCGTCATCGTGATTACATCAATCTGATAGGTCTCTCTACCGCGCGCGCGTATTTGAAAAAAGCTCCAAAACCCAGCAGTGTTTCAGAGAGAGACATGGAGAGAGAGTTGTTAGAGAGAAGGATTAGGGAGAATGGAGGTTTAGGAACATTCAGCCTGTATTGACATTCCGAAACTGCTTTAGATATTCCGAAACTGGTTTGGGAATTCGGTGAGTGGGGCAAAGGTTCCGAAACTGAATCCAGTGCAGGACTGGGATTTATGCCGATTCCGCGTGAGTTTTGGAATTTGGAACGCCCCATGCGAGGCATTCCGAAACTGGTCAGTACAACCAAAGCCATGGCTTCCGCCCGCCGGTGTTTGTTGATTCACCCTTCACGCGTTGGATGCCCAGGGCATTGCCGCTGGAGAAGTAGTCACGAAGCTCTCTGGCGACGGTCCTCTCATGGGCACCAATGCCCGCTGCAATCGTTTCTGTGTCCTGCAGATGCCCCTTCCGTTGGCGTAGGTAGTCCAGCGCCTTAGCGATGACTGTGCGCCGTTCTGAGGGCGTTGCGCCACCACCTTGAACACCAACAAAGGTGAGGGAGTAATCGTCTTTATTGCCCTGCAGGTCCCAGGTGGTTCCTGCCTCGCAATTCCGCTTACCGAGGCATCGCAGCATGAACTGGTCAGGGAAGGCGTCTTCTGCCTTGTTCGGCCAATAGCCAAAGACATCAGAACAAGCGGCGGTGAGCATTCCAGTGCCAAGGAAGTCGTCCAGCCCAACTGCTTTGCGTCCTTTGGCATTGTCGGGTTTGCGGAGGTGAATCAACAGGAAGATGACGACCCCAACTTCAGCGGCCAGGTTGTTCAGCTGATAGAGGAACAGGGCATATTCCGGGTCGGTTGATTTGATGCCGCGACCGCCCGCAACGGTGGTGATGGAGTCAATCCCGACGAACTTGGCTCCAGTCTTCTGAATCTTGCGTTTGAGGTCTGGAACCATTGCGGGGTTAAAGCCCCACATCCAATGGATGGGCAAGTCAGCGTCAGCGCCCATCGCGAGAAATTTCTTTTGGGCGTTCAGGTCTGATTCATCGCATTGCACGATGATTGCTGGAGCGCGTTGAACGGTGAGTTCATCAAAAAGCGGGGCACCAGAAGCAACAGCGATTGCGGCTTGATACATGAGGGTTGTTTTGCCATCGCCCTTGTCTCCGCCGATGCCGACTAAAGCGCCTTTGCAGCCAAATTGATCAATGCCCCAGGTGGCATCCCGCTTTCTTGCCATGAGTTCGGCAAGGGTGCAGTCCTTTTCATTGCGTTGCTCGTCAATGAGCGTTGCAACGGCTTGTTCAAATGCCTTGCTGCCGTTCAGCCCTGTTTTTGCCTTGAGGTTTTGAAGGGCAATAAACCGCTCTGTTGACGATGAAATGCTTTCGAGTGCTTCCAGCCCAAGCTTGAGGGTTTCGACTGCATCGGCACCTGTGATGGCTTCCAGCAGTGCAGCCTTCTTCTGTTCACGATTGGCGTGCCCGTTTTTGCTGGGCAGTTCAAACACGTCTGCAAGTTGTGGTGGGTCAGAGACGAAAGTCATTTAGAGCCCCTCCGCCATTGCACGAACTGCCACGGAGCAAGGGTTACCAAGTTCGTTTTGTTTGAACTGGCGGGCGTCGTCTGCCATGTAGGCAATGGCCTTGAGGTTGTCTTCAACGCGTAGGCGGTGAAGTTGCTTCAGGTCTGGGTGTTCACGCCAGATGGTTGGCAGATGCGGTGCGAGGGCTGCTGCTTTGGCTTGCGCGTCATCAATGGCGGTAAGTGCGTTTTTGAGTTGGTCTGGGGTGGCTGAATAGAAGTCAGGGACGTTCCATGCGGCGTCAAAGGCAGCGAAGAATTGATCCAGAACGTCTAACCACTGGGTGCGCTTCTGCTGAACTGCAAGCAGTTGTGCGGGGCTGCTTGGTGTGGGTCGTCGAAGGTCGCGTTTCCATTCCTCACGGTTGCGATCACGGTGAGGCTTGAAGACGGCTGCCATGCCGCTGAACCCACCTTTGTGATGGATGAATGCCCACTTGATGCCAGCGATGGTGATGGTGTCGCCTGGTCGTAGATCGGTACCTGTATGGCAAAGGATCGTGGTGTCATTCCATCGACAGTCGGTATCCTTCGTCCTGCCACAAACGGGGCAGGGATTGTTTCCTCTAGAGGAACGCATGACTCATTCCCCCTCTTTTTTGAGGTGGTCTTCTTCGCCATAGGTTTCGATTAGCCCCAGGCGTCGCTCTAATTCAGCTTTCCGTCGAGAGTCCTTTCCCTGCACTGCCGCGATGGTTCGTTCGGCAAGTGTTTTTCTGATGGCGTCAATGCGATAGACCACCGGGCCACCCGCGGTGCCAGTGGCAAAGATGTAGTGATCGCCAGGCGTCAGCCTGCCGTCACGCCGCATTGTGCGGATGGTGCTTTTTTTAATCGCCAGAAGCTTTGCCGCCTCTGACTCGGGCACCCATTCAGAGGTGGGTTCCGTGTTTGTAGCTGTGGTGCTGTGTGGCGAGCCAGCGCTCAAAGAAGGCTCGGATTTCGGGTGAGTCTTCCGGTGGAGGTTTGGATGCTTCTGCATCGCGAGCTTCCTGCTGCACTGCAGCGGGTGCCCTTCCCTCGGTCTTGAACAGATGCTGCTGAAGGTGGTGAAAGCGATTGCCGATCTTGTGGCAAAGCAGTTCACCTTCCCGAGGTTTGCCCTCGGTGTGCTCCCAAATGACGCCTAAGGCGTGGGCGCGTCGAACCTTGCTATGAGCCGCCGCCGTTTCAGCCGCATTCCCGCAACGCACCGGGCGCTCACCTTTAGGTGTGCGGATTGGCAAGGCAATCCACTCTTCTAAGGGCAGCGTCTGCTGCGACGGATGAATGGGCTTTAGCAGCTGTTCTCCAGACAACTGTTGACTGAGAGAAGGAGGTCGACGTCACCGCGGGTCGGGGGCACCGAGAAGCGCGATTCCGTTATGAGCAAAACGTTAGCTGGTGTGTGTACGCGTCACCAGGCGTTCAGAGAGGTCTCAGAAAGGTCGTGCCAAAAAACCTGAGAAATCCAGCAGCTATTGGCACCGCTTTGGCACATTTGAAGAATGTGATCTCCCAAAACCAAGTCCAGCAGGGAGATCTAGGGCATAAGGTCTGTTGCTGCACCAGCAGCCTGCATAATCCTTGAATGGGCCTGAGACCTCTTGGGTGAGAACAACCCCTTGACGCTTTCGGTTGTCTACCACCCTCGCTACTCCGCTCCGCTGCCGAGCACCCATCGCTTTCCGATGGCGAAGTTCCGGCTGCTGCATCAACTTCTGCTGGAGCAGGGGGTGATCCAGGCCAACCAGGTCCATCGGCCCTTGAGCATCGCCCGCAAGGATCTGGAACATGTGCACCCCCGCGGTTATCACGAAGCCTTCAGCCGCGACCGCCTCCCCCATCCGGCGCAACGCCGCATTGGGCTCCCTGCCACACGTCCGTTGGTGCAGCGCACCTGGCTCGCCGTGGGCGGCACCTTGTTAACGGCACGCCTGGCTCTACAGCGAGGCCTGGCGTGTCATCTCGCTGGCGGCACCCACCATGCCCACCCTGACTTCGGGAGCGGATTCTGCATTTTTAACGACTGTGCTGTCGCCGCACGGGTGTTGCTGACAACAGGGGAGGTGCAGCGGATTCTGATCATTGATCTCGACGTGCACCAGGGCGATGGTTCAGCAGCCTGTTTTCAACACGACCCCAGGGTGACCACCCTCTCGGTGCACGCCGGCAGCAATTTCCCCTTGCGCAAAGTGCAGGGGGATATCGACATTGCCCTCGCCGATCACACCAGCGATGACGACTATCTCGCCGCCATTGCCGATCGATTGCCAGACGCCTTGGACAACACCGCGCCGGAACTGGTTCTCTTCAACGCCGGCGTCGATCCCCACCGCGATGATCGGCTCGGCCGACTTGCACTCAGCGATGCGGGATTAATGATGCGGGATCGACTCGTGCTCG
>Ga0189289_10462_pt1 | contig 13517 bp, 16 predicted proteins | sample UW106minimetaG_FD_130313 | JGI IMG/M metagenome (GOLD analysis project Ga0189289, IMG submission 130313) | Marine microbial communities from the Costa Rica Dome - UW106 mini metaG | ecosystem: Environmental > Aquatic > Marine > Oceanic > Photic zone | place: Costa Rica: the Eastern Pacific...
ATTTAAGCCATAAACACTAGAACTACTGGCGTATACTAAGTGCTTAATGGCGTTATTTCTGCAACATTCTAAGATATTTAAAAATCCAACTAAATTAGAGTCGATATACGTTTCTGGATTTTCAAGACTGTATCGCACTCCAGCCTGAGCCGCTAAATTACATACAATATCAAACTTTTCGTTTTCAAACAATTTCGGAAGTTCTTCGCGATCCTCTAGGTTCATTCTAATAAAAGAGAAGCCTTCTAAAGTACTGTTGCACTTCTTATTAAATACCTCAGCATCCTTGCGGTTAATTCCAAGTTCTTCGAGTCTCGAATATTTGAGATTAACATCGTAGTAATCGTTAATATTATCTAACCCTACAACGTTATGACCTTTTTCTAATAGAACTTTACAGGTAAAAAAACCAATAAAACCAGCTGCTCCAGTTACTAATACATTCATATTTTAGGAAAATTGAAATAATTTGACATCAAAGATGACCATTTAATTTGAAGACTCTAAATTTTAAGACTAAAAAGTCGTCTAAGGGTTAAGAAAATTAATGCTTAAAACGGTAGCTATGGAATCACAATTTTCTATGCGTAGTTCCATGTCTCTATTTTTATATGAATTATCGATGTGGTAAATTTTACAAGCTGTTCGCTTGGTATCACTTTTTGAGAAATCAACACTACCATATTTGATAAGATTTACAACAGTAGTAGAATCTAAAGCATTTTGTTGTATAAAATTTGAAGCTTCTGCGGAGTGAGCAATAGTTTTAGAACTAATATTCTTCACAGTTCTGGCGTTTGGCCCATAGTCACAAGATGCATCCTTGCCATTTAAGAAAAACATTAAAATAATTAAACCAATGGCAAAGCCGCTAAGATAATAAGCTAAGCGCTGTGTAAACTTCATAAAATCAATACATTAAAATATCAAAAGGTTGGCATCATTATAGTCTAAACCAAACCATTCTGCAACAGACTTGTTGGTTAGAATACCATGGTAAAAATACAACCCATTTTTTAATCCACGGTCAAAACGAAGTGCATTTTCTAAACCACCATGCTCGCCAATTTCTAGTAAATATGGCGTAAAAATATTACTTATTGAGACTGAAGCTGTTCTAGAATAACGTGCTGGAATATTTGGTACACAATAGTGGGTAACACCATTATATTCAAAGGTAGGATGATCATGCGTAGTGACTTCACTGGTTTCAAAGCAACCTCCCATATCAATACTTACATCTATAATAACAGAACCACGCTTCATATGATCTACCATCGTTTCAGTTACCACAACAGGTGCTCTGTCTGTTCCTCTTACAGCACCAATGGCTACATCGCAACGTTTTAAAGCTTTTAATAAATTTTTAGGTTGCATGGTAGAGGTGTAAACTGTGCGTCCAAGATGATTTTGAATGCATCGCAATTTAGTTATAGAACTATCAAATACTTTTACATTTGCGCCAAGGCCAATAGCTGATCGTGCTGCAAATTCACCAACGGTTCCAGCGCCTAAGATTAGTACTTCTGTAGGCGGTACACCATTAATATTTCCAAGCATTAAGCCATTTCCACCATTAACGTTAGAAAGTAATTCAGAAGCAATTAATATTGAGGCTGTCCCGGCAATTTCGCTAAGAGATCTTACCGCAGGATAGGCGCCATCCTCATCTTTAATGTACTCAAAGGCTAAAGCCGTAATGCGTTTTTTGGCAAGCGCCTCAAAATACGATTTGCCTTGTGTCTTAATTTGTAAGGCAGAAATTAAAATGGTTTGTGGATTTATTAAGGAGATCTCCTCAAGAGAAGGAGGTTCAACCTTTAGAATCATTGGGCAGGAGTAGACCTTGGCTGTATCCTTGGTAACTTCTGCTCCAGCTTCACTATAATCTTTATCCTTAAAATTAGCACCTTCGCCAGCGCCAGATTCTAGTAATACGCGATGACTATTTGCTGTTAATGCCGATACGGCATCTGGAGTTAAACATACACGCTTTTCTTGAAAATGGGTTTCTTTTGGAATACCAATAAAGAGTTCTCCTTTTTGCTTAAGGATTTCTAAAGTTTCTTCTTGAGGTAAAAGTTGTGCTTTTGTAAATGGAGATAAAGATTTACTCATGGAGTCAGTTAGTTGAAATAGTTACTGCAAGATAGTAAAAGACCATTCATGCACACAACTAAATTTTACTAACCTTAAATTACAAATTAAATCGAAATATCTGTGTTTTTAAGATTAAAAATACTGTTTTACTTTTGCCCACATTGTGGTTGGCTTGATCATAAATTCTTCCTCAAGCTCTTCTATAGTTTTGTCGGCATCATTTATTTTATTAAAAACCTTAGCTCTTATCAAATAAATTGAAGGGATTATCACTGCCATTATCGGCAGTAAGTATATAACTTGTAATTCATCAAGTCCCCCGTCTTGCAAGAAAAGATCAAAAACTTGATATATATACATTACAATAGGTACCAGTAAAGCGTGATACCACCAATGGCGACATGTAAAAAACCACAAAAATAGTAATAAAAGAGGTATGGCCTTACCGGTAAAAATCCACATTACTAGATTGGCATCTCCCCAAGCTTTACTATCATATGTGAATAAAAAAGTGTTCCAAAGTTTAGCCTTTGGAACACTTTCATGTAATGAGAATAAAAACGGTACTATCGCTAAAATTATGGAAACAAATGTCCCTTTTTTAGTAAAGCTCGCTTTTATTATTTTTTTCTTGTCAGAACTACTAGTTATTTCTAGGTTTCTCGAACTTTTTTCTCTCGATTTTTGTAGTAGCTTGTCCATCTAAATCAATAATGTTTATAGCTTGAACAGTGAATAACATTCCTCCGAAGATTGCAACTGCTAGTACTAGTTTTTTAACTTTCATAATTTAAGGGATTTAATTAATTAATTATTACAAATGTACAGTGCATATACAGGCTGTAAAAACCAATTAGAGTTAAAATCCGAGAAATATTGAGCTGTTTGTTACGGTTTTCCCGTAACTCTAGTACTCTGTCGGTAGAATGTTGATGAAATTTTGATTAAAATTTCGGTGCTGTCATAGCGTTATGTTCGGTTAATAATTCGTTTTCTATGGTTAATTTGAGGGATCTGTTTTCTTCGTCAACAACAGTAATATCAATGGTTGAGTGCAGTTCTGGCAGTAATGGCGCAATGCGATCTGCCCATTCTATAAATAACCAGTGATCACTGTTCATGTAATCTTCAATACCAAAATTAAAAGCTTCTTCTAATGATTCTATTCTATAAAAATCAAAATGGTAAACTTTATCGTTTGGTATGCTGTATTCGTTTACAATAGCAAAGGTTGGGCTATTTACAACATCATTACTGTTCATAGCTTTGAGCAAAGCTTTTATCAATGTTGTTTTCCCAGTACCCATATCACCATTAAATACAACAACTTTAAACTCTAATTGCTTCAAAATATCAGAAGCAACAGAATCAATTTGCTGTAAGTTGTATGTTGAGGCGACTGTTTTCAAACTAAAACTATTGCAAAATAGACTACAATATTAGGTATAATAATTTGAAAAACCTAGAAAAAATTGCATTTCATCGGATATTTGTGCTTTTAGTGGATTTACTTCGGGTCCAAAACCACAAATGGAATGATCATTTCTTCTAAAGATACACCACCATGTTGATAGGTGTTTCTGTAATAGCTCACATAATGATTGAAGTTATTTGGGTAGGCCAAAAATAGATCGCCCTTCGCAAATATAAACGAACTGCTCATGGTTAGTGCTGGTAAATGCACTGATTTAGGATCTTTTATTGCGAGCACATCCTTTTCTTGATAAGTTAAACTACGGCCAGTTTTATATCTCAAATTTAGACTTGTATCTCTATCTCCAATCACTTTTGATGGTGCATTGACATTTATAGTACCATGATCTGTAGTGAGTATTAATTTAAACCCTAGTTGTTGTGCCAACTGAATCATCTCTAATAATGGTGAATTCTTAAACCAACTTTGCGTCAACGAGCGATACGCCTTATCGTTAGAGGCTAGCTCTTTTACAACTTCCATTTCGGTTTTAGAGTGCGAGAGCATATCTACAAAGTTGTAGACAACCACGCTAAGATCATTATTTTTTAAGGTTCTAAAATTCTCAACCAATTTCTTTCCAGATTTTAGATTGGTAATTTTATGATACTCATATTTAATATGAGTTAATCCAAGACGCTTGAGCTGTTCTCGTAAAAAATCATCTTCGTGTAAATTTTTTCCGCCTTCGTCGGTATCATTCTTCCAATACTGAGGATACAGCTTTTCCATATCTGCAGGCATTAAACCTGAGAAAATGGCATTTCTAGCATACTGCGTTGCTGTTGGTAAAATGCTGTAGAAGGATGTTTCTGAAGATTTTTTGTAATAGTTATTTACAATAGGCTCAAAGGCGCGCCATTGGTCGTACCTCAAGTTATCAATAACTACTAAGAGTGTCGGTTGCTTATCACTTAATTCTGGAACCACCTTATCTTTAAATAAGGTGTGCGACATTACTGGTGCATCAATATTAGGTTGAAACCAGTCTTCATAGTTCTTTTCGATAAATTTTCCGAACTGAAGGTTAGCCTCAGTTTTTTGCGATTCTAGAATATCAGTCATTCCCACATCTTCAATATCTTCCAGTTGTAATTCCCAATAAATCAATTTCTGATATAAATCTACCCACTCTTCGTAAGTATTTATCATCGACAAATCCATTGCAATTTTTCTGAATTCTTGCTGATAATTAGAGGTTGTCTTTTCAGAAACTAAACGTGAGTGGTCCAAATTCTTTTTAAGACTCAATAATATTTGATTCGGGTTAACAGGTTTTATAAGGTAGTCTGCGATTTTACTTCCAATAGCTTCCTCCATAATATATTCCTCTTCACTTTTTGTAATCATTACAACAGGAAGGTTGGCACGCCGCTCTTTAATTTCATTCAGGGTTTCCAAACCAGTAAGACCTGGCATATTTTCATCTAAGAAGACAATATCAAAGTTGGTATCATCAATAATATCTAAGGCTTCTGTACCGCTTTGGCACGTTGTAACCTCATAATTTCGCTGTGTTAGAAAGAGAATATGCGGTTTTAGTAAATCGATTTCGTCATCTACCCAGAGAATATTTATGTTGTTCATGTATATTTGTTTTCTAATTAATGAGGATTAAGATTTGAAATCTAATAATAAACTCAAAATATTTAACGATCCAATTTACGGATTTATTACTATTCCAAATTCGTTAATTTTTGATCTTATACAGCACAAATACTTCCAAAGGCTACGTAGAATTAGCCAAATGGGATTATCATATTTAGTCTATCCAGGCGCACATCACACACGGTTTCATCATGCTCTAGGAAGCATGCATTTAATGCAAAAAACCATCAATGTACTTCGTTTTAAGGACGTTACAATTTCGGACCAGGAAGAAAATGGGCTTTTAATGGCTATTTTATTGCATGATATAGGGCATGGTCCTTTTTCTCATGCCATGGAGCATAGTATTGTGAATGATATTTCGCACGAAGAAATATCCTTAAAATTTATGGAAAAGTTGGATGATGAGTTTAACGGAAATTTAACGTTGGCTATATCAATTTTTAAAGGAGAGTATCCGCGTAAATTTATGTGTCAGCTCATTTCTAGTCAGTTGGATATGGATAGAGCCGATTATTTAAAGAGAGATAGTTTTTACACAGGTGTTGCTGAGGGTAATATTAATAGTGAACGACTAATTACAATGCTTAATGTTGTAGATGACGAACTAGTGGTAGAAGAAAAAGGAATTTACAGTGTTGAAAAGTTCTTAGTCGCGAGGCGTTTTATGTATTGGCAAGTTTATCTTCATAAAACAGGAGTCGTTGCAGAACAACTATTGACCCAAACTCTTAAAAGAGCGAAGGAATTGGTTGAGAAAGGCGAAGTCCTAGTTTGCAGTGAAGCATTGTCGTATTTTTTAAATTCTCAAATTTCAAATGGTAATTTTAATAATGATGTTTTAGATATTTTTTCAAAATTAGATGACTACGATATTGTTTCAGCTATGAAGAACTGGCAACATCATGATGATTTTGTACTTCGTAATCTTTGTGAAATGATTATTAATAGAGATCTTTTAAAAATTAAGATTAAAAATAAGCCCATTAAAAGATTAGACCTTCAATCTTATGAAGAAGCCTTAATGTCAAAATATAAAATCACTAAAGCGGAAGCTCAATATTTTGTTTTTTCTGGAGAGATAACAAATATCGCTTATCAGCAAAAAAAACAACACATTAATATTTTACTCAAATCAGGTAAAACCAAAGATATTGTAAAAGCCTCGGATCAATTAAACCTAAAAGCTTTAAGTAAACCTGTAACTAAATATTATATGTGTTATCCGAAGAAGAAAATGTGATGTATTTTTTCTATTTTTGCGGAAACCAACCGATATTATAAAACCATTTAATTGAAATTTACAGCAGAACAAATCGCAGGTATTCTCGAAGGAAAAATTGTTGGTAATCCTAATATTGAAGTTTCTAAGCTTGCTAAAATAGAGGAAGGAACAGAGGGTTCATTAACATTCTTAGCCAATCCAAAATATAAGTCCTATATATATACTACTAAAGCTTCTATCACCATTGTTAACTCTGATTTTCAACCAGAAGAAGAATTAGCTACCACTTTAATTAAGGTAGATGATGCTTATGGTGCTTTTACTAAATTATTAGAGTATTACAATCAAATAAAACTTAACAAGTCCGGTATAGAACAACCAAGTTCAATTTCGGATTCTGCTAAAATTGGAGAAGGAATATATATTGGTGCCTTTACGTATATCGGGGATAATGTTACGATTGGTAATAACGTAAAGATATTTCCTAATTCCTACATTGGTGATAATGTAGCAATCGGGGATAACAGTATCGTATTCTCTGGAGCTAAAGTTTATTCAGATTGTGTAATAGGTAGCAGTTGTGTGATAAATTCTGGTGCTATTATCGGAGCAGATGGATTTGGATTTGCACCTAATGACAAAGGTGAATATTCAAAGGTCCCGCAAATTGGTAATGTTATTATTGAGGACTTTGTGGATATTGGGGCAGGAACAACAATTGATAGAGCAACCTTAGGGTCTACAGTTATTCGAAGAGGAGTTAAGTTGGATAATCAAATTCAAATTGCTCATAATGTAGAGATCGGTAAAAATACGGTTATCGCTGCGCAGACTGGTGTAGCTGGTTCAACTAAGATTGGTGAAAATTGCCAGATCGGAGGTCAGGTTGGAATTGTAGGGCATATAACTATAGGGAATAATGTAAAAATTCAAGCACAGTCGGGAATAGGAAGGCATGTTAAGGATAATGAAGTGTTACAAGGGTCACCCGCTTTAACCTACGGTGATTACAACAAATCTTATGTTTATTTTAAAAATTTACCTAAGATTGTTAAGAGTATTAATGATTTGGAAAAGAAAGTAAATGGCGATAATTAAAACGGAAGTAAAACAAAAGACCATTGAAAACGAAGTAACCTTAAAAGGAGTAGGGTTGCATACAGGTGCAAATGTTACCTTAGTGTTTAAACCAGGTGTCGAAAATTCTGGATTTTTATTTGAGCGTGTTGATTTAGAAGGTAATCCTAAAATTGAAGCAGACGCCAACTATGTTACAAACACCCAACGCGGCACTTGCTTAGAAAAAAATGGTGTTACCATTCAGACATGTGAACACGTACTTGCAGCTCTCGTAGGACTTGATGTTGATAACGCGGTCATTGAACTTAATGCTTCGGAACCACCAATTATGGATGGGTCTTCTAAATTCTTCGTGGAAGCCCTTGAAAAAGCAATAATTGTAGAGCAAGATGCATTTAGAGAAGAATATGCAGTTAAGGAAGTGGTGTCTTATGCTGATGAATCTACTGGAAGTTAAATTATCTTAATGCCTTCAGATTCCTATAAAATAACAACAATGGTTGATTTTGGAACTAAGGTTTTAGGAACACAGAATGCCACCATGAATTCCATTTCAGAATTTAAAACTGAAATTGCAGATGCCAGAACATTTAGTTTTTTGCACGAAATTGAAATGCTTCTTGAAAACGGTTTAATTAAAGGTGGAGACTTAAACAATGCTATTGTTTACGTCGATAAGGAATTATCCCTAGCTACCATGGATAAGCTTAGGATAGCCTTTAATAAAGATAATATCGCTGTAAAGCCTAACGGTATATTAGATAATTTAACACTGCACCATCCCAATGAGGCAGCCAGACATAAGTTGTTAGATGTTGTTGGTGACTTAGCTTTAATTGGAACACGAATTAGAGGCAAGGTCATTGCAAATAAACCAGGACACTTTGTAAATACACAATTCGCAAAGAAAATGTCTAAAATGATTAAGAATGAGCGCCGAAACAATGTACCAACAGTTGATTTGAATTCTGCACCATTAATGGATGTGAATCAGATCATGAATATGTTACCGCACAGACAACCATTCTTATTATTAGATAAGGTTTATGAGCTCACGGCGAATTATGTCATCGGTATGAAAAATGTCACGATGAACGAAGAGTTCTTTAAAGGGCATTTTCCAGGTCAGCCTGTTATGCCAGGCGTTTTAATTGTTGAAGCCATGGCTCAAACAGGCGGTATTTTGGTCTTAAGCACTGTTCCAGATCCAGAAAATTACTTAACATTTTTCATGAAAATGGATAATGTAAAATTCAAACAAAAAGTGGTGCCTGGCGATACCTTAATTTTCAAATGTGAGTTAATTACACCAATTAGAAGAGGAATTTGCCATATGCAAGGCTACGCTTACACCAATGGTAAGCTTTGTGCAGAAGCAGAGCTGATGGCTCAAATCTCAAAAGTTAAATAATAATGAACCAACCTTTAGCATACGTACATCCTGGAGCAAAAATTGCAAAGAATGTAGTAATAGAGCCCTTTACAACTATTCATAATAATGTGAAAATTGGTGAAGGCACATGGATTGGAAGTAATGTAACCATTATGGAAGGAGCTCGTATTGGAAAAAACTGTAATATTTTTCCAGGGTCCGTAATTTCTGCAATTCCACAAGATTTAAAATATAATGATGAAGACACTACTGTTGAAATTGGTGATAATGTTACCATAAGAGAGTGCGTTACTATTAACAGAGGTACTTCAGATAAAATGAAAACGGTTATTGGTAATAACTGTTTAATCATGGCTTACAGCCATATTGCACATGATTGTATCGTTGGTAATTACTGTATTTTTTCAAATAATACAACCTTAGCGGGACATGTAACTATTGGTGATAACGTGGTATTAGCCGGTATGGTAGCAGTGCATCAGTTCGCATCTGTTGGAAAGCATGCTTTTGTAACTGGTGGTTCTTTAGTTAGAAAAGACGTTCCGCCTTATGTTAAGGCTGCTCGTGAACCATTATCTTATGTGGGGATTAATTCTGTTGGATTAAGACGACGAGGATTCACCACTGAAAAAATTAGAGAGGTTCAAGACATTTACAGAATACTTTACCAAAAAAATTATAATAATACTCAGGCTTCAGAAATTATTGAAGCTGAAATGCAAGCCACACCTGAGCGTGACGAAATCTTACAATTTATAAAGAATTCGCATCGAGGAATTATGAAAGGCTATTTCAAATCAAATTAACAAAGAACCAAACTAATAATGGCAAGTACATCAGACATAAGAAATGGATTATGCATTAGGTATAATCATGATATTTATAAAATTATTGAGTTTTTACATGTAAAACCAGGTAAGGGTCCTGCTTTTGTAAGAACTAAACTTAAAAGTGTAACGACGGGTAAAGTTATTGATAATACATTTTCTGCTGGTCACAAGATTGAGGATGTCAGAGTTGAAACTCATAAATTTCAGTATTTGTATAATGATGGTGAGTACTATCATTTTATGAATGAAGCAGATTATACTCAGATTCAATTAATGGAAGGTGCTCTAGATCGACCAGATTTAATGAAGGAAGGGGAAGTAGTTACAATTCAGATTAATTCTGAAGATAATATGCCACTATCTGTAGATATGCCAGCCAGTGTTATATTAGAAGTAACACATACGGAGCCAGGTGTTAAAGGAAATACAGCAACAAATGCGACAAAACCTGCGACTGTGGAAACTGGGGCTACAGTGAATGTTCCTTTATTTATTAACGAAGGTGATAAAATCAAAGTTGAAACTGAAAAAGGAACGTATAAAGAGCGTATAAAGGAGTAAATGAAATTTCCAAAACCCCATACGTTAAAAGAAATAGCCGATCTCATTGGTACATCCTATGTAGGTGATGATGACTTTCCTGTTTTGGGAATGAATGAAATTCATGTCGTTGAACCTGGGGATATTGTTTTTGTAGATCATCCTAAGTATTACGACAAAGCGTTAGAATCTGCTGCGACCATTGTGTTAATTAATAAAGCGGTCGATTGCCCTGAAGGAAAGGCTCTTTTAGTTTCTGACGATCCTTTCCGTGATTTCAATACACTAACTAATCATTTTAGGCCGTTCAAAGCAAGTAATGCGGCAATTGCTGCAAATGCTATTATTGGTGAAGGTACAGTAATTCAACCTAATTGTTTTATTGGAAATAATGTAGTTATTGGTAAAAATTGTGTCATTCACTCAAATGTCAGTATTTATGATGATGCTGTGATTGGTGATAACGTCATAATTCATGCAGGCACAATACTTGGTGCCAGTGCCTTTTATTATAAAAATAGACCAGAAGGATATGATCAGCTTAAATCTGGTGGACGCGTTGTTATTGAGGATAATGTTGATATTGGTGCGGCTTGTACAATTGATAGAGGAGTAACCGCAGATACAACAATTAAGGAAGGTGCTAAAATAGACAATCAAGTTCAGATTGGTCATGATACAATTGTTGGTAAAAAGTGTTTAATAGCTTCTCAAGTTGGAATTGCCGGTTGCACAATAATTGAAGATGAAGTTACAATTTGGGGACAAGTTGGTATAACAAGTGGTGTTACTATTGGAAAAAAAGCCATTATTTCGGCTAAAGCTGGTGTGAGTAAATCTTTGGAAGGTGGTAAACATTATTTTGGTATTCCAGCGGATGATTTTAGATCTAAATACAAGGAAATTGCTTCGATTCGAAAAATTCCTGAGATACTAGAAAAATTAAAAGATAAATAGATGTCAGCTAAAGATATAGTCAAGGGCTTTTATGATTCAGATTTGGCGAATGATCCAGATGTTATCTCAAAATTCTTTCATAAAGAATGCCAATTACATTGGACGAGTAGTCAAGGGTTTCAAATATTAAATTACAATGACCTTTTTGTGTTTTTTGAGCAGACAAGAAAGGCCTATGATAATCTCAGATTTGAATTCACTCATTTTATCGCAGCAGGCACTACAATTATAACGAGACATACCTTGTATGGTTCTATTATAGAAGATGCTTCCAATGAATCTGCTTTAGGGCACTTTTCAACCATTTGGGAAGTTAAAGATGGTAAGTTGTACAGAGGTTATGAAATCAGCCAACAAGCTGATGAAAGTAATGCCCAAAGCATGGCATCATATTCCTAAATAAAAATTTTAAAAGCGCTCGTTTATACATCGCAAAACTCTTATTTTTGCACAACAAAAAAGAACAATAAATTTAAAAACACAAATATCTAATGAGCGTTTTAGTTAATAAAAATTCTAAAATTATAGTTCAAGGTTTTACTGGTAGTGAGGGTACTTTCCATGCTGGTCAAATGATTGATTACGGAACAAATGTTGTTGGTGGTGTTACACCAGGAAAAGGTGGTCAAACACATTTAGACAAACCAGTATTTAATACGGTTGCAGAGGCCGTTGAAGAAGTTGGTGCAGACACCACAATTATCTTTGTTCCACCTGCATTTGCAGCAGACGCAATTATGGAGGCCGCAGATGCTGGTATTAGAGTTATTATCACAATTACAGAAGGTATTCCTGTAGCTGATATGATTAAAGCTGCAGATTATATAAAAGATAAAGCCTGCAGACTTGTTGGCCCTAATTGTCCAGGTGTAATTACTCCAGGTGAGGCTAAAGTGGGTATTATGCCAGGTTTTGTTTTTAAGTCAGGTAAAGTTGGTATTGTATCAAAATCGGGTACGTTAACTTATGAAGCTGCTGATCAGGTGGTAAAACAAGGTTTAGGAATAACTACAGCTATTGGTATTGGTGGAGATCCAATCATTGGTACAACAACGAAAGAAGCTGTTGAGTTATTAATTAACGATCCTGAAACTGAAGCCGTTGTAATGATCGGCGAAATAGGTGGTCAGTTAGAAGCTGATGCAGCTCATTGGTATAAAGAGAGTGGGAGCTCAAAACCAATTGTAGGATTTATTGCTGGTGAAACAGCACCTGCAGGACGAACAATGGGACATGCTGGTGCTATTGTTGGAGGTAGTGACGATACAGCACAAGCAAAAAAGAAAATCATGAGAGCATGCGGAATTCACGTTGTAGATTCACCTGCCGAAATAGGAAAGAAAGTGGCTGAAGTATTAGGCTAATGATTTTCTCTAAAACTGTTAAAAACCTTACAAAATCTTGTGAGGTTTTTTTATGTCGTCGTAAATTGTAATTGGTATATTTGAATATGGTTTTATCCTATTTGTATAAACCAACTAATCGAAAAATAACAACATGAAATTACTAGAAGGAAAAACAGCAATTATTACTGGTGCCAGTCGAGGAATTGGTAAGGGTATTGCGGAAGTTTTTGCACAACACGGTGCTAATGTCGCATTTACATACAGTTCATCTAAAGATGCAGCGAAAGCATTAGAAGAAGATTTAAATTCTCAAGGTATTAAAGCGGTCGGATATCAGAGTAATGCGGCGAGTTTTGATGACGCGCAGAAGTTAGCAGAAGATGTGCTCGCTGAGTTTGGTTCTATTGACATTCTTGTAAATAATGCTGGTATCACCAAGGATAATTTATTAATGCGCATGGGAGAAGAGGATTTTGATAAGGTTATCGAAGTCAATCTAAAGTCAGTATTTAATATGACTAAGGCAGTACAACGCACCATGCTAAAACAAAGAAAAGGATCTATAATTAATATGTCTTCAGTGGTGGGTGTTAAGGGTAATGCTGGGCAAACCAATTATGCTGCGTCAAAGGCGGGAATCATAGGATTCTCTAAATCTGTAGCTTTAGAATTAGGATCGCGTAATATTCGCAGTAATGTTATTGCACCAGGTTTTATTGAAACTGAAATGACTGCGAAGTTAGATGAAGAAACGGTAAAAGGCTGGCGGGCTGCAATTCCATTAAAACGTGGAGGTACACCAGAAGATATAGCAAATACATGTGTTTATTTAGCGAGCGATTTAAGTGCTTATGTTACAGGACAAGTTCTTAATGTTGATGGTGGTATGCTAACTTAAAAAGGTTAATGCAAACAGAATCGATTTTCTATATCATATTTGCTGGGATAGCGGCGCTTTTATTAG
>Ga0189289_10463_pt1 | contig 13513 bp, 13 predicted proteins | sample UW106minimetaG_FD_130313 | JGI IMG/M metagenome (GOLD analysis project Ga0189289, IMG submission 130313) | Marine microbial communities from the Costa Rica Dome - UW106 mini metaG | ecosystem: Environmental > Aquatic > Marine > Oceanic > Photic zone | place: Costa Rica: the Eastern Pacific...
CCCGCGGCCCTTGCAGGGAGAGCATTTGACCCTTAACAGGGAACACCGGGAGCTCGGGCACTAGGTGTTGACTCCAGGCCCCGCTGCAAAGCACCGCTTGTCGGCAGTGCAGGTGTTGCTCGCTTCCTTCGGCACTGCGCAGATGGATCCCGCAGAGGTGTCCGGCGGAATCACGCTCTAGATCAATCACTTCGGCGCCTTCCATGAATTGAACGCCCAAGGAGACGCAGGCGCGCTCTAGAGCTCGCATCAGTCGACGGCGGTTGTCGATTTGGCCGTCTTGTTCGAAGAGCAACCCCGTCGTCCAATCCGGGCCCAAACCCGGAATCTCTCGATCCAGGCTGGCGCGGTCGAGCGTTAGTCCGAGCTGGGCCGTTGGGTAGGCGTCCCGTTCGCTGGCTGTGCGGAATGGCACCACGATGCCGCTGGTGCGAAGTCCGCAGCTCAAGCCGCTGTCACTTTCGATTTTGGCGACCCAACGGGGAATCCCCGCCAAGCTGGCCTGCCCCAGGCGTAGTAAATCTCCGCTCAGGCCTTCGGCATGGGGCGCCAGCATGCCCGCAGCAACAAACCCTGCCGCTTCGCTGCGGCGTCGGCTGATCACCAGTACGGTTTGGTTGTGACGGGCGAGTTGGTGGGCAATGGCTAACCCCATCAACCCACCCCCCAGCACGAGCGTTGCTGGCGTCTGTGCAGGGGTCATGGCTGGCTTAACTCTCCAGGCGGGGTGATGCAGCGACCGTCAGCAAATGCTCCAGCTGGCCAGCCGCTTGTTCCATGCTGGCAGGCCCTTGGCGCAGTGTGCTGCAGTTGCTCGCCAGTGACGTGGCATCACCGCGCGATGAGGCATCAATCCCATCCAGCAACAGGTTGATCATCCGGTTGCTGTTGCGGCAGCGTTCACTGCTGAGCAGCAGCATTTCAGCAGCCAGTTCAGCGTCGAAGAGAACTGCACTATGAAGTGCCTCTCGCGAGAATCGCAGGATTTCTGTGTTCGCCTCCAGCACCCGAACCCGCGCGCCGTGCAGGGTCTCTCCTATCCCAAACAGGGCCATTTCCCCAAGAACTGCGCCCGCCCCCACTTCAGCAATGGTTCGGGACGCGTTCCCGTTCTGATGGATTTCGATGGAGAGATGGCCCTGTTGCACCAGCAAGAGCGAGTCAGCGACATCGCCTTGCTCAATCAGAACGGCATTGTGTTCAGGGAGAAGCAGCTCGGGTTCAAGTTGCTTCAAATGGGTCTGAAGCAGATGCCACGGCCTGAGGTTGATGGGTTCTTGCTCCTGTGCTTCGGGGTCCATTCCGGCCAGGCAACGACACCCATCCTGATTGGCCAGGGCCTGATTCCATAGGATCCCGGAAACTGCAACACACCAGGGGCGCATGGCCGACGCAGCAACCCAACCGGCCTGGGAGGCCGTGATCGGTCTCGAGACCCACGTGCAGCTGGGAACGGACAGCAAAATTTTCACCGCGGCGTCGACCACCTTTGGTGATGACCCCAACACCCACATTGATCCGGTGGTGTGCGGTTTGCCTGGCACGCTGCCTGTTCTGAATCAGAAGGTTCTCGAGTTTGCGGTGAAGGCCGCGATGGCGCTGAATCTCAACATCGCCGAACACAGCAAGTTCGACCGTAAGCAGTACTTCTATCCAGATCTGCCGAAGAACTATCAGATCTCTCAGTACGACCAGCCGATCGCTGAGGAGGGTTGGATTGAGGTGGAGGTTGCTGAAAAGGGAAAAGACACCTACCTGAAGACGATCGGCATCGAGCGTCTGCACATGGAGGAGGACGCCGGCAAGTTGGTGCATGCAGGCAGCGACCGCCTGGCGGGATCCACCCATTCCTTGGTGGATTACAACCGCGCCGGTGTGGCCCTGGCCGAGATCGTCAGCAAGCCGGATCTGCGCACCGGTCGCGAGGCGGCGGAATACGCCTCGGAGATCCGCCGGATCATGCGTTATCTGGGTGTGAGCGACGGCAACATGCAGGAGGGATCTTTGCGTTGCGACGTCAACATCTCCGTGCGCCGTGGGCCGGATGCGCCCTTCGGCACGAAGGTGGAAATCAAGAACATGAACTCGTTCTCGGCCATTCAAAAAGCCTGCGAGTACGAGATCAAGCGTCAGATCAAGGCCTACGAAACCGGTGAGCCGATCGTTCAGGAGACCCGCCTCTGGGACGAGGGCAAGCAGCTCACCAAGAGCATGCGCAGCAAGGAAGGGGCCAGCGATTACCGCTACTTCCCTGATCCTGACCTAGGCCCCATTGAAGTAAGTGCCGATCAGCGGGAGTCCTGGCGCTCGGAACTTCCGGAGCTGCCGGCAGCCAAGCGCCATCGCTACGCCCAGGACCTGGGTCTGTCCCAGTACGACGCCAGGGTGCTCACCGACGAGCGGCCGATGGCGGATTACTTCGAGGTTGTTGTGGGCGCTGGCGCGGACGCCAAGCTTGCAGCGAACTGGATCACCGGCGACATCGCTGCCTATGTGAACAGCAACCGGCTGAGTTATGCCGAACTGGCGTTCCGCCCGGAGCAGTTGGCTGAGATGGTTCAGCTGATCGATGGTGGCAAGATCAGTGGAAAAATCGCCAAAGAGATTCTTCCCGAGCTGCTTGAGAAAGGCGGCTCCCCTAAGGCGATCGTCGATGAGCGTGGTCTCGGGATAATTAGCGATCCGGCCGCGATTGAGGCGATCGTTGACGAGCTGCTGGGGGCCCATCCCGATGAGGTGGAGGCCTTCCGGGGCGGCAAGACCAAGTTGCAGGGCTTTTTCGTTGGACAGTTGATGAAGAAGACTGGTGGTAAGGCCGATCCCAAGCTGGCCAACCAGATTCTCAGCAAGAAACTCAAGGGTTGATGAGCGCAGCGGCAGCCATTCCCGACACCTGGAAGGAGTGGTTGCTGCAGAACAGGGATCGTGGCTGTGATCCCGAGGTGCTGATGCAGCGGGCCCTCGACCAGGGATTTGCCCGTGAAGCGATTGCGGCGGTTCTCCAATCGTCATCGCAGGCGCCGAGGGCGACGGGCGCACCCACGGTGGATTGGCTCGCCTGGTTCGAGTCACCCCTTACCCGTCCTGAACATCGGCCGCGCGCCTGGCGCCTGGATACGTCTCTCGCTCAGGTCTATGAGTTGCCTGCACTGCTCAGCCACGAGGAATGCGAGGCGGTGATCGAAGCCATCAATGCGTCACTGCAGCCATCGACGGTGACCCGTGGCACCAGTGATTACCGCACCAGCCGAACCTGCCATTTGCGTCAGAACCATCCACAGCTTGCTGCGCGCCTCGATCGGCGGTTTGCGGCCTTGTTTGGGGTTGATCCGCGTCTGTCGGAACCCATCCAGGGTCAGCGCTACGACCCAGGCGAGTACTTCAAGGAACACACGGACTGGTTTTCGCCGGGGACGGAGGAATACGCCACCCATACCGACAGCGGTGGGCAACGCACCTGGACGGTGATGGTTTATCTCAACGCTGTTGAACGGGGTGGAGAGACCTTGTTCCGCCGCCTTGGTCGTTCGTTCACGCCTGTGCCTGGTATGGCATTGGCCTGGAACAATCTCCAGGCCGATGGAACCCCCAATCCCTTCACGCTGCATGAAGCCTTGCCCGTGGAGGAGGGGAACAAATGGGTGATCACCAAGTGGTTTCGCGCAGACTTCGGCCGTAACGGATAGTCCGGATTGTCCTAGCCCGTGGACCTCTGGGGCTTGGGTGTCTCCGGGTTGTTCAGCAGACCCATGGCTTGGGCTTGCCAAGCACAGTGTTGGCCCTGATTGGAAATGACGTGATCTGCCAGCGCGCGTTTGCGACTCAGGGGCCATTGGGCGGCGATGCGTGCTTGAGCGGCTGCAGGGCTTAGCCCGTCGCGCGCGATCAATCGCTCGAGTTGCTGGGATTCATCGCAGTCGACAAGCCAGATTTCGCTGCAGAGCGACTCCAAACCCGATTCGAACAACAGCGGGATCATCAGCACGATGGCTGGCGTCTTGGCATGGCGTGTGAGTGATTGATCGAAGCGGTCCCGCACGATCGGGTGAATCAGTTGCTCGAGCCAGTGCCGCTCAGCGGAGTCTTGGAACACGATCCGACCCAGTGCCGCTCGGTCGATGGTCGCTGTCTCCTTTGCTTGAACTGCTGAGCCATACCGCTGCAGCACGGTATTGGTGGCGTTTCGACCGGGCTCGAGGGCCTCTCGGGCGAATTGATCCGCATCCAACACCGGGAGGCCTTGTTGCGCCAACCAATGGCCCACACTGCTTTTGCCGCTGGCAATCCCGCCCGTGAGTCCTATGCGTCGTTGCGAGAACCGCTCGCCAGGCGCCATGGTGTCGGAGCAGGATGCATTCAGTGTCTCGCGACGGATTAGCGGTGGCGATGGCTTCTTCTTGGCAACCAATCCAGGGTGGTGTCACGGCATCGGAAGGGTTCCAAGCGGCAGGCATCGTTGCGGGTCTCAAGCCCTCGGGTAAGCCAGATCTGGCCCTGTTGTTGGCACCGGAGGCGGCCGTTTGTGCTGGCACCTTCACCACCTCAGTGGTGCGGGCGGCCTGTGTTGATCTTTGCCGTGATCGCCTCTCCAGCAATGGCGGCCAGGTCCGTGCGGTGTTGATCAATTCTGGTCAGGCCAATGCCTGCACCGGTGATCGAGGTCTGGTCGACAGCCAGCGCGCCACCCAAGTGCTTGCTGATCAGCTCGGCTTGGATGCGGAGTCGGTGTTGATCTGCTCCACCGGCGTGATCGGTGTGCCGATCCCGATGACGACGTTGTTGGCCGGGTTGGCTCCTTTGGTGGAGACCTTGGATGACGAGGGTGGTGATGCCGCTGCCAACGCCATCCTCACCACAGATCTGGTGGACAAGCAGGTGGCGCTTGAACTGGAGCTGGAGGGTCGCCTGGTGCGCATTGGAGGGATGGCCAAAGGCTCGGGAATGATTCATCCCGACATGGCCACGATGCTTGGTTTCTTCAGTTGCGATGCCGGCGTCGACGCCGCCGTCTGGCAGGGGATGGTGCAGCGCGCGGTGCAGCGTTCCTTCAATGCCATCACCGTGGACGGAGACACCAGCACCAACGACACCGTGCTGGCCTTCGCGGCAGGCCCACCGCTGGCCCAAGAGCACCATGTCGTTTTGGAACAGGGTCTGACCCAGGCGATGCAGCAGCTCGCCCAGGCCATTGCCCGGGATGGTGAAGGGGCCACCTGTTTGATCGAGGTGCAGGTGGAGGGCGCGGTTGACGAGGCCGCGGCGTTGCTGGTGGCGCGCACGGTTTGTGGTTCGTCCTTGGTGAAGACCGCTGTCCATGGCCGGGATCCGAACTGGGGGCGGATCGTGGCGGCAGCAGGTCGCTCCGGCGTGTCTTTCGAGCCGGGTGCCGTTGCTCTTTGGATTGGTCCGCATCAATTGATGGCGGCCGGTCAACCCGTGGCCTTTGATCGCGCTGCAGCCAGCGACATCCTGCGTCAGGAGCATGTTCCGATTCGCGTCTGCCTCGGGGATGGTTCCGGCTGTGGTCAGGCCTGGGGATGTGACCTTTCAGATCAATACGTGCGTATTAACGCCGATTACACAACTTAACCAAAAAATGTAGTGATACCAGTGCGTTCGGGGTTCTCAAATGCGCTAGTGCAAAGGAGGTGCAAAACCATATCTCACGTATCCCGCCCAAAATCAAAGGGTAGGAAGTCAAAAAAAGACCCCTGGAGTGCCCACACCCCAGGGATCCCGTCTCCTCGTCTGCTTCAGACCATCCACAAAGTCCCATTCCTCTTCCGCCAACCAGGTGTAGTACAGATGTGCTGCACCTGGTTGGCGGAGTTGGGTCAAGAGCGAAATCGGAAGAAAGTGCCGCTGGTGTCGCTGAACGATGGGCACGAACAAGATGAGTGCGGGCAAAGTCCAGTCGTCGTGCGAACTTTCCGGGAAAAACTCTTCCGCTCGTTGAACTCTGAGGGCGAGCGAGGGGAAGCGACTAATGCCGTCAAAGTGATAGGTCTGCTGATCGCTTTATCAATCGGTTTGGCAGTTGTGGTGACAGAAACTGTTGTTCGCTCATCACTGGGAGATTTGGTCGTAAAACTTGATGTCGCTGTTGCAATAATCTTCCTGGTCGAATACATCTTGCGACTCTGGGTTGCTCCACTTAGGGAAGGAGTAAGACGAGGCATTCGAGGTGCCTGGGACTACGGCATTACGCCTCTGGCAATCCTGGATCTTACTGCAATTGACCCAACCATCCTAGGTTTCATCGCCCCTGAATTGTATTTGCTTAGAATTATTCGACTGGCACGCATAGGCCGCGTAGGTCGTTCAAAGCGTTTTCGCAATAGCATCAGGCACTTCAACGAGGCGATCGCCGCCAAGAAGGAAGCACTTCAGATTTCTGCGATTTACTCGGGAATCGTCATATCCTTTAGCAGCATTTTGATGTTCTTGGCAGAAGAAAATATCCAGAAAGAGCAGTTCGGATCAATACCAAGATGCCTATGGTGGGCAGTGGTTACCGTGACAACGGTCAGTTACGGCGACACTTATCCAGTGACAGCACTGGGAAAATTGGTGGCAGCGTTAATTGCTATAAGCGGAATTGCAGTGATCGCCATTCCGATCGGAATTATCTCAGCGAGTTTTACCGAATCCCTAGGGTCAGAGACTTCTAGAGAAGACTCTTAAACGCTTGTAGAGCATCGGCAAACTCCTCCGCTTTTCTAGGATCGCTGAACATATATTTCTCATAAATTCCAGATCCCGATCTAAAGGTGATTTATCCATATTCGATCATAGGGAACTGGCGATTTTCGGCATACCTCTTATCTCTGTTCCCGTTTTTATTTGATTTTTCCCACACCTCTCCAACCTGCTGACTGTCTGGAGGAATTGCATCGTTCTCCACAAATCTGGTCGCTTCGTATTCGACCTCTGCAGAAGTTTGATTCCTTATCTCATTAACTCAGACGATCTAGGACAGGAAAACTGGATTGCCTGATCACTCACTATGAGTGGTTTCAGAGCAACCGTAGTGAGGTGGCGGGATGATTATCACTATTCGACTGACTAAAGTTGAATATGAGATGCTCAGGGAACTTCAGAAGAGAGACAAGAGATATAAGAAGGGACTAGAGAATAAGATAAAGACTGAAATAGCCAAGGGATTCGAAGTATAAGAAAATTGATTGCCGATCTTTGCATATATATTGGATTATAGATCTTTGCTTTTAATGGGAGCGGCAGATTTGATCTCAATTGGAATTTCTTCATAGGTATCTAGTCCCGCTGCGTTCAATAGTCCGATGCATTGAGACGCCTCTCCACCGTCCAGGCACAACTTAATCAAAGAAGCAAGAACCCCTCTTTTTTCAAGATCTACCGCACATGCATGTTTTATTTTCTTAATGGTTATACATCGCCTTCCTTTGACTGGATTTTCAAGGAAACTCTTGCATTGAGGGAGGTCATAAAATGTATCACTATGAAACACAAATTCATTTTTTGCATGGTGCTCGATATCATTCAGTGACTTAAATCTCCACTTTTGGATTCTTGTTACGTAATCGAGAATGCGAGAGTTTTTCTTTACTCGTCTAAAAAATTTCATTAATTCAGGAATGTATTCAGGATAGGCACTGTATTGCGGTGAAAAGGTGATGATTGTCTCTGCATTGAGAAGTGGTCCAAGAATAAGTGCGTTGGTCCCTCCCATGCTTGTTCCAACAGCAATAACCCTAGAAAACACTCCGAATGACTGAAAAGTCTTTTTCAAAACCTCTACATTAATGTAATTTGACCAACTTTTTTTCTTGTCAATTACTGTAAAGATACTCGCGTTTTCAAACTCAGTGCCCCAAAAGTTTACCCCCTCAATTTTTATGCCTCCCAGCGCTTCTGCGGCGCCAGTAAATGCAACTATGCATGTCGTACTCTTGGGGTTGCGATTGCCACATATACGCAAGAATTCGTCTTCATAAATGATATCTTTATCCATGAAGTGCTTGTTCGCTAACAATGCTAGCGATTTATTGCCAGGGTTTGTTTCTAATCTCTTTTGGGCGAGTTCAATGCTCTCGTCCGGATAGCCTAGTTCGATTAGTTTTGAGTAGCCTTTGATGTTGTCAGGGTGATGAGTGATCAGAAGGTCTACATTTTCTAGAGACTTTTCAAGGTTTCCATTGTCAAAATAAATATCTGCTGCAATGATTAGTAGTTTAGGTTGATTAGGGATCTTCTCTAGTCCTGCCTGAATCTTCTCCCGTGCTTGTTCAAACCTCTTGAGTGCAGCTAAATCTTGTGCTGCCCGTCCATATCCATTCCAGTTCTCTGGATGGTGAGTAATTAGAAGTTCGGAGTATTCAAGAGACTTTTCTCGATTGCCGGATGCACGGTAAACATCAGTCGCGGTTTTAAGGAGATTGACTTGGTTGGGGATCTTCTCTAGTCCTGCCTTAATCTTATCTTGTGCTTGCTCAAACCTCTTCAGTGCAACTAAATCTTGTGCTGCAAGTCTATATCCATTCCAGTTGTCTGGATGGTGAGTAATTAGGAGTTCGGCGTATTCAAGAGATTTTTCTCGATTACCAGATGCGCGGTAGACGTTAGTTGCAATGGTGAGGAGATTGACTTGGTTGGGGGCCTTCTCTAGTCCTATTGCAAGTTCTTCTTTCGCTGCGCTGAGGTTTTTAGATTTCAGGAGTTTTCTGATTTTTTTTGCGAATGTCTTCCTGTCACTCATGTTTTTTTGGGGGGATGGATGATTATTGCATGGTCTGCTTTTCGTCATGACTAGAGGGTCGTGATGAGGTTGTTACCCTTTGTCTTCCCAAGACCAATTGCATATGGTCGCTCAAAGACTGCGAGTGATTCAGTCCAACGAGATGGGTTTTCCATCTGTGGTAGGGAATTAGTGTTGGTCTGGTCTCAAACCCTTTGCTGTCAAAGAAGAGGAGTCTGGGTCAACACTTAGGGAAACATTTTTCATCTTGAAAAGATCTGATGGTTTGCGCGACTTTGCCGTATTCGAGTCTGTCTTTGTCTGCTTCAGAGAGAAAGACAGGAAATATATCTTTGAGATCACTGCCACACCTATTGCCCTTCGAGATCAGATAATGATGGTTCATCTCATGTCTCGTAAAGAGATCAGAATTACCGCAATGGAAATGGTTTAGGCATTTGGTGAGTGAGTCTATTTTAATGAGTCATAAGTATAAGGATCTTGCTGATCAGATCGCAGCCCAGGACATGTTTTTTGACTCAGGTGCACATCAACGCCGACTACACCACTTGAAGATTCTGTTCTGGATCTCTGTCACAATCCGAGTCTTCGTCAGCCCCACCCGTGGACAAGACCAGCTCCCCTGACGCTCCCGTTGAAACCCAGTCTCGTTTCTGGGTGGGCCCTCTGGTGGCTGGTTGTTGTTTTGCCCTCGGTTACGGCATCACCGAGCGGGTGCTGACGCTGCAGACCAATGCTGAAGACCCTGTCCCTGAGGCCTTCACACCGCTCGCGTTTCCAGGGGATTCCCTGCAGGAGATTCGGTCCCGGTTCGGCGACGACGATGCAGAGCTGCAAGTGAATGTCACAGCCCTGGAGGCCGCCGAGGCCGCGAGCCGTCCGGCCAAGCCAGTGGTCAAGGAGGCGATCAAACCCGATCTGGCTCTGCAGACGCCCGAACCTCCGGTGTGGACGGCCCCAGCCTGGTCGGACCCCCAAACCATTGCCCCCGAGCTTGACGACAGCAACGCCGATTCCCTGGTGGTTCCTGAGGAGTCCATCGAGGACATGCCTGCTGTGGTTGTCCCTGATGGTGATTCACCGGTGCTGCTGGCCGAGCCGGATTCAGCTGTAATTCCCCCTGGTGCCGAAGCTTTTTTCGAAACCATTGAGCCTGTGATCCCTCCTCAGCCCTGATCTCCTGGTGGATCTGCCACAGTTGAGCCTGTCTGTTTTCGGTTCATGGGTTCCTCGGAGGCCTTGATTCGCGCCACCGTGAATCGCATCAGCGCGCGGCTTGGCCACGGTTTTGCGGACGCAGCGGCGGAGTTGGCGGTGTTGGCACAAGACGCTCCGCAACGGCTGCGTCAGGAATGGGATCTGTTTCAGGACGAGGTGCTTGCAGAGGCAGAACGGATTGAACGAGGTGATCAGGCTGTGGTGAGCACGGATGGGGAGCCCTCCGCGGAACAATCGGAGACCCCTCAAGCGGTCATTGATCGCCTCCGGGCCACGGTGGCTGATCTCAGTCAAGCGGTCGAGGCACGCCCCTGATGCTCGGACTGCTGCGAGCGTTTCGGATCTGGTGCTCTGTCCTGACCCTTCTGCTGCTGCTTTGGTGGGATGGTCAGTCCTGGACCTACCGCGGTGGCGTGACCGTGGAGCGTCGTGCTTGTCGTCAGCAAGGCCGAGCTCGCTGGTTGACGTCTGAGCTGCTGTCTCTGGGTTCAGCTTTCATCAAGCTGGGGCAGCTGCTGTCTGCAAGGCCAGACATTCTCCCGGCGGGCTGGGTGGCTGAACTGGAGGCGCTGCAGGACAGCGTTCCGGCATTCAGTTTTGATCAGGTGCAGACCGTTCTCGAACGAGAGCTTGGTCAGCGCTGTGCAGAGGTCATCGACCTTGACCCGGAGCCCCTTGGTGCTGCCTCTTTGGCCCAGGTGCACCGCGCCAGCCTGCGGAGTGGCCGGCAGGTGGTGCTCAAGGTGCAGCGACCTGGCCTGGATCGTCTGTTTCGTCTTGATCTTGAGGTGATGCAGCAGGTGGCGGCTGTGTTGCAGCGCCACCCCAGTTGGGGCCGTGGTCGAGATTGGCCGGCGATGGCACGCGAATGTCGACGTGTCCTGCTTCGTGAGTTGGATTTCCGGGTTGAGGCTCAGTATGCGGCGCGTTTTCGTCAACAATTTCTGGATGACGAACGGATCAGGATCCCAGGTGTGATCTGGGAGTTGAGCAACCGCCGTGTGCTTTGTCTCGACTATCTGCCAGGCATCAAGGTCAATGACCGTGAGGCGTTAATCGAGGCCGGTATTGATCCAGTCAAAGTGGCTGAAGTGGGTGCGGCCAGCTATCTCAAGCAGTTGGTGCGGTTTGGTTTCTTTCATGCCGACCCCCATCCCGGCAACCTTGCCGTCGCTAGCGATGGCGCTCTCATCTACTACGACTTCGGAATGATGGGCCTGTTGTCGGATGGCTTGCGTCGACGCCTCGGGGCCATGGTTCGCGCTGCTGCCGCCAGGGATTCAGCGGCGTTGGTGGAGGAAATGCAGGCTGCCGGGGTGATCTCCAGAGGCATTGATGTTGGTCCGGTCCGTCGTCTTGTGCGGCTGATGCTGCAGGAGGCTCTGACCCCACCATTCACGGCCAATGCGATCGACAAACTCTCCGGAGATCTCTACGACCTTGTCTACGGGCAGCCCTTCCGTCTGCCGGTCGAACTCATCTTCGTGATGCGAGCGCTATCCACGTTCGAGGGTGTTGGCCGCAGTCTCGATCCCGCTTTTAGCTTGGTTGCAATTGCCAAGCCCTACCTCCTTCCACTCATGACCTCAAGCGGCTCTGGCAGCAATGATCTGTTCAATGAACTCGGCCGTCAGGTCGGGGCTCTCAGCAGCCGTGCTGCTGCCTTCCCACGACGTCTTGATGAAAGTCTTGAACGCCTAGAGCAGGGCGATCTTCAGCTCCAGGTACGTCTGGGGGAATCGGATCGCCAGTTCCGCCGGATGGCCCTTGCACAACAGTCCATCGGCCAGTCGGTGTTACTCGGATGCTTGGCTTTGGCCACAGCCATTGTTGGTGCGAGTGCCCGCCCGCTCTGGTCGATTCTTCCGGCTGCTGCTGCTTTGCCTGTTGGATTGGGCTGGTTCCAAATGCAGGTCAAGATCCGGCGCGATCAACGGTTGGAGCAGTTGCCCGGTTCCAACCGTTGAGCCGTCTGGGGCCTGAGATCAGGCCTTGCCGCGGGGGCCCTGGGCGACAGCACCGGCGTAAACGGCCTGGCTGCCCAGTTCGTCTTCGATGCGCAGCAGCTGGTTGTACTTCGCGACCCGCTCACTGCGGCTGAGGGAACCGGTCTTGATCTGCCCGGCGCGTGTGGCGACGGCGAGATCGGCAATCGTGGTGTCTTCGGTTTCGCCACTGCGGTGGCTGATCACGCTGGTGTAACCGGAGCGCCCTGCCAGATCGATGGCCTGAAGGGTTTCCGTGAGTGAGCCGATCTGGTTCACCTTGATCAGGATCGAGTTGGCCGTGGCGCTGTCGATGCCTTGCTGAAGGCGCTTGGTGTTGGTCACGAACAGGTCATCACCCACGAGCTGCACCTTGCCGCCGAGGCGTTCGGTTAGCAGCTTCCAGCCATCCCAGTCGTCTTCGGCCAGGCCGTCTTCGATCGAAACGATCGGGAATTTGTCCACCAGTTGTTCCAGCTGGCCGACCATCTCTGCGCTGGTGTAGCTGCCACCATCGAAGGCATAGCGACCGTTCTCGAAGAATTCGGTGCTGGCGACGTCCAGAGCCAGGGAGATCTGCTCGCCGGGCTTGTATCCCGCCTTGGTGATCGCTTCCACCAGGATTTCACCGGCTTCAACGTTGCCCAGATTGGGGGCGAAACCGCCTTCATCGCCAACGGCGGTGCTCATGCCTTTGGCACTGAGCAGCCCTTTGAGCGTGTGGAACACCTCGGTTCCCATGCGCAGCGCTTCGCGGAAGCTCGGAGCCCCATGGGGGACCAGCATGAATTCCTGGAAATCCAGGCTGTTGGCGGCATGGGCGCCACCGTTGATCACGTTCATCAACGGCACCGGCAGCAGGTTTGCCATCGGACCGCCGAGGTAGCGGTAGAGGGGAATTCCCAGGCCGTTGGCGGCAGCGCGAGCGGTGGCCATGCTCACCGCCAGGATCGCGTTGGCACCCAGGTTGGATTTGTTGTCGCTTCCGTCCAGCTCCAGCATCGCGGTGTCCACAGCCGCCTGATCGAGGGCCGAAAGGCCGCAGAGGGCTGGTGCGATCCGCTCTTCGATGTGATTCACGGCTTGGCCCACACCTTTGCCCATGTAGCGGTCTCCCCCATCACGCAGTTCGTGGGCTTCGTGGGCGCCGGTGCTGGCACCACTGGGAACGATGGCCCGTCCCATGGCACCTCCTTCGAGCAGCACTTCGGCTTCAACCGTTGGGTTGCCGCGGGAATCGAGCACCTCTCGGGCCACGATGGTGTCGATGACGAGGTCGAGGGAATCGATCACGTTGGGACGCACGCTTAACCCGGGGATCTTATGAGTCGCCCCTCTCTCCCCTGTTGTGACGGGTCATACCTGGCCAGAATGATGGGAGGTAAATCCTGAACGACGCTCACCCATGCGGATGCTTCACACCATGCTTCGGGTTGCTGATCTGGAGCGGTCTTTGAGCTTCTACACCGAAGTTCTGGGCATGCAGCTTCTGCGTCGAAAGGATTACCCCAGCGGCCGCTTCACCCTGGCTTTTGTTGGCTATGGATCGGAGCAGAATCACACCGTTCTGGAA
>Ga0189289_10464_pt1 | contig 13405 bp, 14 predicted proteins | sample UW106minimetaG_FD_130313 | JGI IMG/M metagenome (GOLD analysis project Ga0189289, IMG submission 130313) | Marine microbial communities from the Costa Rica Dome - UW106 mini metaG | ecosystem: Environmental > Aquatic > Marine > Oceanic > Photic zone | place: Costa Rica: the Eastern Pacific...
AGCATTATACTTATTGTCTCGCAAGTAGGTATAATCATCAGAAGAATTAGAATGAAAAGAAATGGGTGATAAATCATTAAGATAGTAAAGATATTGGGTACCCAAAGGTTGGTCAAATCCATACTTTTTCTTCACAGCTTCTACTTGCTCTGCAGTTTGGTTTTGACCCAACATCATTTTTGCTGGATCTCCAGGCAATACTGTAAACAAAAAGAAAATAACGGTAATCACACCAATTAAGGTGATGAATGCGTAGAAGAGTTTATTTACTAAATAGCGTAACAAAAACTAATCATTTTTTAGTTCAAACATTACTATTGAAGAATAATTAGTATTGTTTGCCTCATTTATAGAGTCCAATACATCACCTTTGTTTCTTTCTTTTAAAAATGACACTTTTACAATTTCATCATTAGATAAGGATTCAAGTTCCTCTTTAGTGGATAATTTGCCATCTATTAAGTAAAGAATATCATTATCAGGTTGATCAACAACAACTATGTTTGATTCTTCTTGTATCAATTCAATATCTTCAATATCGTTCCAATGAGCCTTGTTAACCACCGTCCCTTTTTCGAGGATTACAATTCCAGGATTTGAACGAATAATGGTTTTAATCACCTTTTCGTCACATAAATAAAAGTCAAAATCTAACTTATAGTTTTGTTTTATCTCTTGTTTCGCATCATTTCCAGAAGATGTTAAACCAATAACAGTATACCCTTTACTTGCAGCCTCATCAGTTAAAGCCTTCAGTTTTACAACACCTTCAATTTCAGAAGAGTTGATGTTATACATAGCCACTATCATTAACTTTTCTTTTTCTAAGAAATAAGTCGTGAGGTCTTCATCTTCAGATTCAATGGAAAAATCTTGAATTGGTGGAATATAGCCTTCATCAATCGTCTTAGTTTCTACCCCGATATATTCACCATCAACATTAGGATAGCTTCCATTAGTTACAAATTCTTGCTTTTCACCATTAACATCAAACGTCCATGTATACTCTAAAACAGGTTTTGCTGCATCTTCAGGAATAATCATTTGCTCTTGGATGTTCTTTCCAATCGCATAAGCTCTAAAGTCAATTGAAGGCAAATGCATTAACACATGATAACCAAACCAAAGAGACACGATAAAACTTAATAATGCAATGACCGAGGTTGGTAGCTTAGAAAACATAGGCTTAATATGCTTTAAACCAATAACTAAGACAAGGATTAAAACTAATAGAATAACATCCTTAGTAAAACTTTCCCAAGGAGTAAGCTTCAAGGCATCTCCAAAACACCCACAATCCTTTACCTTATCAAAATACGCTGAGTAGAAGGTTAAGAAGGTAAAAAATACAATCATAGCCAAAAGACTGTAGATTGTAAATTTTGGCAGGTAGCCTATTAATAAAAATACTCCCAGAACAACCTCAAAGACCACCACAAAGACTGAAAATAATAAGGCATAAGGAATTAAAAATTCCAGATTTAAGACATCAGCACCAAAATACTCCTGTAATTTATAAGAGAACCCTAATGGATCATTCAGTTTTATGAAGCCTGAAATGATAAACAGTACTCCAACAAATATTCTACTTAACTGAACTAAATACTTCATAAATTATAAGTCTTATTGGTTAGATTCACCCAAATGAATCATTGCAAAAATCGCGTAGTTTATCATGTCTTGATAATTAGCATCAATTCCTTCGCTAACTAAAGTTTTACCCGCATTATCCTCAATCTGTTTAACTCGAAGTAACTTTTGTAATATTAAATCGGTTAAAGAACTCACACGCATATCACGCCAAGCTTCACCATAATCATGGTTTTTATCCAACATTAGTTGCTTTGTCAGTGCCACCTTTTCGTCATAGAGTAAAGTAGCTTCTTCGATATTTAAATCAGGTTGCTCAACCACCCCTTTTTCAAGTTGAATTAGCGCCATGACACAATAATTAATGATACCAATAAATTCGCTCACTTCTCCTTCATCAACTTTACGTACATCATTTTCTTGTAAGCTTCTTATGCGTTGTGCTTTTATAAAAATCTGATCTGTAAGTGATGGTAATCTTAATACTCTCCATGCGCTACCATAATCACTCATTTTATTTACAAAAAGTGATCGACATTTATTGACTACGGCATCGTATTGTTTTGAGGTGTCTTGCATCTAAAACTCTATTATTTTGCGTAAATTTCGCATAAATAAGTTAGAAGTTCAAAGTTTGAGGTTTAAAGTTTTAAGCAGCCTCTTTTAATAAGTTTTATGACCATAAACTGCAAAGGCCAATTGATAGATTTATCCACACCAAAGGTGATGGGAATTCTTAACGTAACACCAGATTCTTTTCATGATGGTGGCCAATACAAAGATGAATCTGCGATTCTAAATCAGGTTGAAACCATGCTAAATGACAGAGTTACATTTATTGATGTTGGTGGTTACAGCTCGCGTCCTGGTGCGGATTATGTTACTGAAACTGAAGAACTGAATCGCGTCATTCCAGTAGTACAACTTATTTTAAAACACTTTCCTGAGACCTACATTTCAGTAGATACGTTTAGAAGTGAAGTTGCAAAGCAAAGCATTGACGCTGGTGCTGCGTTGATAAATGATATTTCTGCTGGCCAGCTCGATGAACAAATGATAAACACCGTAGGTCAACTAGGTGTTCCTTACATTATGATGCACATGCGTGGCAATCCAAAAACCATGCAAGCGCAAACAAAATATGACGACTTAATTAAGGATATTAATTTCTACTTTGCCGAAAGAATAGCTGAAGCGCATGCTGCAAAAATTAATGATATCATTATAGATCCAGGTTTTGGCTTTGCAAAAACCCTTGAACAAAATTACCAGTTACTCAATCAACTAGAACTTTTAGGCATAGTTGGAAAGCCAATTTTAGCTGGACTTTCGCGCAAATCGATGATCTATAAAACACTAGATACTACCTCATCAAATGCGCTTAATGGTACGACAGCATTGCATATGATTGCTTTAGAAAAGGGCTCAAAAATACTGCGCGTTCATGATGTTAAAGAGGCTATGGAATGTATCACCCTATTTAATAAACTGCACGCATAGTGAAGAGATGGTTTGTTTTAATTATTGGACTTGTAGTTTTAAGTTGTAATAATGAGCGTGTTATTTAACTACCTGACATTGAAAATGCAGAAATCACAGAAGTACTGGATATATCAACAGCCTATAATTTTTATGATGAAACGCAACCAAATTCAACCTTATTTAATGGTAAAAATTTGATAAGTACCACCACCTGGTTCGTTAATGCAGATAAGCGCTTAACACTTGAGCAAGCTATTCCGCATATTCAATTTTTACAGAATAAGCGTAAAAAGGCCTCGATGCATAACAATGAAAACGCCAAAAATTATTTTACTTATAATGATACCAGCATTAGGAATTTGGGCTTTGTTGAATTTACGGATGTGAATTACTCAACCGATTTGAGTTTTGCATGTAAATATGATTCAGCTGCTAATAAAACTAAGCCTATTTTAGTTCATTTTATTTCTGAAGACTATGTAGCAGCACTATGGCCAGATTTTAATAGTAGTCCACGGAAAGAAAATGTCATAAAAATTGACTCATTATTCACAAATAAATATCTAAATCAATTTAATAGAAAGAATATTCAAATTCAGTTAGTCTTTACAAGTAGTTATGACTTTCAAAAATATGTGAGTTTAAAAAATAACCTCAACAGATTCTTTGGATCAGAAGTTGAATTCAGTAAACAAGAATTCATTTATTAACATAAATTCTTAAATTAGCAAAAAGCACTAACCTTGGAGAACTTACAACTTTGGGATTTCAGATTTATAGATTTCGTTGATGTATTTCTCGTTGCCATCCTGCTGTACTATATCTACAAATTAGTTAAAGGCACCGTTGCCATTAATATCTTCATTGGAATCCTTATCATCTATTTTGCTTGGCGCTTAACCGATTACCTGCAAATGCAGATGCTCTACAGTATTTTTGATGGCTTTATGAAGGTGGGAATTATAGCGCTTATTGTAGTATTCCAACCAGAAATTAGAAAGTTCTTGCTACTTGTAGGATCTACTAATATTGGTGGTAAAAAAGGCATTTTTAAGAACTTTAAATTTCTTAAAAATGATGACCAAACCACAACAGATGTTGATGCTATAATCAATGCCTGTAATAAAATGGGTGCTACAAATACTGGTGCGCTGATTGTGATAGAACGTAATAACAACCTAGACTTCCTGACCAATACAGGAGATGAAATGAATATTTTGGTGTCGCAACCCATCATAGAAAGCATCTTTTTTAAAAATAGTCCATTGCATGATGGCGCAATTATCGTTGATAATAATGTTGTTAAGGCAACACGTGTTATTCTGCCAGTTAATAATGAAAAAAATATTCCTGAACGTTTTGGACTGCGACACCGAGCAGCAGTAGGTATCACCGAAAAAACAGATGCCTTAGCCATTGCAGTAAGTGAAGAAACAGGACAGATTTCATATATAAAAAATGGAGAATTCATAATGTTTAAAGACACCGATGACCTTATTGCTAAGATTAAAGAAGACTTAGCCTAGTGATTTGCAAAAACTGCCATACTACCTTAAATGAACAGGATGAGTACTGTAGAAATTGTGGTGCTAAAATCATTAGAAAACGACTCAGCTTTAAAAATCTATTTGAGCATTTAAGTGAGACCTTTTTCAATTACGACAATAAACTATTAAGAACATTTATACAACTTTTTAAAGCCCCTGAAGATGTTATCGTTGGTTATATCAATGGAGTTAGAAAGAAGTACATTAATCCAATCAGCTTTTTTGGTTTATCACTAACCTTATCTGGACTTTCTATTTTTATCATCAAAAAGTTTTACATTCAGTATTTAGATTTTTCAGGGATATTTGAGGGTATGCAAGCCTCACAAAATATTGCTCAAGCTACATCAGGTTCTGCTTTAGAATACAACTCATTAATATACTCTGGATTTGTACCGTTGTTTGCTTTAATTTCATGGGTGGTCTTTTTAGAAAAGAAATATAACTTTACTGAGCATATCATCATATACTTGTATTCTATGTCACTTATGAGTGTTATTATGGTGTTTGCCGCTCAAGCTGTTTTAATTATTGCTCCAAACACTTATTTGCTATTTAGCATACTCTCATGGCCATTAATGTTTTTATACCATTGTCATATTCTAAGAAGAATATTTAAGTTGTCTTTTGCCACCTTATTACTAAAATCACTTATATTTTTTGCAATATTCTTCATTGCATATATTGTAATTTCAATACTACTATTTATAGTGATGGTAGTAACAGGAGTGGTTAATCTTTCAGATTTTGTACCTAAATAGAAAGTATTAAACTGCTTCCGCTTTTAAAAACTGAACCTCATACAGATTTTTATAGTATCCCTCTTTTTTGCTCAATAGTGATTTGTGCGTTCCCGTTTCTACGATTTGTCCTGCATCCATTACAATTATTTTATCTGCTTGCTGAATCGTAGCCAATCTGTGGGCAATAACGATAGACGTTCTACCTCTAGTAATTGTATCTGTGGCTTGTTGAATTAATTGTTCCGAGTACGAATCAACTGAAGACGTAGCCTCATCAAGAATTAAAATACTTGGATTAGTAACATAGGCTCTTAAAAACGAAATTAACTGGCGCTGTCCAGAGGATAACATAACACCACGCTCCTTAACATTATAATGGTATCCTCCAGGTAGACTACTAATAAAGTCATGAATCCCTATCGTTTTAGCAGCAGTTACCACGTCTTCTTCGGTAATGTATTCGTTATTTAGAGTGATGTTATTTAAAATGGTATCCGCGAAGAGAAATACATCTTGAAGCACCACAGCAATTTGATTTCTGAGTGAACTTAAGGTCATGGATTTAATATCCTCGCCATCAATTTTTATATCTCCAGAATCGATTTCATAAAAACGATTCAATAAATTAATAATTGTAGATTTTCCTGCTCCGGTAGCACCAACAATGGCAACGGTTTCACCTGCTTTAACATTAAATGACACTCCTTTTAAAACCACCTCGTCTTTCACATATGAAAAACAAACATTGTCAAATGTTATATCACCGTTAAAATGATTGGCCTCGATAACACCTGAATCATCGATATTAGAATGAGTGTCTAATACTTTAAATACACGATCTGCCGCAACCATTCCCATCTGAAGCGTATTAAACTTATTCGCAATCTGGTTTAGAGGTCTAAAGAGTAAAGGAATAAACATCGTAAAAGCAATTAAATCGCCCATTGATGCCGTTTGACCAACAACGGTATTTACACCACCAATCCAAATAACTGCACCCATAGTCATAGAAGATACAAACTCAGCAATTGGAAAGAATATAGAATTATACCATACCGTTTTTAACCAGCCCTTTTTATGGCGTTCATTAATTGCTTTGAACTTTTTGTATTCGGTTGTTTCTCGTGTAAATAATTGAAGAATTTTCATTCCAGTAACACGCTCCTGAACAAATGAATTTAGATTAGACACTTCCGTGCGTACATCTTCAAACGCACGCTTCATGTACTTCTGAAATATCTTAGTTGCAATAACAATTAGTGGTAAGGTGGCAAATACAATGAGTGCTAACTCCCAATTCATAAAAAACATAACACCAATAACCACCAACATTTTTAGCAAGTCACTAAAAATCATAAAAAGCCCTTGACCAAATATATCCGCAATACGCTCCATATCTGTTACAGATCTTGTAATTAAGACTCCTACGGAGGACTTATCAAAGTAGGTCATTTTGAATTTTAGGATATGGTTAAAAAGCTTTACTCTAATGTCCTTTACAACAGATTGCCCTAACCAGCTTGCGTAGTAAATAAATAATAACTGTGCCACAACCTCAAGAACCAACAACAATAGCATGGCAGTAACATACAGCACAAACCCATCATACTTTTTTTCAGCGATTTGGGTATCTATGGCCTGTTGTAAAACATAAGGTCGTAACGCACCAAAAGCTGCAAGCCCAATCACACAAACCAATGAAATTATAAAAACACTTTTATATGGCTTTATAAATTGCAGCAAGCGCTTAAATAGCGAAACGTCAAATATTTTCTTTTCTTTATCTGCCATACTTAATCAGCAATCCAAGTTGTTTCGGGATACAAAATTTCCACTAAATATAAACCATGCGCCGGAACTGAAAAACCAGCCTCACTCCTTTTTTTAGACGCAATTATTTGATGTAAATCATCTGGTTCAATTTTTTCTAAACCAATATTAATCATTGTTCCTACAATTGCCCTTACCATGTTGCGTAAAAATCGATTCGCAGTTATTGTAAATTGCAATCGATCAGATGATGCCTTTTCCCAATGTGCTTCCTTTATATCACAATGATAGGTTTTTACATCTGTATTACTTTTTGAAAAGCATTGAAAATCATTATAGTCAAATAAGATTTCACAAGCGTTATTCATTTTATCAATATTCAATTCCTGGGACACTTGATATGCATAGTCATAATTAAAAACATTTTTACTTGTAGCTATCTTATAATGATAAGTTCTACTTAAAGCATCGAATCTGGCATGCGCGTCAGATTTAACCTTTCTTATATTATAAATTGCAATATCCTTAGGTAAATAGGAATTGAGTTTATACGCTAATTGTTTAACATTAAGTTCTGGAATAAAATCAAAATGTGCAAACATTTTCGATGCATGGACACCAGTATCAGTTCTTCCGGCACCAACAATTGAAATGGTCTCTTTTAATATTGTTGACAAACCCTTTTCAAGAACCTCTTGCACAGTTAAGGCATTGGGCTGATTTTGCCAACCATGATAAGCCTTACCATTGTATGATAACTCTAAAAAATATCTCAAAAGATTAGCTATTTTTGCATCTAACACGGCAAAGATAAACAGTTTGACGTGTTAATTTCACAATATTATCTTAATGCAAAAAATACTTCTTTTATCAGATACACATAGTTATATCGATGACGCCATTCTAAAGCATGTTAAGCAAGCTGATGAAGTGTGGCATGCAGGCGATATTGGTGATTTGTCTGTTACAGATGAAATAAAGGCGCTCAAACCTTTAAGAGCTGTATTCGGAAATATTGATGATGCTAAAGCTCGCACAGAATTTCCACTACATAACCGTTTTATGTGCGAAGATGTTGATGTCTGGATAACTCACATTGGTGGATATCCTCCAAAGTATAACGGAAAAGTTAGAACTGCCCTTAAAGAGAATCCGCCAGATTTATTTATTACAGGACATTCTCACATTTTAAAAGTAATTCCAGATAAAACTTTAAATCTTTTACACATGAATCCAGGCGCTGTTGGAACACATGGCTTTCATAAAAAACGAACTATGCTTCGATTTAAAATCGACGGAAAACATATAAAAGCTCTCGAAATTATTGAGTTCGAAAGAAGATAAAATGAAAAACCCAGACGGCAGCGTCTGGGTTCTTCGCACTAATACTACTAAGATTTTAGGTTCATCGTAATCGATCTACAGATTTTACAAGATCTTCATCCTTTTTAATAGCCTTGTTAGCCAAGACTAAACACACAATAGAAAAAACAGGAAGAAGAATCCCAATACCTTTCTCAGAAACGTTAGCTTCTCCAGATACATTTAGAGATTGATAAACAAAGATTCCTAGTAAAATAAAGTTTAATATGATATTCACACGTCCCATTACGAATTGAGACTGTCTCTTTTTAAAACTAAAAATCGAAATTAAAGATAATAAAGCCGAGCCCAAAAACAAGCCTAAGTACATATAATTATCGGTAGCATATACTTTTACCTCTTCGCTATTGGTCCATAAATAAAATACGAAGATTAACCCTGCAGAAAAGCCTAACGCTAAAAGTAAATAAAGTGTTTGTATACGTTGAATCATTTCGATCACTAAAAATGCTTGGCAAAATTAGTAGTTTATTTTATAAAAAGATAGAAATTTATTGAAAATAAAGTTGTATCATTGCAATAGAAGGAAGTAACCAACTTTGTTACATCAATCTAATCTTCCATATTAATTTCACCTTTTTCTTTTTATTTCATTTAGAAAATCTTGAATTAACAATGTCAAAATTATAATACATTATATACATAGAAATGTTCGAAATTTCACAGTTAAAAGCGAAAAAGTTACCTGAGTTACAGGATATTGCTAAACAACTTAAGGTACCTAAATACCGAAGCTTAAAAAAATTAGATCTAGTCTATCAAATATTAGACTACCAAGCAGCCAATCCGCAAGCGGTTAAGGCTTCCGTTGAGACTGAAACTAAAGAAAATAAGCCTCAGCAGAAAAGAGCAAGAGTTCAGAGAGCGCCCCAAGACAAAAAAGATCAACAACCTCAAGACAAAAAAGAACAACGATCTCAAGACAAAAAAGAACAGCGATCTCAAGAATCCTCTGAGAAAAAGGATGACTCTAAAACACAAGACCGCACGTCTAATGACAACAGACAGAATCACAAGCGACAAGAGAATAAGTCCATTGATCGCAACGATAATCGCTCTAACAACAATCAAAATAACGATAATCGACAAAATCGAAATAAAGATAATAACAGAAACAATAACCACTCAAAAAACAATGGTAATAAGGACAATAGAAACCGTTACCGTGAACCAGATTTTGAGTTTGACGCGATTATTGAAAGTGAAGGTGTTTTAGACATCATGCAAGATGGCTATGGATTTTTAAGATCTTCTGACTATAACTATCTCACCTCACCTGATGATATTTATGTTTCACAATCTCAAATTAGATTATTTGGTCTTAAGAAAGGTGATACAGTATTAGGTCACGTAAGGCCACCCAAAGAAGGTGAAAAATATTTCCCACTAATTAAAGTGAGTAAAATCAACGGTCAGGATCCAAATGTTGTTAGAGACCGTGTAGCCTTTGAACATCTAACACCATTATTCCCTAAGGAAAAATTTAATATTGCCGAAAGACAGAGTACAATTTCAACACGTATAATGGACCTATTCTCACCAATAGGAAAAGGGCAACGTGGTATGATTGTTTCACAACCAAAAACTGGTAAAACCATGCTTCTAAAGGATGTTGCTAATGCAATTGCAGCCAATCATCCTGAAGTGTATCAAATGATTTTACTTATTGACGAACGTCCTGAGGAAGTAACAGATATGCAACGTAATGTGCGTGGTGAAGTTATTGCTTCTACCTTTGACAAGGAAGCACACGAGCACGTTAAAATTGCAGATATTGTTTTAGAAAAAGCAAAGCGATTAGTTGAATGTGGACACGATGTTGTTATTCTACTAGATTCAATTACACGTTTAGCAAGAGCCTATAATACGGTGCAGCCAGCGTCAGGTAAAATTTTGTCTGGTGGTGTAGATGCCAATGCATTACACAGACCTAAGCGATTCTTTGGAGCTGCACGTAATATTGAAAATGGTGGTTCATTAACAATCATTGCAACAGCACTTACAGAAACAGGATCTAAAATGGACGAAGTAATCTTTGAGGAATTCAAAGGAACTGGTAACATGGAGTTACAATTAGATCGTAAGATTTCTAATCGTCGTATTTTCCCAGCTATCGATTTAACATCATCTAGCACGAGACGTGATGATTTATTATTAGACGATAACACCATCCAGAGAATGTGGGTAATGCGAAAGTATCTTGCAGATATGAATCCAGTTGAAGCGATGGAATTTATCAATGATAGATTTAAGCAAACTAGAAGTAACGAAGAGTTCTTAATATCAATGAACGGATAATATAGAACAACAATCTTTAGAAAAAATAAAACCTTGAGAATCCCTCAAGGTTTTTTCTTTGCTGTTATAATCATTATCGAAACAAAAAAAGTCTTCCTAAATAGGAAGACTCTTAATTATCTTAATTGTACTTCAGTTATAATGAAGCAACGTGTTTCGTTAAGCTAGATTTTAAGTTACCTGCTTTATTAGCATGAATTACATTTTTCTTTGCTAACTTATCGATCATACTTACAACAGAAGGTAACATCTTTTGTGCTTCTTTTGCATTTGTAATCTCACGTAATTTCTTAATAGCATTACGAGTTGTTTTGTGCTGATATCTATTTAGCACTCTTTTTTTCTCGTTGCTTCTAATTCTTTTTAAAGCTGACTTATGATTTGCCATTCTATTTTTTTCTTTTAAAAATTGTAGCCCGTAGGGGAATCGAACCCCTCTTACCAGGATGAAAACCTGGCGTCCTAGCCGATAGACGAACGGGCCATTTGGTTATTTCCATATTTAAATGAACCAACAATGTTTCCATTGCGGATGCAAAAATACAACTATTTTTAAATGTTGCAACTACTCGCATCTATTTTTTAAAAAAAAATTAATAAGCCTTTGCAAAAAGCACACGTTGGCTAGACGAATTACCCGTAAATACGCATTGTCCTACCTCTTTTTCATTATCCAAAGGAATACATCTAATGGTAGCCTTAGTTAACTCTTTAATCTTTTGCTCTGTTTCTGCTGTACCATCCCAATGTGCAGAAATAAAACCTGTTTTGGTTTCTAGTACATCTTTAAATTCTTCAAATGTATCTACCTTGGTAATATGAGAATTTCTAAAGTCTAATGCTTTATTAAACAAGCTTTCTTGAATTTCTTCTAATAAATCTTCAACAACAATATTAATTCTATCAAGAATGACAGTCTCTTTGGTAAACGTATCCCTCCTTGCAAGTTCTACTGTATTATCTTCTAAATCCTTAGGACCAATTGCAATTCTTAAAGGCACACCCTGTAACTCATGTTGTGCAAATTTTGCACCAGGACGCAAGGTATCTCGCTTATCAAATTTAACTCTAATGTTGCGTGCTCTCAAATCACAAATGATTTCATCAGCGACCTTTTGAACAGCTTCAAATTGTTCTTCAGTCTTATATATAGGTACGATTACAACTTGATACGGTGCTAAATTTGGAGGTAACACCAATCCCTTATCATCACTATGCGTCATAATTAAGGCACCCATTAATCGTGTAGAAACACCCCAAGATGTTGCCCACACATAATCCTGTTTACCTTCTTTATTTGTAAACTTAACATCAAAGGCTTCAGCAAAATTTTGCCCTAAGAAGTGTGATGTCCCTGCTTGAAGGGCCTTTCCATCTTGCATTAAAGCTTCAATACAATAGGTTTCTTCGGCACCTGCAAATCGCTCGCTTTCAGTTTTAATTCCTTGAATTACAGGAATTGCCATAAAATTCTCAACAAACTTAGCATACACATCATTCATTTGAATGGTCTCTTCTACAGCTTCGGCCTTAGTAGCATGTGCAGTATGCCCTTCTTGCCATAAAAATTCTGCAGTTCTTAAAAACAATCGTGTACGCATTTCCCAGCGGACGACGTTCGCCCACTGATTTACTAAAATTGGTAGGTCTCTATAACTCTGAATCCACCCCTTGTAAGTATTCCAAATAATAGCTTCACTGGTTGGTCTAACGACAAGTTCTTCTTCTAATTTAGCCTTAGGATCAACTCGAAGTTTACCTTCATTATCTGGATCGGTCTGTAACCTATAATGCGTAACTACGGCGCACTCCTTCGCAAAACCTTCAGCATTCTTCTCTTCGGCTTCAAACAAGCTCTTTGGCACAAATAATGGAAAGTATGCATTTTGGTGCCCTGTTTCTTTAAACATTCTATCCAACTCAGCTTGCATATTTTCCCATATTGCATAGCCATATGGTTTTATGACCATACAACCCCTTACAGCAGAATTTTCAGCTAAATCTGCTTTTACAACAAGTTCGTTATACCATTTTGAATAATCTTCAGCTCTTTTTGTAAGATTTTTACTCATCTTCAGTGTTTTGGCACAGATATTGTGACTATGTTAAATAAAAAAATAGTTCAGCAAAACTAACTATTTTTGCTATGTTCAACAATAAATAATAATAGATATGCAATTTAAAACCATTACTAGACAAAAATTGCCATTTTTTGTTGCACTCGGTGTGTTAGCCATGTTAACTTCATGTGGTTCCTTTCAATATGCCGGATATGATAATGATGGAATATATTCAACAGAAAACAACAGTACCATTGTTGTTGAACAACAACCAGAAGTCACCACTTCTACTGAAGATTCAAACTACTACAAAAATTATTTCGCTGAAAACACTGCACAGCTAAATGCTGCAACAGAAGAAAGCGAAATTTTTACTGATATAGACGCTTATGAAGGAAACTATTTAGAGCGTGTTCAAGATACTTTAGAACAACGTCCTGCCTATGGAGGTTGGGGTCAAAATGGAAATGTTACCATAAATATTATTGATAACAGCTGGGGCTGGAATAACTGGGGTATTAACGACCCTTGG
>Ga0189289_10467_pt1 | contig 13170 bp, 12 predicted proteins | sample UW106minimetaG_FD_130313 | JGI IMG/M metagenome (GOLD analysis project Ga0189289, IMG submission 130313) | Marine microbial communities from the Costa Rica Dome - UW106 mini metaG | ecosystem: Environmental > Aquatic > Marine > Oceanic > Photic zone | place: Costa Rica: the Eastern Pacific...
AAAAGAGAGAAAAATAATAAAAATGTAAAGCCGACTTTTTATCAAAGCCTCTTTTCTATATCAGAATATTTAGAGAAAATAATAGCAAATTTAATTGTTTAGTGCGATTCTCAGAGTGTTTTTAGTTGACTAAGATTTCAATATGCTCTAATTTACTATTTATCGATAGTAAAGTGTTATCTGTCCTATAAATAAGCCATGGTAAAGAAAAATTCATAACTCATCAATAGAACCCCATAAATTTATAATAAATAAAGGGTTTAAATATTTTAATAAATCAGGGAAAATGAAAGAATTAATAAAAATCGGGAGTTTAATTACTCTTATGGTCTTTTTTACTTGTGCTCAACCAGAAATAGATAATGACTTGCCTGAAAATGAAAACTTAGGTAGTTGGATAGACGTTCCTACTGGTTTCGATTACAGTACACATGAGAGTGTTAAAGTAAGAATAAATGATAATTCTAGCGCTTTATATGAAGTCTTTGTAACTTCAGAAGATCCTAATTTTTTAGGGACAAAAACTTTCATAGATGAGTCGGGTAATACGGTAACTGATGATGTTTATAGAGAAGACATTATAAACAAGCAAGTACTTAAAGGAATACCTAGAAACGGAGTTTTAGAACAATTAGTGACTTTGCCAAAATATTGTAATAAAGTTTATATAAGAAGAAATGATAGATTGAACTTTTCTGGCGAATTTGTAAATGTTGTGAATGGCGAAGTCAACTATACATTTCAAAATTCAGTTGGTAGAAATACTACACAATTAGAAAGAAATGGGGTTAATGATTACTTGTATTGTGTAAATGGTCAAGGCGAGTTGTTTCAAATTGATCCCCTTAATGGTGATTTAACCATGATATCAGAGATGCCTATGGGAAGTTGGACAGCAGCCATTGATCAAGAAAATTTAATGCTATACTCTATTGGAAGATCAAGTCCATATCCTTTGATGAGATACTCAATTGAAAATGATGAATGGTCTACAGTAGCCAACTTAGGTATGGGAGGCCCTAGGTTAGCTTATAATTCAAATGACAATTTATTATATTTCTCTGATAACAATGGAGTTTTGTTCACAATAGACCCTATATCTGGTGCGATATTGAATTCATGGCAGATTACAGGATTACATAATACTACTGGCGGAGATATTGATTTTGCAGAAGATGGGACTATATACGTTTGTACATTTTCAGGGCTTTACAGTATTGAATTAAATCAAAATGATGATTATGTAGCAACTAGAATTAGTGCAGATAATTTACCATTTCAACCTACATCCATGACCATTGATTCCAACCAAGAGTTATGGCTAGCTAATAACGGCTCAAATTCAAGTTTGATTATTATGGATACCACAACTGGAGGATGGCAATATCAATACGGAGTGGATGCTGGAAATAATACTAATTTTAATAGAACCATAAATGATTTAACCACATTTCGTGTTTATTCTGATAGTGTAGATACAACAGATACAGATGGAGATGGTGTAATCGATTCGGAAGATTCCTATCCTGATGATTCAGAAAAAGCATTTGAAGTCTTTACGCCTAGTAAATACGGACAAGGAACTATTGCATTTGAAGACTTGTGGCCGACATATGGCGACTATGATTTTAATGATCTTGCATTTAGTTACAGAGCTATTGTTATTTTAAATTCAGATAATGACGTTGTCCAAGTTGATTTCATTTGTCGAGTAAAAGCTAATGGTGCGGGCTACGATAATGGTTTTGGGATAGAGATAGATGGTTTATTGCCAAATCAAGTTGAAAGTGTCACAGGTACAACATATAGTTCGGATTACATAACACTTAATGCAAATGGAACTGAAGCTAATCAGGACAAAGCTGTAATTATATTAACAGATAATGCAGACAATTTTTTAAACGAAAGGACAGTTTCTATAACGTTAACAGCACCTGTAAGTACCTCTGAACTAGGGGTGGCTCCATTTAATCCATTCATAATTATTAATCAAGAACGGCACAAAGAGGTTCATCTACCTAATAGAGATAGAACTAATTTAGGAACAAATGTTACTATTTCTGAAGGAATTAACTCCGACGTAGATGGGAACTTTATTTCTGATAACGGAATGCCTTGGGGTATTAGCATTATTCACGATTTTAAGGTGCCAAAGGAAAATGTAAGAATTGATAATGCCTATAATTTTTTCGTGAATTGGGCTACTTCCGGTGGTGCTACTTACACTGATTGGTATAAAGATAATCCAGGGTTTAGGAATGAGAACTTAATAGACAATTAAAATAATATTAACCAATATAAATGTGAATTATGGCGATACAGATTAAAGAAAAAAATGGAGTGTTTATTATAGAGGGTTCACTTAAAACTAAGGCTGCATTGGCCTTCAAAAACCATATAGATTTACTTTTGAAACACCGCAGTGAAGTAATTGTAAATATAGAAAATGTCTCAGAAATAGATGAATCAGGTTTTTGGATTTTAAGGCAGTTATTTGATAATTCTAAGTTAGTAAGCAGGCCTTTTTCTATTATAGGATACAAGTCTTATAAGCTTTATGATGATTTAAAAACACATCATGCTGCTTAAAAAAGGTTACAAAAAAAATTGAAGCTATATTCAAAAAATTAAAGTAAAGTTAAGGATATATATTGTCTTATTGTTTACTATGGTTTTAGACTTACATCAAAATAGCAATATAAAAGTTACTGTCAAAGTCAGGTCATTCTAGATTTATAATGAGAATATTCCGTTCGTTTGAAAAATGGTTTTGGACGGTAAATCTTAAGGAATAGGTAATTGTAAAAAAGCAACGTTTTATATCATTTAAGTATCTCAAGATTTTAGATAAACCTCCAGTGTTCTAAAAAGTCATTTTTTTGAAAAGGTTGCTCTCCTTATATAGGCTCACCCTAATTGTAAATTCTAAAACATAGATTGGTATTTAGTTTTAAAAACTTAAAATGGATCATTTCATGTTTACCTAAGACAGTTGTATCTTAATTGACGCAACCTCCAACAATTAATTTATAACTTCAAGAATTAACAGTTTTTAAATTCTTAGATATTGAGTTGACCTAGAAATATGTTTTTAAAGCCATACCTTTTAATTCTAATGAGGTAATGACATCTGTGTTTTGTTCAGACGGCTTAACCCTCATGCATGAGGGTTGTACAAATTGTGATGAAGGATTAGAAATATGACCGAAGCACCTTCTGGATAAATATTTTGTGTTGTCAAAGATTATTTATGGGCCATTAGACTTTGAAAATCATCTGAGAAAGCTAAGATTCAGATAATTTAATCTCTTAAATAGAGCTGTTCTATCTATTTGAAAACATGTTGTTTATCGAATAAATAAACATGATTTACCGAATAATCCATTCTAAATTACCATTTGTCGATTTTATCTCTAACTGACCATTATTAGTCGGATATTAGATTGTCCTTTAAGCATTAATAGCACCAAATTTACAGTTTAATAGCCCAAACTATTATTAATGAATTAACATTATTTATTATGGATTTACAAATTACAAACTACAACAATCGTTTTCAGATAAAGGGGAGTTTAAATAAACTCAATCTTAAAATTTTTAACGCGCATTTTTCTAATATTTTTGACCGTTTAGATGATATCTTATTAGATATTGAAAGCGTTGAAAGTATCGATAGAGCTGGGGTTATGGCTTTAGCAAGATTACATAACGAATCTATCACAAAATCTAAAAGATTATCAATTATAGGTATAGGTTGTAAAGAGCTTTACGATCATTTTAAAACTCAAGAAAGTAATACAGTAGCTGCTTAGTTACATGTTTTATATTATATTTAATGTTTCCGATAAGTGTTCTTCCTGACAGATTAATACCCTCGGAAACATTTTTTTTAACAAGACATGTCAGCTACTATTTTCCAGGCACCATCAATCTTTTTGAAAATAATTATAAATACTCCGTCGGCATCTCCAACGCTTCTTTTAAGGTAATATTCTCCCATAACCCAATAGCTGTCGCGTTCAATATTTGAAATATCATTAATAACAAAGTTTAAAGTACCGCTTTCGGCCTTAGTAGGATAAACTTTTTTATATCGTTCAAGTGTATTGTTCCAACCCAAGGTAAGTCCATTTGGCCCATAGAATTTTAATTCGCTACTTTTCCAATACCCTTCCATAAAACCTTCAAGGTCATGGTTATTCCAATCACGTTCTTGTTGTTCCATAACTAGCCTTATGCCAGCTTCTGCGGCATTATGATCAGAAATATTGGTGTCGTCATCTGAATTTATAGCTGCCTTTACAGAAATACAGCTCGTAACTAATACCAGTAGAAATACTTTGAAAATGGTTTTCATAAGATTGAATTTTGTTTCAATCTTAAAAATAAGAACTAATAACTAAAGAATACCCTTCTGCTTTTTTAAAAAGGCATCTGCTTGGTGCTGCATTAGCTCTCTCGCTTTTTTGCGTTTATAGTTTATTACTTCTTCCTCGTCGGCAATTTCCATGTAGACCTTGTTGTTAATATCGTTATCGGTTTGCACTAATAGTTTACGCTCTGCCATTTGTTGTTCTGTCCAACTTTTAACAACTGTTTCTTGATCTTGCAATTTATAGTCATACGTACCTTTAGGTGATAATAATTTGGCTATGATTGGTGAAGTTTCAATTGCTAGAAAAAGTAGAAAGATAAAAAATGACGGTAACCAAGGTAGTTTCCCTAAAGCATTAACACGTGCCATAAGGCCATCAAAATTGTCAATAACAGGCTGTGAGTCGGCTACATTAGCTTTATAGTCTCCTTGAAGTGTTACAATTTCATTTTCCAAAGCTGTTATTTTTGCCTTGTTGTCTGTTTTGAGCTGTTGCAATTCTGCGCGTGCCGCATCATGCTTTTCACGTTTTTCTTTGTAAACAGGACCTTTTCCTAATTTCATAGTGCCAGTGGTACCTTCAGCTTCTGTAATATAAGTGTCATAAAGCGAATTAACTTCAGCTTCTTTGGTGTCGATTTGAGATTGTAGTCCTAAGATTTGACTTTCTAAATCCGTAATTTTTGGATTGAACTGTTGCGCAATCTGGTTTTGATTGGCAAGGGTTAAGTCATTCTTTTGTTCTAATAAGACCTGATTGATTTCCTTTTCGAAAATTTTAAGTTCTAAGGGTTTTGAAATAACAATGGCAATGATAACTGCCAAGAGAATACGAGGCATGGCTTGTAATAATTCGTCAAGAATATTATCTCTTTTCTTAATGGTAGAAACAATATAACGATCTAGGTTAAAGATGAGTAAGCCCCAAATAACTCCAAAAAAGACAGCTGTATAAAGATTATCAAATACAGTGTATAAAGCGTAGCTGGACGCTATAGTCGCCATTAAGGCTGTAAAGAAAACGGTAGCACCAATACCTGCATATTTATTTTGTTCTCCAATCGAACAATCATTTAAAATATCAGTATCCGCACCAGAACATAGAATAAAGAATTGTTTAAGCATGATTAGGCGTTTTTGATTGATTGACTATTAGAACGCTTAAGCATAGGTTTTGTTACATTTTCAGCAAAAAAATGCCTCTATAAGAAGGCGATTTAAATTTTAGATTAAAGATTTACGTTTTTAATACGATGATGATTGGTGGGAGCTTATTGTTTTCGGCATCTTTAATATCAAAAAAAACAATTGTATCACCCTTAAAATTTTTAATATTTGCACTTCAAATGGTATTGTCTTTTATTAAACCGGTTTTACTACCGGAAATTTTAAGTTTAAAATTGCTAACTGTTCCATTATACAAGGTTAACTTAAATTTCATTAATTCTGTTTTTGTTAATGAGATTTTTTGATTTATCAGTTCATTACCATTGACATGGTTTTTTGGCAGTTCTTTTAGTTGAGTATTTGATTATGTTTTAACCGGTGTGGCAATTATTTTGTTAGGTTCTTTGTCGTAGGTCATAAATAAAGATGAATACAACTTTTGCAATTGGGCTAGAGTCATCTTGTCTCCTTTTTTATCTGAAAAAGACAAGGTGTTTGTTGTTTTTCCTGATCTAAAGCTAACATCTGATTCAGGTTGGTCCTTAATATATTTTTCAATGACTATTGCACTGGTGGTCTTACCGTTGAGGACATACTCTAAAGCTTTGGTTTGTTTTTTACTCGCTTTAAGAATAATGGATCTGATTATATAATCGTCAGATGTCTTTTTATTTGAACGATTGAACGCAACAGTCGGGTCTGAGCTTTTGTATTCGGTAACCCCTAAATCATAAGAATTATTGTTGCTAGTAATATACTCTACAGCAGTTACTCCAGCACTTATTTTCCAAGGACTGTTAGATTTGGGTTCCTTGCTTTCAGATTCACTTTTTTTCTCTTTTTTACTGTTCTCAGTTTTTTGAATATTAAGGGCCTTTAGACCTTTTTTTGTTTTTTTATCGTATCCAGGATGGGGCTTAGGCGGTGGTGGTGCATCCGGGAATGGCTGTGCATTTCTACGTTGGGCATCTGTCATTTTATCATAAATTGCTTTATAATAGTTCACTTCTTTTAATTTTATTATTGCGTACTCGTTACTTTTATTGGCTTTTGCTGCTTTGTTTTTGTCATTTATTTCCTTAGCCCAAGCATTATATTCAGCGATCTGTTTTTTAGTGGCTTTTTCTTGTACTCTTTTGGTATCATAGGGTTCATCATTAGCTATGATACTATAAGTGTCACCAGTTTTTAAATTCCTAGCTGTATGTACTTTTCTGTTGTACTTTGCCTCGTAATCATTTATAGTGTTCTGCATTTTTTTACGCTGTTCAGCACTTGCGTTTTCTGGAATAGGAGGAGGTGGTGGTGGTAGTTTGGTTTGCTGTTGCTTATTCGTATTTCCATCAAGTCCTGGAAAAGGATAGGTTTCAGCTTGACTTTTCTGTTGAGCCGACATTCGGTTGTAGACCTTTGTAAACTTTTTAAAACCTTCTTCATTAATTGGGGGATACCAAGTGGCATCTCCAGATAGTTTCTTGCTTTCGGAATGAATCTTTTTAGCCCATGCGTTATAACCAGCCATCTCTTCTCTTGTAACTTTTCCTTGATAATTTTTTGAATCAGTTACTGATAGTTTCACCAAATAATTTCCATAATCATCTTTTTGAGTTATCATTTCAGTGCATTGTCCCAAATTGCCTTGAGCAATAGTTCTTGCCTTTTTGGATGAGATTTTTTTATCATCTAAATAGAATGAAGCGCCAAGTTGTTCCATCTCAATGATATATTCTGAAAATGAAGGGTTATATACGTTTTGAACATCCCCAACGTTAGGACCACCCTTTGAGTTACGATTTTGAGAATTCATTTTTTTTTCAGCTGGTACTGGTGGAGGAGGTAAAATATTATTTTTTTTAATCTCTTCTTTAGAGAAAGACTTATAGATTTTATCTGCTTTTGCTTTTAAAATTCGTAGCTCAGAATTGTCTGTCTGTGATCCTTTTAGATAGGTTTGTATAGCATTAGAATACGTCTGAGTTACTTTTTTGTATTTACGTAATTGCGAATCCTGATAGACAAACTTAAATCCATTCTCAGTATATAAATGATACTGATTAGGTTGCGGAAACTTGTCACTACGTGCATTTTTATGAACAATAGAACCGGTAACATGTACAAAATCATTGACGTTATAGGTGTTTAGCACAGCATTACTAACATGCTCGCCATCTATCCAAATAGCATATTTACTTGCATCTTTAAAGTCTTCTAATTGTGCTTCGGTTGGTTTTCTAGGTTTGGTTTTAGACAGATTAGGTTTTGGTATCATACGATCAGGATATTTATCTACGGATGCACGTTGGCTGTCAGACATGATGTCATCATAAATGATTCTTGCACGTTCATATGTTTCGCTGTAAATGACCTTAGTGTCATTGTAGGATTTTAAAAATGCCTTGTATTCATTCATTAATGCTGCTGAGGCACCATCAACATTATTTAAATCGAGTTTATTAGCTTCCTTTAATTCTTCTGAAATTGCATCAATAGAATCATTAGTTTCTTTTTGTACGTATTCGCGTTCCGCAAAGCTGTAAAATAAGATAGCGCAGACAGGTAGTAGTAATAAACTACTCAACCAGATTCGTGTTTTTGAGGTTTGTGTTTTCATAACTGTAAATCGTTTTTTGATTAATGAATAATTAATGGCACTCGAGAGTTGATAGTCTTGAGTGTTTGTTGAAAATTGTAATAAAATAGTTTGATAACTAGACGAGTCCACTCCTTCATTAAGGACAGCTTCATCGGCTAAAAATTCGTGATTTAATTTAATGTGATGCTTTAATAGATATACTAAAGGATGAAACCACATAACAATTTGTAATAGTTCAATTACTAAAATGTCTAAACTATGCAGTTGTTTAGCATGTGTTTCCTCATGTAACAAAACTTCTTGAGGGATTTCGTTACTTTGATAAGCTGTTTTATTAAGAAAAATATAACTGAAAAACGAATGTGGAATGCGGTATTTGTTTAAAAGTATATAAATAAAATTCTTGTTTTGAATCTTAGAATTTTTAGAAATACTATTGTAGAGTCTTCTAAGATTCATAACAAAGCGTATGCTAAAAACTGCAACGCCCAAACCATAGATTAACCATAGTACTGTTGTCAAATCAACAATTGGATTTTCTTCTGTAACAGGCTCAATAACAGAAGCCTCAATAGGAAGGTATAATGGCGTGATTTCAAAATTTTGAACAACGGGCTCTATGTATTCGGTAATAGTAAATATTGGAATAATCAAGGCCATCACAAAGGATCCTAATAAATAAAAACGCTTAAATCGATGCATCTTTTGGCGCTCTAAAAACAACACGTAAAGCAACCAGAGTGTTAACAAGCAAGCCGAAAATTTTAATAAATACATAGCCATGATTACTTATTTTTTATTTCTTGATCAATAATAGCTTTTAAAGCTTCCAATTCTTCTTTCGTTAAATCAGTTTTGCGCGTAAAAAATGAAGCAAACTGTGAGGCACTGTCATTAAAAAAGGTTTTAATAAGACCATTAACATGCTTAGAGAAGTAATCTTCCTTTTTTACTAAGGGATAATACTCTCTTGACTTCCCATAGGTTTTGTAAGCAACAAACCCTTTGCCAATCATACGCTTTAATAATGTTGCTATTGTCGTTGTTGCTGGTTTAGGCTCTGGATATGCTTCTAAAATATCTTTCATGAAAGCTTTATTAAGTTTCCAGAGGTATTGCATTAATTGTTCTTCTGTTTTGGAAAGTTGCATGTTCTACAATATTAGAATTAACTCTACAAATGTAGAATAAATTATTTTAAAATCAAAATTTAAAACTAAAGCACATTTACAAATCCCTATATTTGTTCTAATTGAAGAAGAAAATTAGTTAATATGAAGCGCATTTTTACGGTCATTTATTTTGTTTTTGGGTTAAGCCAATTGGTTTATAGTCAGTCCATCCAAGATCTTATGAATCAGGTAAGTAATTCTAATTTACAGCTTGCTGTTTCTGAATTATCCGGTGAGCAAGCTACCATGATTAATGGTAGTTTACAGACCATAACGAGTCGTGTATATAATAATAATGACTTGGCTGCAGACTTTATTAAAGAACGATTAGAAGCATTTCCAAATCTTACGGTTGAGTTTCAAAATTTCAATACGTCCGGAAAGAATGTCATTGCCACACAATTAGGTCAAACCAATCCTGATAATATTTATTTGGTTTGTGCTCATTACGATTCGGTAACCACGTATTGTGCAGACGATAATGCCACTGGTGTCGCTGCAGTTATTGAAATTGCTAGAATTATGTCTACACAATGTACGGATAATACCATTATTTATGCACTATGGGATGAAGAAGAAATAGGTTTGCGTGGCGCTAATTTTTATGCTTCAGAGGCTGTGGATGAAACTAATGGTAATACCAGAGACAATATTCTTGGAGTTATAAACATGGATATGATTGGTTATGATGGTGATGCGCCTGGAACTGCTGGCGATAATGAATTTGATATTGATGTTAGAAATATTGCCAATTCAATTGGAATTAAGGATGATCTTATTAGTATTTTAAACACCTATACCTTTAATTTAAATGTTATAGTTGTTAATCCTGGAACTACAGCTAGTGATCATTCTCGTTTTTGGAACCAAGGCTATTCGGCGGTTTTAGTTGGTGAGTCTTGGGAGACTAATGATCAAACACCAGATTATCATACATCTGGTGATCGGGTAGATGATATTGATTTTCAGTACATGACAGAACTAACTAAGCTAGTTACTGGTTATTTTGCAACTAAGGCAGGATTACTAAGTTTAGATAATACCTTGACACAGTCTCCAACAGAATTAGCATCAAATGAAACGTCAGGATCTTACCAATGGATTAATTGCGATACTAATACACCTATTAATGGTGAAACTAATCAAACGTTTACACCATTAACATCAGGTAACTATGCTGTTGAAGTAAGTAATGGAAGTTGTGTTGAACGCAGTATCTGTGTAAGCTTTTCGGTGTTATCAACCGAAGAATTCAATCCCAATGACATTAGGGTTTATCCTAATCCAGTGACACATATTTTAAAGATTGAAAACCAATCTAGATTAAGTCTTCATATAACTTTAAATGATATTTCGGGTAAAAAATTAAGAACACTTAAGACCAAAAAAGATTACCTAGAAATCGATGTTAATGATCTGACTTCAGGTATTTACTTTGTTGAAATAGCATCACAGACTAAATCCTCTACAATTAAAATTGTAAAAGAATAAGTATTATTCTTTAAGTTCCGTAAAATACTTGTAAAACCATGGAATGGTTTCTATACCTTTTAGATAATTCCAAATTCCAAAGTGTTCATTTGGGGAATGAATAGCATCGCTATCCAAACCAAATCCCATTAAAATGGTTTTACTATTAAGTTCTTTTTCAAAAAGAGATACAATAGGAATACTTCCTCCACTACGCTGAGGAATTGGTGTTTTGCCAAAAGTTTGTTCATAGGCTTTTGAAGCTGCTTTGTATCCAATGCTATCGATAGGTGTCACATAGCCTTGACCACCATGATGCGGTGTCACTTTTACTTTGACTCCAGCAGGCGCAATACTTTCAAAATGCGATTTAAATAATTCGGTTACCTCCTCCCAATCTTGATGTGGTACCAAGCGCATAGAGATTTTTGCATAAGCCTTACTGGCAATTACAGTTTTAGCTCCTTCTCCAGTATAGCCTCCCCAAATACCATTAACATCTAATGTTGGCCTAATAGAATTACGTTCGTTGGTGGTATATCCTTCTTCACCATAAACAGCATCAATATCTAGTGCCTTTTTGTAGTTATCTAAAGAAAATGGCGCCTTTGCCATTTCAGCACGTTCACCATCAGATAAATTTTCTACTTTATCGTAAAATCCTGGTATTGTAATATACTTATTCTCATCGTGAAGCGATGCAATCATTTTGGTAAGTACATTAATTGGATTAGCAACGGCACCACCATATAATCCCGAGTGTAAGTCGCGATTAGGTCCTGTAATTTCAACTTCAACATAGCTTAAGCCTCGTAATCCTGTTGTAATTGATGGCACATCTTTAGCAATCATTCCAGTATCAGAAATCAGAATAACATCGTTTTCTAATTTTTCTCTATTATTGGCAACAAAAATGCCCAGGTTCTCACTACCAACTTCTTCTTCACCTTCAATCATAAACTTAACATTGCAAGGCAAGGCATTGTTTTTGGTCATGTATTCCAATGCTTTTACATGCATGTACATCTGACCTTTATCATCACAAGCACCACGTCCGAAAATAGCACCCTCTGGATGCAGTTCTGTAGACTGGATAACAGGTTCAAATGGTGGAGAATTCCACAAATCTAAGGGGTCTGGTGGTTGTACATCGTAATGTCCATATACTAAAACAGTCGGTAAGTTTTTGTCAATTATTTTTTCACCATAAACGATTGGATAACCGTCTGTTTCGCATATTTCAACATGTTCACAACCAGCATCTTTAAGACTTGTTTTGATGGCTTCGGCGGTATTAAGAACATCTGCTTTAAAAGCAGAATCAGCACTTATAGATGGAATTTTTAATAATGCTATAAGTTCATCTAAAAAGCGTTGTTTATGTTCGTTGATATATGAGTTTATATTTTGCATAAGTCCTTTAGATTTCTAACAAAAATAAGAAAAACAAAGACCAATAATTCTTATTTGAATGGGGTTTGAAATTATAAAGTATTGTTTATATTTGCAATCCTTTTGCAGGCGTGGTGGAATTGGTAGACACGCTAGACTTAGGATCTAGTGCCGCGAGGTGTGCGAGTTCGAGTCTCGCCGCCTGTACAAAAAAAGCTTCAGTATTTACTGAAGCTTTTTTGATTTTATAGATTAGCGCATTTAATTAAGAACTTAGGTTTTCTTAGCTGAATCTACACCAGTGCTTGTTAGTGATTTCCAAGTTTTTGGTAATATTGGACGTTTTGTTCTATACCATTCCTGATAGGGAACAGGTACTGCTTGCATGGTATTTGCAATTATGATGGTATTTCAATTATCGGTTGTAATTTCTGCGTCTCCAGAGACTAAGAAAATTCGTTTGGAAGAATTGAGTAAAAAACTAATAAACGAAAATAGGCGAATTATGTTTAAGGTGGTGTGTTTTTGAAAAGAACTATTGGATGTATTTACTGCTTAAAAGAAAATTGGGGTGCTCCGTAAAATGTTGCCTATGTTTTCAGTCTCATGGTAATGCCGTTTCAATGATAAATGCTGTTGGTAATGAAAAAAGTGGTCAAGAAATTTTAGACGATATAAACGACTCAAATATTGACACCTCGTTAATACAGGTAATTGCAAATCAACTAACAAGTCTTGTTAAAGTTCATTTGGATGAAAACGGTTCTGCAAGTTATAGCGTAGAAATGCCCTGCGCTTAGGATTTTATTGAGGTTAATGAGGCTATGCTAAATGTTGTAGAATCATGTCATGCGTTTATATTTGGCTATCTTGTTGCGAGAATGTCAATATTTTATCAAACGTTTAACCATATTTTAAACTACACAGCTTTTAACGTTTTTGATAGTAATTTAAGGTCACCATATTACACGACAGATAAGTTATTGTCCTTTACATGAAAC
>Ga0189289_10468_pt1 | contig 13091 bp, 16 predicted proteins | sample UW106minimetaG_FD_130313 | JGI IMG/M metagenome (GOLD analysis project Ga0189289, IMG submission 130313) | Marine microbial communities from the Costa Rica Dome - UW106 mini metaG | ecosystem: Environmental > Aquatic > Marine > Oceanic > Photic zone | place: Costa Rica: the Eastern Pacific...
AGAATCTTAAATGGTTTAGGTATTGCAATTGTTTCAACGTCTCACGGTGTGATGACAGGTAAACAAGCGCAAAGAGAAAACGTTGGTGGCGAAGTATTATGTTACGTTTACTAAAAACAGGAAGTTATGTCAAGAATAGGTAAAAGCCCAATCGCAATTCCTGAAGGTGTAACAGTTGAGATTACAGATAACGTAATTACTGTAAAAGGTAAATTAGGTGAGTTATCTCAAGAGTATTCAGCAGTTGAAATTAAGCAAGAAGACGGTACAATACACGTATCACGTTCTTCAGAAAAGAAAGATCACAGAGCAAAACACGGTCTATATAGAGCGTTGGTTGCGAATATGATAGAAGGTGTGTCTAACGGATTTACTAAAGAATTAGAATTAGTAGGTGTTGGTTACAGAGCATCAAATCAAGGACAGAAATTAGATTTAGCTATTGGTTTCTCTCACAATATTGTTATGGACATTGCTCCAGAAGTAAAAGTTGAGACAATATCTGAAAAAGGTAAAAACCCAATCGTTAAATTAACATCTCATGACAAACAATTGGTTGGACAGGTTGCAGCGAAAATTCGTGGCTTCCGTAAGCCAGAGCCTTACAAAGGAAAAGGTATCAAGTTTGTTGGTGAAGAAATTAGAAGAAAAGCAGGTAAATCAGCTTAATAATTGAGTTATGGCATTAACAAAGACAGAAAGAAGAATAAGAATTAAAAACAGAATCCGCAAGGTTGTATCTGGTACTGAAACAAGACCGAGATTAACTGTTTTTAGAAGTAATAAAGAAATTTACGCTCAGGTTGTAAATGACGTTACTGGAGTAACTATAGCTGCTGCATCTTCAAGAGATAAAGATATTGCAAAGTCTAAAGGAAATAAAACTGAAGTTGCTGCTTTAGTTGGTAAGGCTGTTGCTGAAAAAGCTATTAAAGCTGGTGTTGAAACTATTTCTTTTGATAGAGGTGGTTACTTATATCACGGAAGAGTAAAATCATTAGCAGACGGTGCTAGAGAAGCAGGACTTAAATTTTAAGACATTATGTATCAAAAATATAAAAACGCAGAATTAGTAAAACCAGGCGGATTAGATTTAAAAGATCGCTTAGTTGGTGTACAGCGTGTAACTAAGGTAACTAAAGGTGGTAGAGCATTTGGATTCTCGGCTATCGTAGTTGTAGGTGATGAAGCAGGAGTTGTAGGACATGGTTTAGGAAAGTCTAAAGATGTGGCTACTGCAATTGCAAAAGCTGTTGAAGATGCTAAGAAGAACTTAGTAAGAATTCCAATCATTAAAGGTACTTTACCTCATGAACAAAAGGGTAAGTATGGTGGTGCTAGAGTAAATATTATTCCAGCTGCACCTGGTACAGGAGTTATTGCTGGTGGTGCTGTAAGAACAGTACTTGAAGCTGTTGGTGTACATGATGTATTATCAAAGTCTCAAGGTTCTTCTAACCCTCACAATGTGGTAAAAGCAACATTTGATGCTCTATTACAATTAAGAGATGCTAAAGCAGTAGCTAGAGAACGTGGAATTTCACTTGAAAAAGTATTTAAAGGATAATCTAGGATAAGATGGCAAAGATTAAAGTAACGAAAGTAAAGAGTGCAATCAATCGTACTAAAAGACAAAAGCTTACATTAGAAGCTTTAGGTCTTAAGAAGATTGGTCAAACTGTAGAGCACAATGCCACACCAAATATCCTTGGTATGGTTAAAAAAGTTGAACATTTAGTTTCTGTAGAAGAAGCTTAAAAATATACACTTAAAAATGGATTTAAGTAATTTAAAACCTGCAGAAGGTTCAGTTAAAAATCAAGGAAAGCGCGTTGGTCGTGGGCAAGGATCTGGTAAAGGTGGTACTGCTCGTAGAGGTCATAAAGGTGCGAAATCACGTTCTGGATATTCTAAGAAATTAGGATTTGAGGGTGGTCAAATGCCTTTACAAAGACGTGTCCCTAAGTTCGGATTTACTAACATCAATAGAGTAGAGTACCAAGGTATTAACTTAGATACTTTACAGGAGTTAGTAGACGAAAAGAAAATTAAGGGTGCTGTAGACTTTGACACACTTGTTGCCTTAGGTAAAGCTGGAAAGAATGATCTAGTGAAAATCTTAGGAAGAGGTGAATTAAAAGCAAAATTAACAGTAACTGCTCATAAATTTACTGCTACAGCAAAAGCTGCTATTGAAGCTGCTGGTGGTGAAGCCGTAACTTTATAAGATATATTAAGGATGAAGATAATAGAAACATTAAAAAACGTCTGGAAAATTACAGAACTTAAGGATAGAATCATTCTTACTTTAGGTTTATTATTAGTTTATCGTTTTGGTGCTCAGGTTGTTTTACCTGGTATTGATATCGATAAATTAGGAGGTTTACAGGCTGGTGTAGATGGTGGAATTTTAGGATTATTAAATGCCTTCACAGGTGGTGCCTTTGCAAACGCTTCGGTATTTGCCTTAGGAATTATGCCTTATATATCGGCATCCATCGTTGTACAATTAATGGGTATTGCGATTCCTTATTTGCAGAAATTACAAAAGGAAGGTGCGAGTGGTCAAAAGAAAATCACTCAAATTACACGTTGGTTAACTATTGGTATTTGTTTAGTACAAGCCCCTGGATATTTGGCTAGTGTACCTGCGCTATCTGGAGCCCAATCTATGAGTGCTTTGTTAGTCCCTAATTTTTCTGAAAGTATCTTTTACTTTTCATCAGTTATCATATTAGTAACAGGCTGCGTCTTTGCAATGTGGTTGGGTGAAAAAATTACAGATAAGGGTATTGGTAATGGTATATCATTATTAATTATGGTTGGTATTATTGCGACTATGCCACAGTCATTTATGCTTAATGCAGCATCAAGATTAGATGGTGGTAATGGTGGTTTTATGATGATCTTAATTGAAATGGTAATCTGGTTCTTGATTATTTTAGCATCGGTATTCCTAGTAATGGCCGTGCGTAAAATAGCAGTGCAATACGCTAGGCGAACTGCTTCTGGTGGTTACGAGAAGAATGTATTTGGATCGCGTCAATTTTTACCGTTGAAGCTAAACGCTTCTGGTGTAATGCCTATCATATTTGCTCAAGCAATTATGTTTGTACCGGGATTAATTGGTCAAGCTTCATTTTTAGAAGGTACTGAAACAGGTCAGTGGTTACAAGCAGAATTTGGAAATAACTTATTTGGATTTTGGTATAATGTAGTATTTGCATTATTAATTATCATATTCACGTATTTCTATACTGCTATTACTGTACCAACGAATAAAATGGCTGATGATTTAAAACGTAGTGGTGGATTTATTCCAGGTATTAGACCAGGTACAGAAACTGCAGAATATTTAGACAAGATTATGTCTCAAATTACTTTACCAGGATCTATATTCTTGGCATTGGTTGCGATATTTCCAGCATTTGTTTATCAATTTGCAGGGGTGCAACAAGGTTGGGCATTATTCTTTGGTGGAACATCATTATTGATTATGGTGGGAGTTGCTATTGATACAATGCAGCAGATTAATTCTTATTTATTGAATAAGCATTATGATGGCTTGATGAAAACAGGTAAGAACAGAAAATCTGTTACCTCATAATTATAAAATCAGTTTAGAAAGTTCAATGGCTTTAAGCAAAGTATTTGTTAAAAGACAATTGAACACTAAAAATAATTTATGGCAAAGCAAGCAGCGATAGAACAAGACGGAACAATTATAGAAGCATTATCAAATGCAATGTTTCGTGTTGAATTAGAAAATGGTCACATAGTGACAGCACATATATCGGGTAAGATGCGTATGCACTACATTAAGTTGTTACCAGGTGATAAAGTAAAATTAGAAATGAGTCCTTACGATTTAACTAAGGCTCGAATAACTTATAGATACTAAAATTAGTATTTAAAAACTATTACAGATGAAAGTAAGAGCATCAGTTAAGAAAAGAAGTGCTGATTGTAAATTAGTACGACGTAAAGGAAGACTATACGTTATTAACAAGAAGAATCCTAGATTCAAACAAAGACAAGGATAAACAAAGAAAAGTCATTAGTAATTAGTAGTTAGATGAATCTGTTCGAAATCGAAAGGTTTAGGATTCTAACAACTAAACACTAACACTAAACACTAAATTAATATGGCAAGAATTGCAGGTGTAGACATACCAAAACAAAAAAGAGGAGTAGTATCCTTAACTTATATCTATGGAATAGGTAGAAGTAGAGCTAAAGATATCTTAGAAGCTGCTAAGGTAGACGAAAGCACAAAAGTTCAAGATTGGACTGACGACGAAATCGGAGCAATCCGTGAGGCAGTTGGTACGTACAAAATTGAAGGTGAATTACGTTCTGAAACACAATTAAACATTAAACGATTAATGGATATTGGATGTTACAGAGGTATTCGTCACAGAGCTGGACTTCCGTTAAGAGGTCAGCGTACTAAAAACAACTCTCGTACAAGAAAAGGTAGAAGAAAAACAGTTGCTAACAAGAAAAAAGTAACTAAATAATAACAGACATTAGTCATTAGTAATTAGACGTTAGATGAATCTGTTCGAAATCGAAAGGTTTAGGATTCTAACAACTAAAAGCTAACAACTAGAAACTAAAAGATATGGCAAAGTCAAGTTCTAAAAAACGTAAAGTAATTGTTGATGCTATTGGCGAAGCACACATCACAGCTTCATTTAACAACATCATTATTTCTTTAACAAATAAAAAAGGTGACGTAATTTCTTGGTCATCTGCTGGTAAAATGGGCTTTAGAGGTTCTAAAAAGAACACTCCTTATGCAGCACAATTAGCAGCTGAAGATGCTGCAGGCGTAGCAAAAGAAGCTGGTTTAAAGAAAGTAAAAGTTTATGTAAAAGGTCCTGGTAACGGTAGAGAATCTGCTATCAGATCCATACACAATGCAGGTATTGAGGTATCAGAAATCATTGATGTAACTCCAATGCCACATAATGGTTGTCGTCCACCTAAAAGACGTCGTGTATAATTACGGATTTAAAGCAATTAATATCAGTCAAATAATTGACTGATATTTGCTTTTTTATGCGTACATTTGCAAACTTAAAATTTAAAATAACAAGTATCAACGAGAGGTAAATGGTTATTGAAGGATAAGATTAAGACCTTAATTCTTTAACTACTCTCAAAAACAATTAAAAAATGGCAAGATATACTGGTCCTAAAACAAAAATCGCTCGTAAATTCGGGCAACCTATTTTTGGAGACGATAAAGCCTTCGAAAAAAGAAACTATCCTCCAGGTCAGCACGGAAATAATCGTCGTCGTGGAAAAAAATCTGAATACGCTATCCAATTAATGGAGAAACAAAAAGCAAAATATACTTACGGTATTTTAGAGCGCCAATTCAGAAACATGTTTAAAAGAGCAACCGCTGCACAGGGTATTACTGGTGAGGTATTATTACAGTTATGTGAATCACGTTTAGATAACGTAGTTTACAGAATGGGTATTTCTCCAACTAGAAGCGGTGCGAGACAGTTAGTGTCACATAGACACATAACCGTTAACGGTGAAAAAGTAAACATTCCATCTTACCAATTAAAAGCTGGTGATGTTGTAGGTGTTAGAGAAAAATCGAAGTCTTTAGAGGCAATCAAAAATTCTTTAGCAAATTCAAGCAACGTTTACGAATGGATTACTTGGAATAATGATACAATGGAAGGTACGTATGTATCTGTGCCAGCGAGAATTCAGATTCCTGAGCAAATTAATGAGCAGTTCATCGTCGAATTGTATTCTAAATAATAAATTAATCACATTGGTATTTAGCCAAAGGGTTTATGGTCTTCTTCAAACCTTTAAACCGCGCAACTAAATAACAATTAAAACGAAGGCAAGAGTATGGCAATATTAAATTTTCAAAAACCAGACAAAGTAATCATGATTGATTCTACTGATTTCGAAGGTAAATTCGAATTCAGACCATTAGAACCAGGATATGGTTTAACAGTTGGTAATGCACTAAGACGTGTGTTATTATCTTCTTTAGAAGGTTTCGCAATTACATCTGTTAGAATAGAAGGTGTAGATCACGAATTTTCTACAATTTCTGGTGTAGTAGAAGATGTTACTGAAATGGTGTTGAACTTAAAGCAAGTTAACTTTAAGCGTCAAATTGATGAAGTTGATAACGAAACTGTTACAATTTCTATTTCAGGACAAGAGCAAATCACTGCTGGTGATTTCCAAAAGTTTATTTCTGGTTTCCAAGTATTAAATACGGATTTAGTTATCTGTAACTTAGATCCGAAAGTAAACATCAACATGGAATTAACGATCGAAAAAGGTAGAGGTTATGTTCCTGCTGAAGAAAATAAAAAAGCTTCTGCACCAATAGGAACTATCTTTACAGATTCAATTTATACTCTAATAAAGAATGTAAAGTATAGCATTGAAAACTTCCGTGTTGAGCAAAAAACGGATTATGAAAAATTGGTTTTCGAAATCCAAACAGATGGTTCAATTCATCCTAAAGATGCATTAACGGAAGCTGCTAAAATATTAATTCACCACTTCATGTTATTCTCTGACGAGCGTATTACCCTTGAAGCTGATGAAATTGCACAGACTGAAACTTATGATGAAGAGTCACTTCACATGAGACAATTATTAAAAACTAAATTAGTTGATATGGACCTTTCTGTGCGTGCATTAAACTGTTTAAAAGCTGCAGAGGTTGATACTTTAGGTGATCTAGTATCATTTAATAAAAATGATTTAATGAAATTCAGAAACTTTGGTAAGAAGTCATTAACTGAGCTAGAAGAACTAGTTAACGTTAAGGGTCTTAACTTTGGTATGGATTTAAGTAAATACAAATTAGATAAAGACTAATTATAATTAATTATTAATCATATTTTGCTCCTCAAATAATGAGTTTGGTAGCAAGATGATAAAACAAAAGTCATGAGACACGGAAAAAAATTCAACCACTTAGGTAGAAAATCAGCCCACAGAAAGGCAATGTTAGCTAATATGGCTTGTTCTTTAATAGAACACAAGCGTATTAACACTACAACTGCAAAAGCAAAGGCATTAAAACAATTTGTTGAGCCTTTAATCACTAAATCTAAGGAAGACACTACGCACAATAGAAGAATTGTAATGTCTAGATTAAAGCAGAAAGAAGCTGTTGCAGAGTTATTTAGAGATGTTGCTTCTAAAGTAGGAGATCGTCCAGGAGGTTACACACGTATTATTAAGTTAGGTAACCGATTAGGTGATAACGCTGATATGGCTATGATAGAGTTAGTTGATTACAACGAACTTTACACAGCAGGTAGACCTGAGAAGAAGACTCGTAGAAGTAGAAGAGGTGGTAAGAAAAAAGCAGTAGCAACTCCACCAGTTGAAACTCAAGCTTCAAACGAAGAAGAATAAAATGTTAATAAGCATTAATAAATATAGAGGATAGACTTTTTAAGTTTATCCTTTTTTTTTGGATTTTTGCAACGTTTAATCTTTAATGTCAATACGATAGTGTAGGGAAAGAACAAACGGAAATCTTACAAACCCATATAGTTTAGGACAAAGGCATGAAATACAAACAAAGAAAGAAGGCACTTATTTTATTAGCGGACGGTACAATTTTCCATGGTAAATCTATAGGAAAAGAAGGCACTGCATTTGGAGAGGTATGTTTTAATACTGGTACCACAGGATACCAAGAAATTTTTACAGATCCATCGTATTATGGTCAACTTATGGTTACTACAAATGCACATATTGGTAATTACGGAACCAAGGACGATGAGAACCAATCTGAAACTGTCAAAATTGCTGGATTAATTTGTAAAAACTTCAGTTTTGAATATTCTAGACCTGGAGGTGATGCATCATTAGAAGATTATTTCGAAAAAAATAATACACTTGCCATTTCAGATGTAGATACTAGAGCATTAGTAAGCTACATAAGGGATAATGGCGCAATGAATGCGGTGATTTCGACAGAAGTTGATAATATAGATGGTTTAAAACAGCAATTAGCAGAACAACCTAACATGGAAGGCTTAGAGTTGGCTTCAAAAGTCTCAACTAAAGAGCCTTATTTTTACGGAAACGAAAATGCTAGGTATAAGATTTCTGCCTTAGATATTGGCATTAAAAAGAATATTCTTGAGAATTTAGCAAATCGAGATGCTTACATAAAAGTCTTTCCTCATGATTCTAAGTTTGAAGATTTAGAAGCTTTTAATCCAGATGGCTTTTTTATTTCCAATGGACCTGGTGATCCAGAACCATTAGTAGAAGCTCAAGCTGTAGCTAAAGCGATTATTGCGAGAAATAAGCCATTATTTGGTATATGTTTAGGTCATCAAGTCATTGCCTTAGCTAATGGCATCTCCACTTACAAGATGCATAATGGCCATAGAGGAATTAATCATCCAGTTAAAAACTTAATAACAGGTAAAGGTGAAATTACGTCTCAAAATCATGGCTTTGCAATTAATAGAGAAGAGACAGAAGCTAATGAGAATGTAGAGATAACCCATATTCATCTTAATGATAATACTGTTGCAGGTATTAAGATAAAGGATAAGAATTGTTTCTCAGTACAGTACCACCCAGAAGCAAGTCCTGGACCAAATGATTCGGTATACTTATTCGATCAATTTATAGAGAATATAAAAAATAACTAATTGAAAAATGGCAATAAAATTTAAGATTTATTGCCATTTTTAATTTACGAAAACATTATCGTAAACATTTAATGTAATTCTAATATTTAAGGATATAAAGTGGTACAACAATTTTGTAAATTTGAAGCTAATTAATATTTAATTTAAACCAAACAGAATGAGCATTATAATTAATGTACACGCAAGACAAATTTTAGATTCAAGAGGAAATCCAACTGTTGAAGTTGATGTAGTAACAGAAAGTGGCATTATGGGTCGCGCAGCTGTGCCATCTGGAGCATCTACTGGTGAGCATGAAGCTGTTGAGTTAAGAGATGGTGGAGATACCTACATGGGAAAAGGAGTTTTGAAAGCGGTAGAGAACGTTAATTCAGTTATTGCTCAAGAGTTACTAGGTGTTTCTGTATTTGAACAAAATGCCATTGATCAATTAATGATTGATTTAGACGGAACACCGAATAAATCAAAATTAGGAGCTAATGCAATTTTAGGGGTGTCTTTAGCAGTTGCTAAAGCCGCTGCAAATGAGTTAGGACTGCCTTTATACAGATATGTTGGTGGTGTTTCTGCTAATACGTTACCATTACCTATGATGAACATTATTAATGGGGGTTCTCATAGTGATGCACCAATCGCATTTCAAGAGTTTATGGTAATGCCAGTTAAAGCAAAGGACTTTACTCATGCCATGCAAATGGGAACTGAAATATTTCATAACCTCAAGAAAGTTTTACATGATAGAGGATTAAGCACTGCAGTTGGAGATGAAGGTGGATTTGCTCCAAATTTAGAGGGAGGAACAGAAGACGCTTTAGATGCTATTAAGTTAGCTGTTGAAAAAGCTGGATATACCTTCGGTAATGATGTTATGATTGCCTTAGACTGTGCTTCAGCAGAGTTTTATGTAGATGGAAAATACGATTATACTAAGTTTGAAGGAGATTCTGGTATAGTACGAACATCTGAAGAGCAAGCAGAGTACTTAGCAGAGTTGGCGTCTAAATATCCAATTATTTCTATCGAGGATGGTATGGATGAAAACGACTGGGATGGCTGGAAATTACTAACAGATAAAATTGGCGATAGCGTACAATTAGTTGGTGATGATTTGTTTGTAACAAATGTAGAACGTTTGTCTCGAGGAATTGAAAATGGTATTGCAAATTCAATTCTAATTAAAGTGAATCAAATAGGTACATTAACTGAAACTATTTCTGCGGTTAACATGGCTCACAATGCAGGATATACGTCTGTTATGTCTCATAGATCTGGAGAAACAGAAGACAATACCATCGCTGATTTAGCAGTAGCATTAAATACAGGACAAATTAAAACAGGTTCTGCGTCACGTAGTGATCGTATGGCAAAATACAATCAATTATTACGTATAGAAGAAGAATTAGGTGATGTGGCTTATTTTCCGCAGGCAAATGCGTTTAAAGTGAAATAATTTCATTTAAATTATGTAATTAACAAAAGCGATTACCAATTGGTAATCGCTTTTTAGTTTTATAGAATTTTGTAATACTTATATTGTTAAATCCATAATAAATCTGCTTTATATATCCTTATATATTTCGTAATTTTACAGTCCTTAAAAATTCACAAAATTAGATTATAGAATATGTCAGACAAAGCTACCTTAGAAGTTAATGGTGAAAAATATGAGTTCCCTCTAAAAGTAGGTACAGAAAACGAAGTTGCAATAGATATAAAGACTTTAAGAAATGCAACAGGTGGTATAATTACCATAGATCCAGGTTATAAAAATACTGGAAGTTGCGAAAGTGCTATTACATTCTTAGATGGTGAAAAAGGTATCTTAAGATATAGAGGTTATTCTATTGAAGAGCTCGCTGAAAAAGCAGATTTCTTAGAAGTGGCTTATCTTCTGATTTTTGGAGAATTACCAACTCAAGAACAATTGGATAAATTTGAAGGTGATATCAAGGAAAAGTCAGTTGTTGACGATGACGTAAAGAAAATTCTAGATGCCTTTCCAAAAGCTGCACATCCTATGGGTGTGTTATCTTCATTGACTAGTGCATTAACGGCATTTTATCCTTCTTCTGTAGACGTAAATTCTGAGGAAGCTATGTACGATGCTATTGTTAGAATATTAGCTAAATTTCCAATTCTTGTGGCATGGACAATGCGCAAAAAGCACGGCTTACCATTAGAATATGGAGATGATAATTTAGGCTATGTGGAGAATGTATTAAAGATGATGTTCAAGAAGCCTAATAGTGAATACGAACAAAATCCTATCTTGATCAATGCATTGGATAAGTTGTTAATACTGCACGCAGACCATGAGCAAAATTGTTCGACTTCAACAGTCAGAATTGCAGGTTCTTCTCATGCAGGTTTATTTGTGTCTTTAGCTTCTGGTATTTCAGCCCTTTGGGGTCCTTTGCATGGAGGTGCAAATCAAGCTGTATTGGAAATGCTTGAAGCGATTAAAGAAGATGGAGGAGATACGAAGAAGTACATGGCTAAAGCGAAAGACAAGAATGATCCTTTCCGATTGATGGGCTTTGGTCATCGCGTTTACAAGAACTTTGACCCTAGAGCAAAAATTATTAAGGTTGCAGCAGATGAAGTGCTAGGAGATTTAGGTGTAGAAGATCCTATTTTAGATATTGCTAAAGGCTTAGAACAGGAAGCTTTAGAAGATCAATACTTTGTAGATAGAAAGTTATATCCAAACGTGGATTTCTATTCTGGAATCATTTACAGAGCCATGGGTATTCCTGTTGAGATGTTTACAGTAATGTTTGCATTGGGTAGACTACCAGGTTGGATAGCACAATGGCGCGAAATGCGATTACGCAAAGAGCCTATCGGTCGTCCAAGGCAATTATATACAGGTGAGACTCAAAGAGCATTTAAATCAATTGACCAACGTTAATTGTTTATTTAATGATAGAGAAGCTTCATATAACGTTATGAAGCTTTTTGTATTTTAAGTCCTATGAAATAAGCCTAAGATTTAGTTTACATCAACTTTATACTAATGATCAAATTTCATCTGACAGCTTTAAAACTATAAACATCTACAGATGAAATTAAACATTCAAAACGAAACGTCTCGTCTTAGAGCAGTCGTTTTAGGTACAGCTGAGAGTAATGGACCTATCCCAACTATTGAAGAAGCATATGACCCTAAATCAATTGAGCATATTAAGGCGGGTACATATCCAAAAGAGTCGGATATGATAAAGGAAATGGAGGCCGTCGCTGCTGTTTTTGAGAAATATAATGTTGAAGTTTTTAGACCAAAAGTAATAAAGGACTATAATCAGATATTTTCTCGCGACATTGCTTTTGTAATTGAGGATAAATTAATTAAGGCTAATATACTACCAGATAGAGAACGGGAGTATGAAGCTATACAGCATCTTATCAATCAAATAGACGGAGATAAAGTCATAAAACTTCCTGAAGAATGCCATGTGGAAGGTGGAGATGTAATGCCTTGGAATGACTATATTTTCATGGGGACATACACAGGTGAGGATTATCCAGATTACATTACGGCACGTACCAATAAAGAAGCTGTTTTGGCCATAAAAAAACTGTTTCCAAATAAAACCGTAAAGGCGTTTGAGCTCAGAAAATCAAATACAAACCCTAAAGAAAATGCATTACACTTAGATTGTTGCTTTCAGCCTGTTGGAAAGGATAAAGCAATTATCCATAAAAATGGATTTTTAGTTGAGAGCGAATATCAGTGGCTAGTAAATTATTTTGGAAAGGAAAATGTGTTTGAAATTACAAAAGATGAAATGTACGATATGTATAGCAATATCTTTTCAATTTCTGAGGATGTCGTAATTTCTGAACAAAATTTTACAAGGTTGAATACTTGGTTACGAGACAATGGCTTTACTGTTGAAGAGGTGCCATATGCTGAGATAGCTAAACAAGAAGGTCTTTTAAGGTGTTCTACTATGCCATTAGTAAGAGATTAGACAAATATTGTTTAGGTTTTTTTTAAAGAAATCTTACCTTCGTAAAAATTCAAATTTACATCATGAAAAAAACCTTATTACTACTTTTTACCTTGTCCTTTTTATCAATTAACGCTCAAATAACTTATGAAAAAGGATACTTTATTGATAATAATGATAATAGAATAGAATGCTATATAAAAAACGTTGATTGGGGTAGTAGTCCTAATCAGATATCCTATAAAATTACCCTGAATGATGACAGTCAAGAAGCTTCAATTTCAAATATTCAAGAGTTTTATGTTTATGATACAGAGCACTATTATAAAAGATTTAATTTATTTATAGATGAGTCCGTTGTAACTGATTTTAATAGTAGCAGTCGTGCGTTGTCTTATAAAGATAAGATTACTTTTCTAAGAGTAATTGTTGCTGGTGGTACTAGTCTATATGAATA
>Ga0189289_10469_pt1 | contig 13037 bp, 4 predicted proteins | sample UW106minimetaG_FD_130313 | JGI IMG/M metagenome (GOLD analysis project Ga0189289, IMG submission 130313) | Marine microbial communities from the Costa Rica Dome - UW106 mini metaG | ecosystem: Environmental > Aquatic > Marine > Oceanic > Photic zone | place: Costa Rica: the Eastern Pacific...
ATTCTCCAGAGTTGAGGAAGATTTCATAATCACTCTCTCTTAAATCGTGATATATATTTAGTGCTATGTCATGTACAAATATATTTACATCATCAGGCACATTCTCTAATGCGTCTATGGTTATTGCGTTTAAACCATCTTCGTTTACTTTAACTCCTATTGGGTATACGGCGGATTCCTCCGCATCATTACTGCCTTGAATAATATATTTTTCATCATTTATCATCCAGTACATATCATCAGTTTGTTCTTCATTAAGTAAGGCATCATACGCCCAATCTACATCTGTTGTTGTATTATCATCTATAGTTAATAGTAGCTGTCTATGTAGTTTCATATCATAGCTTGCATTAAATCCAATTCTGAATTTCATACGTTCATCTGTATAAACAACCGGATTTTCAGATGGATTTACATTTCTTAAAAACACAGAGGATGTGGCACCTTCTTTATGAAAAACGCGTTGATCGTTCTCGAAGGTTATGCTACCATTACTGGTTCCAGTAACAAAGAATCCTTGACTAACCGGAATGTATTGCCCAGGTGTTTTAGTACCAACACCAACTTGAGCTACATCAGGATCTGGTGCAGGAGCAGGAACACCACCAGATAAATTGTATAAGGCATAGCCACCTTCATATTCTTTTAAAATGTGCGAACCGCCACCCCAGTGTTCCCAGAAGTATAGTGTGCCCGAGGTATTAGGGTTGTCATTAATAAACTCATCTGCATTTATAGCTGATGCATAAGGATTACCAATTAAATAGTCATTGCCACTGTTGATAGTTAATGTAATATCACCGTTATTAGGTTTACCTAAGAACACATAGTTTTGATCATTTAGTATTGATCCAGACCCAGGTCCTTTCATTGTAAATCCTTCACCAGCATTAATAGTACCGTTACCTCTAACATGTTGCCAAGCTGAGTAATCATCGCTTGTTAGATTTGCAAATTTCCAAATCCAGTAATCTGCGATACGTATAGGATTAGTGTGGGCACCATCATATCCAGAAGCGGAGAAGTTAACGGGATTGGCACCATCTAACATAATATCTTGTACAGAATAACTGTAATTATTTATAGCTGTATCGGTTTCCCCAACAGGTGCTGACCAGTAGTTGTAAGTATATGTGTCTGCAGTACCTTGCTGATCTCTTTCTAATTGACCGTTTGTAGCAACTGTAAGATCACTGTCATTTTCTTGAATTAATTGAGATTCCCCTTCGAGATCAATTTTACCTGTAAGGCTCAAGTAATGTGATACTGTTAAACCGTTACCTGTATTAGACGCGTTGCTACCGTTTAGAGTGAGTTCATTGGCATCGACATATAAGGCTAAGAGGTCTCTATTAGCATTCTTAGCAGCAGGTAATGAAGAGTTATCCATAGTTACATTATGTGATGTTCTGACAATATTCCAATCTACAGTGGTATTGGTGTCAACGATAGAAGTAGATCCAGGGATATATTGTAAGCTCCCATTTTCCCAAGTAGTACTGGTGCCCCAGTCACCATTTTGAGTGGATTGGTAAGGTAGGGGGGCTGTTTGTCTGTCGACGGTATTAAGGTTTCTAAGAGCACCTTGATTTCCATTACCGGAGGCATCATCAGTATTTGTATAGATATATACAGACATAGGATAATATCCGGCTAAATCATTCCAAGGTACAGCATCGATATTGTGTTTTGTTATAGATGTTGGTAATACTTTACCCATAACTTGTCCAGAGTTGTCTTCAATTTCTTGGTTCATAACAAATCGAAGTTGATCTAGAGTAAGTGCAGTATCCCAAACTCGTATTTCATCAATATTTCCCATAAAATGTTGCGTGGTTGTTCCTTTACCAGCAGCTGCAATTACAAAAGAATCTGAAGTTGCAGTTGGTGGTGTTTTGGCCTGAGACCTATCAAGAACACCATCGATGTAAATATATACATCACTACCATTATAAATTACGGCAATATGATGCCATTGATCATCAGGAATAGAAGTTGTAGTTACTAAATTCTGAAGGCTACCGTTTTGCCAAAGAATTTGTACTCTATTATCATCCCTAATTCTTAAGTCATATCCGGAAGTAAAGGCTAAATTACGTTTAGACAGGATTGATTTTATACCAGAATCAGCAGCGTCACGTTTAACCCAAGCTGAGATCGTAAATCCAGAAGGGTTAAGATTAAGATTATTTTCCATATCGATATAGTCATCCGTCCCATCAAAATAAATAGAACGTTCTACAGTCACTTTTGGCGCATAACCAAAAGTAATGTATTTCGTACCATCAAAATCATATTCAGTTTCTAAATTACCATTGCCATCAGATGTCATAACTCTATAATCTGCAGTTGGGTCAAAAATACCAGTATTAGAGATAAACATGTAATAGCTTCCAGGAGGTGTTATATTTCTAATAGCATTTTGAGGAATTCTTACTTTAACATTAGGGATATCTCCACCGTTTTCTACGACTTTCCAAATACGTTGCATACTTGTAAATGTTACATCGGTATTGAGAGATGGGGTGATACCTGCACTCATATTAACAGAGATTACAGAAGCAGCTAAATCAAGGTCAGCACCATTATTTCCCCACATTAGGTATTCTTTATCATTGAAAGTGGTGGCATTGGTTGTTTTATTAATATTATTAGTATCATAGATATCGGTTAATCCAAAGGTTAAGATGCCTTCGGTACGACCAGTGCCATCAGATACATTATTAATACTTCTAGATTGTTTTTGATTTAACGCAGAGGCGTCATCACGACCGATACCTGCGATATCATAGTTGTAACCGGAATTAGCAGATTGATCCCAAATGACAGTACCATCGCTATCTACGTAGTCTTGAGAGGTGCCATTAACCCCTAGAGTAATACCATATTTGACACCGAGGTAGGATTGTATTCTGTTGCGTTCTTGCGTTAAATCCGTATCAACCTTTCTAGCTGAGTAGGTAATAACTTCAGCTACTCTAGCATTAAGAGAGGCTTCCCAACCTTCACTACGACCAAGCCACCATCTCGAGTCAGTTGTGTTAATGTATGATGCCAAATCGTTTTGTGTAGTTTCAATATTATTAGCGTTGTAGTACAGCTCATGTTGTGTACTACCTGTATTGGTTCTAGTATTAATTATACCCACATTGTCATAACTAGAGCCTGTACCAATTTCAGCAACGGCATACCCATCACCAGCTAAAGCTGAGGTATACGAGTCATGCGCATAGCATATAATCTCACCATTTACTCGTCCTGTGTAGTAGCCAAACCCGATACCAGTGGCATCAGCTGCAGCATCGCCTAGTTGCGCATCACTACAAAATACATCCATAAACCCAAAAGAATTTGTGATTGGGGTATCATCGGGAATTAGGACAATAAAAATATCTTGGGTATGGTATCCGTACTCACCATATATAAATTCGCCTGATGCATAATCGTAGGAATAATCTAAATCTTCGATGTATGTAGAATAATTATTATCGAACTCAATTACCGGATTAAAATTGATATTTTGAGCAACATTATCTCTGAACGTTGGTGCTTGCGAACTCAAATGTGTTTTAGCATCATCACCTAATCCTTGATCTTCCCAAGCTGTAACATCTTGGCCGTTGGTATATGAATGGCCATCATCTGCTTTTAACCATAAGCCTATATCACTTGTTACCCCGCCAGGACCAACTGAGGGGCTAGTTCTTTCTGTTATGGTTACCATATCTACAGCTAAATCACTTCGTGCGTATCCAATGACCTCGCCTCTAATACGGATAGTAATGGTTTGACCAACATAGCTACTTAAGTCAATACTTACGGGTGTAAATTTAGAATTTGTTGAAAGATGGTTGTAACCAGATTGAGAATATATGGTTGTTGGGTATGATAAACCATTGTCTGTACTTAAATCTACAAATAAATTTCCTGCATAATTTGTAGAACCCCCATTTCGACCCATTAAATGATACGAAAATGTCAATCTTGGATTATCTGTGCCTGTTAAGTCAAAACATGGACTCACGAGTTGCGCAGTACTATTTAAATTTCCAGTAGCTTCAGTGAATATAAAGTAGCTTCCATCTTTAGCAGCATCAGGACCAGTATTGGTTGTTGGTGTTGAGGTGTTAGTTCTCGACCAATCAAAATCATCAGTAACACCATCAATATCTTGAGTCCATAATCCAAAACCAGATTCAAAACTTTCTTCATATGGGAAGGAAGACACTGTAGAGGTACATACTCCTGGTGTAATACCATAGCCTTGAATATTAAAATTATAAGGGTTTTCATCACTATCACCATTGACAATGCTCACACTTGCTGTTCTTAAACCTACAGCGCTTGGATCGAATGTAATATCAAAGGTAGTGTTGCCAGAAGCTGAAACCGATGAAGCCGGTGAAGCAGTCAAAGTAAAATCTGCAGCGTGGGTTCCACCAATGGTAATAGTACCAATAGATAAATTGGCTGTTCCAGTATTTTGAATGGTAAATGTATTGGTGTCAGTGGATCCTGTAACAGAGATCGCACCGAATTCTGTGTCATCTGCAATAGTTGGTGTGGTATCACCGTCTACTATTGTTGTTGCGTTTCCTCGGATATTAATTTCTGGAACAGGTGTAAATCCTGTACCTTCAATATTAAAATTATAAGGATTTTCATCGCTATCTCCATTGACGATACTTACTGTTGCTGATCTAAGGCCATTTGCACTTGGGTCGAACGTAATATCAAAACTTGTACTTCCTGATGCTGAAACTGAAGAAGCAGGAGCACTAGTAACCGTAAAGTCAGCGGCATTAGCACCTCCAATAGTTATTGTACTAACGGAGAGACTGGTTGTTCCTAAATTTTGTATTGTAAATGTATTAACCTGTGATCCTCCAGTGGTGGCAACACTACCAAAATCTGTGTCATCTGAGGCGTCTGGTGTGGTATCTCCGTCTACTATATTTGTGGCATTTCCTTGTATATTTATTTCAGGACCAGAAATAGCACTGGTTACTATTATACCATAGTCTTCCACCTCACCATCAAAACCAGTTTCGCATGAACTTGGGTCTGAATTGTATTTAGTACTTACTCTCATCCGTGTGGTGCCTAAAGTAGCACCAGCAGGCACTGTAATTGAAGTTGCTGGCGCAATTGCGCCATCTACATTAGTACTACCTAAATCATAAGTTTCACCTGGATCAGAGAAGTCATAATTTTGATTCCAATCTATCCAAACGATTGTATGAACAGTGTAACCACCGTCTGTATCAACACTAACTGTTAAATTATGTATGGAGTTTTGTGCAACTGATGTAGTTATAGCCGTAAAATCTTCATAGCCATTATCTTTAGGGTTATTGAGATCAGAGTTATTAATTGTATTGAATGTTACATTAGAAATACCTGTATCATATGCAGCGGTACCTGACGAAGCACAGTAGCTAGGGTTCGTTGTAAAACTTACATTATCAATCGCAAAATCACTTCTAAAACTTGTTCCTGTTGTTGCATTAAATCTAATCTTAATCGTTTGTCCAGCATAAGCGGAAAGATCAATTGTGTCAGTATACCAAGTATTTCCTTGATTTCCAGAGTAAGTTCGCAAGGTTGTTGGGTATGTACTACCGTTATCAGTACTTACATCTATATTTAAGGTTCCCATACTAGAACCACGCATGTGATAACTATAGGTGAAGAATGCAAAGGTTTCAGAAGTTAAATCAAAACATGGGCTTTCGAAGTTAGCAACCTTATTAGGATATCCATTTCCATTTCCAGAGGATTCGACATACATATACCAAGTATCACCATCCCCTGAAGAAGGTCCTGTATTACGTGTGGGTGTTCCACCTGAATCTCTCGTCCAATTAATATCGTCCCCAGTATCTTGGGTCCATGATCCAGTGCTTGACTCAAAATCTTCATCGTAAGGATAGGAGCTTATTGTAGTACCACAAGTCTGGGAGAAAGAAAAAATAGAAAGCATTACAGTGCATGCAACTATAACATGTACCCTTAAGGGTAAGGTATAAGTTTTCATAAGCGGTTAAGTTTAGTTTGGGACTAAAATTATGTAACAAACTTATGAGCATTATCTGTAAAATGCAAAAAAAATCGACGAAATGCACATTTGTAATGCAATATGCTGATAATAAGGTAAATAAAAAAGACTCTTTTTGCTGTAAAAAGAGCCTTTCTAAGTATTCGCTGTATGGTATTTACTGCTTAATGAGTTGTTTAGTGATAGATTGATTGGTGTCAATATTTACTATTTTAAGTATGTATGTACCACTTGTTAAGTTATTAGTTGAAATTAGCCTTGTGATTTCGTTACTCATCTGCTGAGTATTTAGTTGAATGGTTCTGCCTAAAACATCATATAACCTGAAGTCTAAACGACTAAAGGAAATAGTGCTTGGTAATTTTACTCTAATTTCATTATCGAATGGGTTTGGATACACCTTAATTTGAATAAAATCATTTTCCAGTTCACCCAAAGAGTTTTCAAATAAGTTAACTGTATAGTCTTCAACTTCGCCATACGAGAAAGTTTCACAAGGGTCAGTTTGTAAAGAACCAACAGTATTATAGTATTTCATTATAACCCTCATCACTGTATTTCCTGTTTTAGATATAACAGGAACATTAAAACTAGTTGATACTGTTTGAGGATCAATAGAGGCACCTTCTTCTAAGATTTTTTCATCATTTGTGAATATGCCGTCTTGGTTATAATCTATCCAGGCCGATACTGCTTCATTATAATTGATGGAATCCCAAAATTTTGTTACTGAAATAGTATTTCCCGTACTTCCTATTTCGATAGGGCTAAATATAGCGGACCCACGATAATTAGAATAGCCTGATGTTGTTGAATTCTCAGAATTGTTTGAAACACCATTAAGTGTGACTTGCCCAATATATTCATCGCTTATATTGGTCCCTTGTGCACTACAGTAAGATAGAACGGCCGTTGTAAAATTATCTGTATTTGAAAATAAAGATGAGCTACTTCCACAGTTAGCACGAACTTCATATTCATAATCTGTTTCAGGGTTCAGACCTGTTAAGTTTAAGGTATTTGAAGAAATTCCATTCATTTCAATCCAATCTGAAGCTCCAACTTCACGATAGCGAACATCATAACTTGATCCTGATCCAGAAGACCAGTTTAATGTCGCTGAAGAGGAAACGATATCTGTTACGTTTAAGTTTTCAGGAATAGTTGGAGTGATAGGTGTCAATAATATATTTGCTAAATCTTCTGCTGTATAGTCAGTAATAGTTTGACTATTTAAGGTAACTGATTGGTAACATGGTGCACTAATCATTAAGTCATATGTACCAGCTTTAATTGGTCTATAAAAATCACCATTAGTGTCTGAAGAAACTTCAGAACCATAAGTATCATGACCTACAACGGTAATTGTAGCACCTTCAATAGGGCTATTAGTAACAGAGTCCTTTACTAGGCCTCTAAATCCATAAGTTCCTTGAGTTAAATAGTCCAATAAAGCATCTCTATTATAATACCAGTAGTCTACTAAAGAACTCTCTGGTAAAATCTTCGTGTCTGATAACTCTATGGTTGTTTCTCTGCACTGTTTATAAACATTCATATAATCCTGTCTACCACCAAATACACGATACCATTCCGCACCATGAGTAACACCAGGACTTTGTCTATAATTATTATGCCAAGCTTGACCTCCTGCACTTTCATCCCAATCATTATCATCAGTCATATAAGAAGCCTTATTATTATAAGTTGGTGTTGAAAAAGCACCTGCATTAGCATCTGTTTGACAATGAGTAGCATATTCTACACCAACAAATTCATACCAATCTGTATCGGCATGAGTGTGTTGTGATGTAGCGTAAGCATTGTCAAAAGGATAGTTTACTAATTCTGTACCACCATGGAAATTGGCTGAAATTACAAAGTTATGTTCATCAGCAAAGTTCATAAAAGCAATAGTTTCTGTTTGATAAACCTCACCATCTGGATGATCACCAGCTACATTATCAGGATAGTTTCTATTTAAATCAATATTATTAGCATTTCCTCTTCTAGCGTTTGCAACAGAAGTGTTGGTGGCACTATTATGATAGGTGCCGTCTGGATTAGCACTAGGATTAATCCAAATCTCTGCATTCTCAACAAGATGCTTTACTCTAGCATGATCAGCATGACTTGTATTACTATATACGGTTAAGATATAATCTATAAGGGTTAACATCATTGGATAACCGGCAATCTCATCGCCATGCATTGAAGAGGTAAACATTAATTTTGGTTCCGCTTCGTCGATAGAAACTTGATCAGAGATTTTTACAAATAGTAATTCTTTATCACCTTGCCCAGTTGTTCCTATACTAACTTTCTCAACTAACTCAGGATAGTCATCCTCAAAATTTTGCATTTGTTGCGCATACTCAGCATATGTTGGATAACTTGCTAGCGGAAAGGTTAAAGTAGACGTCATATTTCTGCTCTCAAGTGGCCTAATATCATAAATATGATTGGCCTTAACTTCATTCTCATCTTTTGGAACTTGGTAGGCAATATTTAAAGCTTCAAATACTCTAAATTGATTCTTATTGGCCCAAGCTGTAACTGTTTTTGTATGTGTATTGTAGTTTACTAATGATAGATTTTTGGTGAATTTAGCAACCTCTTCATTGTTTTCTACCAGGAATGTAAAAGTTAATTCTCCTTTGCTTTTGAGATACTTTTCAGCTCTTTCTTTATGTGAATTTTGAGCGAAAGAATAAAATACCCCTAATAGTAGGAGTATGCTTAATAGCATAATTTTTTTCATCAGATTTGGGGTTAAATGAAAATTTATAGAATGCTAATATATCATATTTTTTTATTTTTTAATCCATGAAGCGCATAAAAAATCGATAAAATACATAGCTACTTGTAGTTTTGAACTTATGGAATTGATTTTAAGAAATATGAATTTTTATGTTACTTTAAATTTAGGGATTAGTTATTTTAAGAAACAATTCAAATATTTTTTTTCTAGGTAGTTTTCATTATATTATATAAGATATGTTCTATAATTTATTATTAGTGATTGTTAAATAAGTCAAAGATTATGTCCGACGAATATATTATTGAAGCAATGGTTTGAAGGTCGGTTTTTTACTCTGATAAATAATGAATTAATATTATGAGTTTTCAATTTATGGTTAATATTATAAATCAGTTATTAATAAATAATAAATGTTTAATTATTATCTTTTGTTTTTTAGGTTTCTCAATACCTGCGCAAAATGAAGAAATAAGAGACGACCGTAAAAATGAAATCGGTTTTTCACTATCAGATTTGGTCAATGGAGCTTTTCAAGTGAATTATGAACGTATGGTTGGAAAGCGCATATCCTTTGGAATGGGGCTCGGCTACAAGGGAGATCAGGGTCTGATAAGATTGTCGGGTCTTGATGGAGATCAGTTAAAAACTAATGATATAACCTATTCTGGTTTTAAGTTAATTCCGGAAGTTAGATATTATATAAACAGTACTACCAGGTATAGTATGGACGGTTTTTATTTTGGGGCATTTGTCAAATATTCTAACTATTCTTCAGATTTAGATGGTACTTATATAGATAGTAACAATGATTCCTTTATTGTGGAATTTGACGCAGATTTTAATGTCACATCTATTGGGTTTATGATAGGCTATAAACTTCCAATTTCAAAACGTTTTTCGATTAATTTTCTTATCGCTGGCCCAGGTGTTGCATTTCATAACTATGAGTTAATCAATAGAAGAGATCTACCAGACGAATTCTACGAAGATTTAAATGAGGCTCTCGAAGAGTACAGTATTTTTGATTTTCTAAATGGAGATTTTAGATTCTCAAGTTTAAATGGTAAAACCAGTTTTACCTTGGGCTCTTTAAGATACGGCATTACTTTAGGCTATTCATTTTAACGATTAAAAATCAATAATAACAGACGTATCAGTACCGAAAGTTCAAAAGTGACTTCCACCGTAAGTTTTCTTAATGTATGAAGGCGATACCACAAGTAAAGAACTAGAAAAATAATGAGACTAAAATCAACCGCTTTGTATGTATAAACTAATTTTCGTTTTTATCTGCTTGTTAATGGTGCCCTTTTATGCTTTTACTCAAAACGACACGTTAAGGTTAAAAAGTAAAAATGTTATAACAGGAGAGATCAAGAAGCTGTCCAAAGGCGTATTGACTATGGAAACATCTTACAGTGACAGTGATTTTAAAATCGATTTCGATCAGATTGAATTTATGATTATTCAAAGAAAGTGTTTATTGTTATTAACCCAGGGCAGGCGTCGTTTTGGGAATGTAACTACGTCTGAGGATGGATTGGTAGAAATTACTTTAGTGGATGGGACAAAAGAGGTTTATAAATTTGATGATATTATTGGTTTAGATGAAATTGAGGAGAATTTCTGGAAACGCATATCAGGTACTTTAGATTTTAGTTTAACCTTATCAAAAGCAAATTCATTATCACAATTTAATGTTGGGGGCGGGGTAGATTACATGGACGAAAAATGGGGAATTAGAGCTCGTGTAAATTTATTAAATTCAGATCAGGACAATTCTGAACAGACAGAAAGAACTGATGGGCAATTGGAGTTTTTTCGCTTTTTGCCAAGAAAGCGGTACTTGCTAGGTCAAATGTCATATTTATCCAATACTGAACAAGCATTAGAAGGGCGAATAAGACCTAGTTTAGGTATTGGAAAATTCTTGGTGAGTACCAAAAAAATGTACGTGGGAGTAGCTTTGGGATATGCTTATAGTATTGAGAACTATTTTGATTCTTCTTTTGATAAGACCTCTTCGGAAGCCTTTATAAATGCAACACTTAATATGTTTGATTTTGACGATATTAGCCTTGACTCTAGTCTTAACATTTCTCCAAGCCTTTCAGAAAGTGGTCGTTGGAGAACAGATTATGATATCAATGTAAAATATGATCTTCCTTTGGATTTTTATATAAAACTAGGGTTTACGCTAAATTATGATAACCAACCTGTTAGTAGCGGCAACGACTTAGATTATATTTTCATCACAGGCTTTGGTTGGGAATTTAACTGAATATGACTAAATTTTATTTTTTATGAGAAAGAGCATTTATTTATTGATTTTATTCATTTCGACATTACATTCGATAACGGCACAGGATTTATCGGAAGTATATGAAAAGGTCAGTCCAGCAGTTGTGGCAATATATACCCAAAAGGGTGAATTTACCACTAACGTGGAAAATGAAACAGTTAAAGTTACTCAAAACAGTTTAGGTTCTGGGTTTATGATAACTGATAAGTTAGTTGTTACTGCAGCTCATGTTGTTAAAGTACCTGAAAAATTGATTGTAGCATTTTCAGATGGCCAGACTATTCCTGGTAAGGTCATAACTTCTTATGAAGCTGCAGATATTGCTTTAGTCGAATTATTTGTGCCGAAAATTAATGCAGCAACAGTTAATTTTGGTGACTCAGATGAAATGAAGATTGGTAATCAGGTTTTTGTAGTTGGAGTTCCTCTTGGTGTAGGATTTTCCATGTCCTCAGGGTATATTAGTGCATTTAAGAGGCAGTTTTTAGGTGAAAACCCCTTTACGACAACGGATTTTATACAAACCGATGCAGCTATAAATCAAGGTAATTCTGGTGGGCCAATGTTTAACATCAAAGGCGAAGTAATTGGCATAGTTAGTCATATTACTACACAATCTGGTGGTTCGGATGGTATAGGTTTTGCAACTAGCTCTAACCTTGCTTCAAAACTATTACTAAATGATAAAATTCCTTGGTTTGGAGCCGAATTTTATATATTGAAAGATAATGAGGCCAAAATATTTAATGTTACTCAAGCAAATGGTTTATTAGTTCAAAGAGTCGCTTCATCTTCGATTTTTGACCAAATGGGAGTAAGAGGTGGAAATACTGAAATAATAATTGGAAATCAGTCTATTATTGCCGGTGGAGATATCATAATTGCCTTTAACGATATAAAATTTGATCTGTCGGATGATACATTATTAAAGTTAGCTGATTTCGCTAAATCAACTTCGGAAAATCCAAAATTCAGTCTTACCATACTGAGGGCTGGCGAGGAAATAACATTAACTTTTGAATAATAATTATTTGAATTCTCATATCAGATTCAATTTGACCGTTTATATAAAGATTTAAAAGTCCTGTTAAAAGTGTTTAAATGAGATTCATGATTCCCTTCTGGCGGATCCACTTTTAAACCTTCTAAAAATTTGATTAATAAGTTTTTAGTCTTTAGGGGGCAGATAAAGAGACAATCATCACTTGACATATTTTTATTTACGTTAAATAAAAGTTGATCTTAACAAATCCAATTTAAATATTGGATGTCAACTTTAATATTTAAACACAATTTGTATATTTCAGCTAATAAAATATAGTGCTAACAAACACAATTGTGTTTATCCAATTGTTAGCAAACATTAAACCTAAATATTAATCAATTAAATTATTACAAATGAAACAAATTTACGTATTAACAACTATTTTATTACTTACCTGCATTAATATTATTGCTCAAACTACTGACGTTGTAACTGGTTTAAGTTTGCCTCAAGGAATGGTACTAAATGGAAATGACCTTTATATTGCAGAAGCAAACGCAAATAAAATTTCTAAAATTGACATTACAGATGCAACACCAACTACTACAGATGTAGTAACAGTTAGTGAACCAGTTTCTATTATGCTAGCTGGAAACGAAATGTATATTGCAGAATCTGGTGCAAACAAAATTTCTAGAATTGATATTACAGACACTACGCCTACCACTACAGATGTTGTAACTGGTTTAAATTTTCCAGCAGGAATTGCAATAAAAGACAATATCGTTTATATCTCAGAAATTGTCCTAAATAAAATTGTGAGCACTCAAATTACACTTTCTTTAAATGAAAATTTGTTTACCGAAAAAATAAAAATATTTCCAAACCCTTCATCTGATTTTATTCAATTTACTGGATTAATAAAAAAAGA
>Ga0189289_10470_pt1 | contig 12895 bp, 9 predicted proteins | sample UW106minimetaG_FD_130313 | JGI IMG/M metagenome (GOLD analysis project Ga0189289, IMG submission 130313) | Marine microbial communities from the Costa Rica Dome - UW106 mini metaG | ecosystem: Environmental > Aquatic > Marine > Oceanic > Photic zone | place: Costa Rica: the Eastern Pacific...
GAAATAGCCATAAACAATTCCAATGGGTCAGCTGTTCTCAAGCATGAAAAGCAGTATGGTAATTATACAATCCAAAAATTTGGTGTAGCAAAGTTAGAAAGAACCAATGATGGTGTAAAGATTTATGGTTCTTGGGTAACACACGGCGCCGACATTCATGATGGATATGCTTTAAATATTCCAAATGGAAACTCCTTGTTATTTAATGGTGATATACCATTAAAAGAGCAGGTAGTTTTAAAAATACCACAGGATGCATCACTTAAACTCTCTTATGACCCTCTTTGGGAACCAAAAATGGAAGATGAAAATGGATATTCCACAGCAGTTACAAAGGACTACCAATCTTATAATATTACCAGCGGTGAGGTAGTAGTAGATGTGATTTCTCAGAAGAATGTTCAATTTTCATTTAAAGGGGAGACTCAATTAGAAAGTCGCATTAAAAATTCAAATAACTCAGAAAAAAAGTATACGTCTTCGTTTACCTCTAGTAGTTTAAATGGTTCTATTGATGTTGGACCAATCTTGTTCTTAGACAGTAGACGTACAGAAAATTCGAGAATAATTCCGCATGGCACATCAATGCCGGAGATGACGAGGAATGCAACAACCCCAGGGGTCTACAATTTTTTATTTGAAACTAAAGTAAAAATTACTGATTTAGATAAAAGTGAATCATTTAATATGTCCTATCTACTCAATCCAGATAAAAAGTACATTGGGTTAATGGTAGATATGGCAGAGTATAGTGATGCCGAGATGCAGGGTGAGTCGGTTATAGTAATGGATGGTGATGACGTTCACATTTTTGTTGAAACAGAAGGAATAAAGATGCGTATGTCTCGAGGTATGATGGGAGGACAGCAAATGCAGAATCCTGTAGAAGAAATGTCTAATTATGATTATACCAATCTTAAGAAAACAGGAAAGTCTAAAACTGTTTTGGGTGCAAAATGCTATGAGTATGTATTGTCTGACAAGGATGTGACCATAGAACTATGGGCAGCCCCAAGTGTAAATCTACCAAATTGGTTTATACAAAATAGAGACGCTCTAGAAGGTCATATTATGGAATATAAAGTTACCTCTAAAGATGGAAGAATGAAAAGTGAGACAATCGCTATAAATGATCATATAAATAAAACCATTAATCCAAAAGAATATCGTAAGATGTTTTAGTCTAAACAACTCAATTAACAAATCCTAAAATATAAATACATGAAAAAGATTACCTTATTACTCTACTTATTTATTGCCATTCTCTCCTTATCTGCACAAACAGATGGAACGTTAGACACATCTTTTTTACCGAATAATTCTGGTCTCAAAGGTGCTCAAGGTCCTGTATTCGACATTTTAGAGCAACCTGACGGCAAACTTTATATAGCTGGACAGTTTCAATCCTACGAACAAATTGAAAAGCGAAGCTTGGTCCGCTTATTCCCTGATGGTTCCATGGATGAGAGTTTTAACCAAACTAATTTTACGGCTTCCGGTGCACCACCACGTTTAACGAGTATCGCTTTACAACCCGATGGTAAACTTTTAGTCGGAGGTAACTTTGAAGTCAATACTGGTAGTCCAAACTTTGATATTGAGGCACAAGACATAATGCGTTTAAATGCCGATGGTACCAAAGACACTTCCTTTATTGCTCCTGAGAGTATAAGCAACTGTGGTGATGTTGAGGATATTATAGTCCAACCTGATGGGAAGATTATTGTTGTGGGTAATATTACCTTTTGTCTTGGAAGTACCATAGATAATAATGAAAATATTTTAAGATTAAACGCTGATGGTACGCTGGATGAAACCTTTCAAGTTATGGTTAATGGGTTTACTATTGAAAAGGCAGTGCTACAATTAGACGGTAAAATTATAGTAGGTGGTATTTTTAATGATGTCAATGGACAATCTCGAAAAAATATTGCACGAATTAACGCAGATGGTAGCTTAGATACTACGTTTGAAGTAGGCTCTGGATTTGATGATGATGTTGAAGGAATCGCTCTTCAACCTGATGGTAAACTTATTGTTGCTGGAGATTTTACAGCTTATGATGGTACAACTGCAAATAAAATTATTAGGTTAAATACCGATGGAAGCGTAGATAATACCTTTAATTCAGGAGATGGAACAGGCCAATATTTTCCGTCTGTAGATGCAACATCATCGAGAGATATAGCAGCAGTTACTTTGCAATCTGACGGTAAAATTCTTATTGGTGGAAAATTTAATAGATATAATGGAAGCGTAATCTCAAAAGTAGCTAGACTCAATGTTGATGGTAGTATTGATAATACCTTTAATGCCGTTGATGATGAAGGCACTTCTACAGGCGATGTTCTAAGTCTCTTTGTCAAAGCTGACAATAACATTGTAGTAGGAGGATCGTTCAGTAATCTTATGCAAAGACGTCTTAGGCGCATTACCCAACTTAATACTAATGGTACAATTGACAGCGACTTCAATAAAACTTATGGACCGCTTGAAGGTAGTTCAGGAACAACCATTGTTAACAGAATTAAACAGGATGCTTCTAATGGTTATTTTGTAATAGGTCAGTTTAGAGAGTATGATGATATTAGAAGCAGAAACATCTCTAAGATCAATGCAGATGGAACTATAGACAATTCCTTTACAACTGGTAACACTATTTTCAATGGTTTTGATGATGATGTTTATGATTTTGTTGTCCAACCAGACGGTAAAGTAGTTGTTGTAGGAGAGTTTGAAAACTATAACCAAATTCCAGCTCCTGGTATAGTAAGATTAAACACCGATGGAAGTATTGACGGTGCGTTCAACGTAGGAACAGGTGTTAATACCTCAGGTAGTGCGCGCATAAATCACATTGTTTTACAACCTGACGGTAAATTTCTTATTAGTGGATTTTTTGTACAATTTAATGATACACCTTTACAACAGTTTGGAAGATTGAATCCTGATGGAAGTATTGATACAACACTTAATACCGGAACAGGAGTTAATAATGTGAATGATATATTTTTATTAAGTAATGGACAAATCATCCTATCAGATGTAACAAGCTATAACGGGACAAATATTAACGGAAGACTAGCGAGAATTGATCCTGATGGCACTTTGGATACTTCCTTTGATTCATCTGGAATTCTAGGTGGTGGGGCTAATGCACTAACAGAATTACCTAATGGTCAGTATTTTGTGAGTGGTTTTTTTGGAAATATTGCCAATCCGCAATCACCAATCTTAAAATTAAACAGTGATGGCAGCATTGACAACACCTTTAATGCTACAAGCATAATGCAAACTACAAACTCAAGCGGCGTTATCAATGATATCGAAGTTCAAGCAGATGGTAAGGTGATTATTGGTGGTAATTTCAATACTGTAAATGGCAGAACGCTTAGAGGCTTGGCCAGACTAAATACTGACGGTTCATTGGATGAAAGCTTTAATCCCGAGGATACAAATTCAGATGCTGAACTCTATAGTGGTTTTGGTCAATTTAGTGAAGTTTACGATCTCTTTTTAGAGGACTCTGGACGTTTATTGGTCGTTGGGCAATTTGGCTTTTACAATGCCGACCGCAAAACACCTGTCATTGCAGTTTTTGCAGGTGAGCCTTCGATATTAAGTAATCCAACATTTCAGTCTAATGAGGTTGACTTTATGATGTATCCAAATCCAGCAAATGCTTTAGTTCATATTATAAATACTTCTTTAATAGACGATCTAAGCATTATAGATTATTCAGGGAGAATTGTAAAGCGTTTATCTAGTTTGAATTCCGCTGAAGTAGCATTAGATATTAGTGCCTTAGCTAAGGGTATTTATCTAGTAAATATCACTCAAGGAAATAGTACTGCCACAAAAAAATTAATCATCAAATAATTATAAAACTATGAAACTAATACAACGACTAAGCCTGTTTGTAATTTTAGGGTTGTTAATATCCTGTTTCGGGGATAAAAAAATGATAAATATTGAAGAAATGGATGATACGAGTTTTGTTAACAAAACCTTTAAAGGTAATCGTATTAATTATAATAAAGATAATAGTGCCTGTGAGCAAATGCCCTTAAGCACTTTGGCTAATTTATATGGTGTTTCTGCAGATAAGATTCATCTTATGGATAATAAAAAATCAGATCGTTTTCGTAAAGACATTGAGCCTCAATGCGGCTTTTATATTGAAACAAGCGAAAATGATTACGAGTGGTTGCGCGGTTCCATATCATTGTTTAGAGAAATTGGCAAAGATGAAATGATGGGAGAGATTGCAGAAGCTGCTGGTAGTGGTGAGAACTGGGAAGAAGCATGGGCTTTACAAAAATCTATGTCTAAATCGTCTGAGTGGGTTAAAAGTATTGGATTAGCCGCTTTGTGGAACGATAGTAAAACGGAATTAAAAATTAAGTTTGAAGGTTACACCTTAATGGTTTATCCTCCAAAGAATATAGGTAATAAAGAAGAAGAAGCTAAAAATAGAGACTATAAAAATATAGCATTAGCTATGGCAAAAGCGGCAGGATATACCAATTAAATAATAGATAAAAATGAAATATTTAAAATATGCATTGCTGCTCAGTACCACCATATTGTCATCTTGTTTTGGAGATAAAACAACTATCGTTGGAGAAGAGCTGGGCACTGAGCTTACAGAGAACAAATCCTTTTCAGGAAACAAATATAGTTTTAAGGAATTACCAGAAAATCTTTGCACTATTATTAGCATGGATGAAGTTAAGCAGCAATATATAGATGCCAATGTAAACGAGGTAAAAGTAGATCAGGTTAGACGCTTTAGCGGCAAATACTGTGATTTTATGATCCTTTTTGATCCTTCAATGGCAACTACTTATTCCAAAGGGTTTCTATCTGTTGTGAAAGATTTTGAAGGCGATTCTAACTGGCAAGAGCAATGGCAGTTTAAACTAAAGTCTTTAAAATCTGCAGAATCCGTTCCTAATTTAGGTAAAGCGGCTCTTTGGATTAGTAAACAGCGTAAGCTGGAAGTAAAGATGGATGGGTATACCATAGTTTTAACAGTACCCGCCATTAATGGTGTTAATGACCCTAATGCGAGACAGCACGACTATAAATCTACAGCTGTTAGCATAATTAAAAACTCAAAATTCTTTTAAATATGAAATTTAAATATTTAGTATTTATTATCAAGGCATGTGCTTTTGTGACACTTAATGCACAACAGAAAGTAACCGTTGATGGTAAAACCTTTAAGAGTAATATGGAGGTCGCAGAGGCTCAGATATCAAATCAAAAAATAAGCTTAAGGTTAAGTGAAATAGATAAATATAAACCACAATTTCAGCGAGATAATTGTGATGAATGCGCAGATGGTAAATCCCTTATTATTGGGATTGATTTTAAACGCGATTTTAAGTTTCCAATAACAGAAGAAGACAGTATTTATGTGAGATTAAGTAATCTAGAACAAAGCCTCAAGGAGTATCAATTTAAGCAAGACGAACTCGGCAAATATGAAAGTAATCGTGATTTAAGTGAAGAAGCGCAGTTAAAGAACAATGCAGAAATGATAAAAAAGAAAAGCGCGGAAATTACGAAGCTAATGCAAGAAGGTAAAATATCATCCATGAAAGCTGCTGATATGTTAACAGCCCTTATGAAACCACAAGAGGAAGCATTAATCAATTCACGTACTATGAAAAATATTAATGGTATAGACGAGTTTTATGATAAAGCATTTTATGATTTTGTATTTTATAATGACGAAACATTAACGGAGACCATTCCTTTTTCAGGTTACGTATTCATTAAACGTTTTAATGAAAAAGAGTTTGTTGCTGAGTTTAGAGGAGAAATCATTGAGGAGTGTGTTGCCAAACGCAAAGCCAGATCCCTAGATGATGAGAAGAAGTGCGGGGCGACAACATCTAAATTCTTACCTCGTGCTAAAGTACTATCAGAAGGTTCAGGAAGACTAGATATTAATATTTCCATAAAAGAATTTATTAATAACAGATAGAGGTTTCAAGATTAACTAGGGTGTTTGTATTAACGCCTTAATTGTCCTAACTTAGAGACTACATAATACCAAAAGCATTAATATTGGCTATTTCTTTTAGGATAATTTTGTTACTGTTTTTTTGTAACGCGTTTTCTTTGTTTGCCAAGGCAAAGTCTAGTTTTCTTTTGCAGGATGTAGATTCTTTAAATATAAATTCTAGTGATAAAGCGAGCCAACTCTTATTTCGAAAAAAATATGATTCTCTTTTATTATTTTGTGGGGCAGAACTTTTAAAATTATTAGACGCCCCACAAAAAGATAGTCTAGAGATTGCGCAATTGTATAAATATCAAAATAAAGCGCATTATCAATTAGGTGATTATTTAGAGGCTATCAAGAACGCCGAATTGGCATTAGACTATTGTACCAATTCCGAAGAAGGAAGATTATTAAAGGGTCAATTATATAGTGATAAAGCCTCTTCAGAAAATTATGCAGGTAAAAGCCGTAGTAACTTCAATTCAACCCTAAATGCTATAAAATATTTAACCAGTGTACGAAATCTAGATTATGATTATCTCATAACCTCTTACAGATATGTAGCAGAACAATGTGCTTACCATGGCAATATTGATGATGCAAACATGTATATGCGTCTTGCGGAAGACCTTTATTATGAAAATAAGGATATTGTAGATAAAATGGTTACCGATCCCAATGGATACCGATACAAATATGAAATCATTTTGGCCTACAGTAAAATCTATCAGTTATATCAATATGGTAAAAGTGCTTCGGATAGTCTAGCGTTAATAGAGACCTTTAGACGAATTGAAACCTATAGTCAAGCAACAGACTTTGATGTAAAGCGCGACGGTATATACTATACAACGGCACTAAGTCATGTTGGTGATTGGTATGCTAGTCGTAAGCCTGAAAAGGAAACAACAGAAGAGGATCTTTTAGCAGCATCTGGTTATATCAATAAGGCGATAGATCTAATTGAGAATAAACGCTATGAGGGCATTCTAATGTCTTTAAAATATAATAGAGTCAAAGTATTATCCTTGTCTAATAAACTCGATGATGCAGAAAGGGAAATGCGAATTTTGTTAAACAGTGTATCAGAATCTGATGGAAGACGTCCCTATTTTTTAGCGCAAAAAGGTTTAATTAAATCTAAACAAAACCAAAAAGATAGCGCTCTTGTGACATTCTATGAGGCACTTAAAAAAGTGCATTCAGATTCGGTACCATTAGAAATAGACTTAAGCAATTTTAAATCAAGCACAAATTTTGGACATACGAATCTTATCCTTAGAATTGCTGAGGAGATGGATAGATATTTCCCCAATGATAGTTTAGCAAAAAAAACCGTTGCGAGTTTATACCCTTTAGCATTTAAACAATTTGAAAATAGTTATGATAAACGTAAGTTTAATAGGAAACAAAAAACCTATCTACGAAAAATTTTAAGAGGGCTTTTAGATTACTCTGGTCAAGGTTATTTAAAGGATGAAGATCCTATTGATATTTTAAATCGTTTCGAAAATATTCAGAATTTATTGGCTTGGCAGAAGTTCAATCAGAATAGGCAAATAAGTAATTTTCCACGGCTCGATTCTCTACAACTTCGAAATTATGAGTTGAGAGGTCTCATTGCTGAGAATAAGTTTCAAAATAATACCAGCATCTCGGACTCGTTGCAAACACTCTTGAGTCAAACTGAAAAGTACACCAAGGAAACTTTCCCTAATTTAAGTTTGTTTAACACTGCCAACATTAATATAGACCGTCTTAGAAATGAATTAGATGAAAATACTTTGGTCATTAAGTATGTTGTTTTTGAGAGTCAACTAGCTATTTATTCTATTTCTAAGGCTGACTTTAAGGTTGAGCTTAAACCGTGGACGAGTGCGAATACCAAAGCTATAAACGATTTTGTAAATCAAATAAAAAGTCAAGGTTTCAACAATCAAAAATCAAGTACACTAGCACAATTACTTCTGCCAGAAATTGACAGTTCAATACAACATATTATAGTGAATCCTGACAATGAACTAAGTCAATTACCATTTGAATTACTCCTTTGGAATAATCAGTTTTTAGTTGAAACCTTTGGATTGAGTTACACCTCAAACCTAGGGTTTGTTTTTCCGCAGGTCAACAAAGGAGAGTATGACCAAGAAATGGCAATTTATGCACCAGAATACCCAAATTCCAATGAAAAGTTTGTGGTTAGAAGTCACCCGGTATATTTAGAGGGTGCGAAACAAGAATCCAAATTAATTAGTGAGCTTTTTGCATCTAATTTGTATGATGGTAAAGAATTGACAAAAAAAGATTTTATTAAAACAGCCTCGCGCCATAAATTATTGCATTTAGCAATGCATGCTGTTGTAGATAACAGTCAATCTGGTATTAGCCGATTGTTATTTAGCGATGAAAATTCTGGGTCTGACGATTTATACCTTGAAGAACTATATGGTTTAGCCTTAAATGCAGATTTAGCAGTATTGAGTGCATGTAATACAGGTGTAGATAAAAGCAAATCAGGTTCTGATATTGAGTCTTTTCAGCGTGCCTTTACATTTGCTGGAGTTCCTGCAACGGTGGCAAGCTTGTGGGAAGTACCTGACCAGCCAACTAAAGAAATCATGGTGAGCTTTTATAAAAATCTAAAAACTGGAGCCTCAAAATCTGAAGCTTTAAGACAAGCCAAATTAGAGTTTTTAGAGCGCCGCCAAGGTACTAAATTAGCGCAACCTTATTATTGGGCCGGTTTTGTTGTATATGGAGACGATTCTCCAATTGTTAATGGTCATCTCATTTTGGTTTGTGTATTAGGTTTTAGTTTAATGTCTATTCTGTTCATATTTATTTACAAGAGAATAAAAAAATAATGCGTTTGTAACAAGTTATCTTCAATTGTATAAAACCAGCATCAAAATATTATTTAAATTTTAATCATGGGGTTCGGTAAAATAATTCCTGTGAGTAGCATATTGTAACGTAAGTGATATTTGCCTTACCAGCTTCAGGTGGCTTGTCAATATAGTGGTCAATTTCGTTGTATGATAAGTATATTGCGTTTATGTTATTTTCATTCATCACCTGTTTTATTGTAGTTAAAACATTTCACAAAAAGTTTGTTATAACAACTCCTAAAATACTATTTCATAATAGTCATGGAATAATCCAGACATCTGTCTTTGTATGTGTTTTTCCAGCTATATTTTTTTTGCAATTCTATCGGTTAACATTAGCTCTTTTTGACCCGTATTTTCGAAGCCTTGTATTACTTCACTAGCGAAATCTTGTCTGATGCTAGGCATATCAAATTTTCAGATAATGATGCATGGTCATGACGTTTTTTTAATTTATAGTTTAAGAGTTAAATCATTTCCTTTATAGAGAAGCACTATTGCAAATGATAAATAAAGTTTAATATTATTTGTCTGACTACAAGAATTGAGATTACTGAATAGAGTAATATAGACCGTACTCATAATTTGTTTCTGTATCGATAAAAAGTATAACGACGAACAAATCTGTTACGACTTTAAATTGTGATTAAGATAAGAGTCGATAAATGGAAAATATTAGTATCTTATACATGTAAATTTTAATACGTTTTATCAATGCGCTGGAAAGGTCAACGAAAAAGTTCTAATGTTGAAGATCGAAGAGGACAATCATCTACGGGTCGAGGTATAGGTGGCATAAATCCTTTGCTAATAGGACCCTTATTACGCTTTTTATTCTCGAAAAAGGGATTGCTTATTTTAGGATTGTTTTTCACCATTTCACTATTAACTGGAAATAATCCTATTTCTTATATCGGTCAAATTTTTGGTGTAAGTTCGGGAACTCAGACGGGTGTTACTTACACAGGGTCAGCTCAAGAGAACGAACTTGCAGAGTTTAGTAAAACAATCTTAGCAAGTACTGAGGATATTTGGCATGGTCTTTTAGAAAACTACAGAGAACCAACCTTGGTGCTATTTACTAATTCTGTTAATTCAGCTTGCGGTTTTGCATCAAGCGCTACAGGACCATTTTACTGCCCTGGTGATGAGAAACTTTATATTGACTTAGGGTTTTTTAAGGAAATGGAGCAGCAATTAAAGGCTCCTGGAGATTTTGCTCAAGCTTATGTAATTGCTCATGAAGTAGGCCATCATGTTCAAAATCTTATGGGTATTACGGATCGAATGAATAGGATACGAAGCCAAGTGAGTAAAACAGAATACAATAAGTATTCTGTTCGTCTTGAACTTCAAGCAGATTTTCTAGCGGGTGTTTGGGCTCATCATTCGCAACAAATGAAAAATTGGATGGAAACCGGAGACTTAGAAGAGGCTATTAATGCAGCCAATGCTATTGGTGACGACCGTCTTCAGAAAAATGCCACTGGTAGAGTTGTGCCAGATTCATTTACGCACGGAACTTCCAAACAACGCATGTTCTGGTTTATGAAGGGTTATAAAACCGGTGATTTAAGTCAAGGTGATACTTTTAATGAAAAATCACTGTAGCATTTTGGTGTACAGAGACATTTTTTAAAGTACGAAGCAACCTTTAAGCCACACGTTGTTAAAGTTTTAATTGAGAGTATAGATTTTAAGCCAAAAACTAATGAACCACTTTAACTTAACAATCTCAACCAAAACACCCACTAAACTCCTGTTTTACAGGTTCCAAGGCACCGTTGGTTTCATTATTTTAGTAACCAATTCCTGATACCACTCTAGCTCCCCGATTTGAATTGAAAATAACATTAACAATACAAGAAAGAGGGACAATAAGATAGCAGGGTGTTTTAATTTTTTTAGTCTGTACCCAATATAAAGTATCACGAGCATAAATATCGATACACCAATATTTAGGGATGTTTGTGTGTTAAGCCATGAAATTTCCCCTTCAGTTATCAATATTGGAAACATTATTAAGCGCCCCCAAGCAGGCATTAATCCAAAGAATAAGGTGGAAATCATCCAGAGAGCATGTTCCTCAATTTTTTTTGAGTTTACGATAGCCATGACGACCGCCAATCCAAAACCTATCACCTGAAGTGTTTCTGTTAATACTAATCCATAAAAAAAAGAAGCAGAAAAGACAGGTTCAAAACCGCCAATGGCACCAAAATAGACGTTGGTAGGAACAATGGATAAAGCAGAGAATACCACAGCGCCAGCTATAAAAATGCCCAGCATGCCCCAAAGCCGATGTTGTTTTATGTTACCACGTGTAATTAAATAAGGTTGTACACCCATGAGTATGTACCAAGCTATGGCAGAGAGGGCATGTAAATGGTAGGCCCATGGTTCGGATAACCATGTCATAAAATACTGCGGCGTAAACCCGATAAAAATAATGAGCCATGGAATGGCCATCCATTTATGTGTGTTTCGGTACTGTTGAAGTGTAGAATTCATGGTTTAATGATTTTTAGTTATGATTGCTAATTTTACCTACTTGTTAAGTTGCTGAGACGATTTCTAGGTTTTGTATACAACGCCAAATTTTTTGTTCGTACGTTCCCAATCTTGAGATGTAAAGCCCAATTCTTCTTCCATAGATTTGGTACCAATAGCTCTAAAATAGGCTTCAAAACCAGCTGGTGAATACCCAAAAAATAGCACTACCTCTTCTTTGCCATTATTTTTAAAGCCATGCCAAGTATTACGAGGGACATATATTAAATCTCCAGTATTGCCTTCTTGGGTTTCATCATCTAAGTAAATTTCTATTTGTCCCTTTTGAACAAATAAAAACTCTTCTTCATTAGCATGTTTATGCATAGGTATGGCATCACCTACAGGAATTTTTTCTGTGAGTAGTGACATTTCGGGTACGTAACGATCACTTTTGGCTATTTTAATAATGACTTTGGCTTTTCGCGTATTGCCGATATACCAAACTTCGCCATCCTCAGCTTTTAAAACCATCCCTTTTGTTGTTTGAAAAGCACTTGAATTGGCATGTGCTAGGTTTCCGCCAGTTAGGCAAAACCCTGCAAAAAGGCTGAGTTTTTTTAACGCGTCTCTACGGGTGTTTTGTCTCATTTATAGGTGTATTATTTGGAGATATATGAATTCATCTTATCCCTTAATCACTGCATTAAAAAATTCCTGTAAAGCCGTCCATCTGCCCAAGGGTTCCAGAAAGCAATTGAAAATATTCACACCAATGGCCAAATACGTAGCAGGATGTTTAAGGTGTTTGTATTTAAGTGCTGTAATTATGATAAGACTAATAATAACGGCATTGGAAATTAATAGACCCGAAATGGGATTAATATTTAGGGTAAAGTCATTCATTGCAATTTGTAAAAACTGAACGCCCCTGCCTAGAGCTGGAAGCATGATTATGAAAACTGTAGATATTAACCACCAAGCATGATCTTCGAGTTGTTTTCGTTTTACAATAGATTGGATTACGGCATAGCCAAATGCCAAAACCATTGGGATTTCCAAGGCGATGATTCCATAAAAAAAGTAAGGTTCGAAAGGGCCAAATCGTTCAGGATCGGCTATTGCATTTTGTACACTTTGTATATCGCGGTGCATCATACTCAATGCGGTTAAACAGACTCCACCGGCCAAAAACATTCCAATAATTCCGTTGGTGCGATGCCGTTCTAATTGTCCATGGGTAGCATAATAAGGTTGAATAATGAGGTAAAAATACCATAAGGTACCACTCCAATAGTGGATGTGTACCGACCAAGCATTGTCAGTTAAATCGCCCCAATAATCATAAGCAATACCCAATTGCATAATGACCATTGGTATAATCATGTAGCGGTGAAGATTCTTGTACTTTTTCATAATTAGGAAATAGAATTAATTTTTTGGATGTTCTTTACTGGTGAGGTGGTTTGTAATGCTCCATGTATTCTCTTGTTTTTGAAAA
>Ga0189289_10471_pt1 | contig 12889 bp, 17 predicted proteins | sample UW106minimetaG_FD_130313 | JGI IMG/M metagenome (GOLD analysis project Ga0189289, IMG submission 130313) | Marine microbial communities from the Costa Rica Dome - UW106 mini metaG | ecosystem: Environmental > Aquatic > Marine > Oceanic > Photic zone | place: Costa Rica: the Eastern Pacific...
AGTAGCACCGAGATGAAATAGAGCCCGATGATGACGCGGATCGATCCGGAAAGACTCAGCCCCGAAAGCCACGGAAGACTGGGTTCTCCGCGCAAGACACTGACAGCCTGGCCGACGAGAAGTGGCTGAACGGCACCCGCAAAGGCCACGGGAACCAGCAGCACCAGGGTGACCAGAAGACGCCGACGATCCCGCACGAGATAACGGCCCAGACGACGAACCCGGCGCCAATCCGCAACAGCTCCCATCAGCTGGGACTCCCGACGGGCGTTCCTGCGGCGCGGATCGCCTCCACGATGGAGGCAAGGGGTCCATGGTCCAGGCGAATGGACAGCGGATGCCCCACCAGCCGAGCCGTCGACTGGAACAGGTCCTCGATGGCAATCAAGCCGTTGTCCCGAAGGGTCCGACCCGTAGCAACAAGATCAACAATCGCTTCCGACATCCCTGTGATCGGCCCCAGCTCCACCGAACCATTGAGATGCACCAACTCAACGGGAAGATCGAGTGCATCGAAATATTCCCGGGCGCAGTGCGTGAATTTGCTGGCCACCCGGCAATGGGGAGGGAGATCTGCGGCACGGGTGTAACCACTGCTCTCCTGAACCGCCACGGCCATTCGGCAACCGCCAAAGCCAAGATCCACCAGTTGGGCTACAGGAAGCTGATGCTCCTTGAGCACGTCGTATCCCACCACGCCCAGTTGGGCCTGGCCGTAGGCCACGTAAGTGGGCACATCACCGTTCCGAACAAGCAGGGCCCTGGCACGTCCGCAGGGGGTGGGCACCATCAACTGGCGATTGTTCTTGTCGAGAACAGCTGAGAAATCAAGACCTGCCGCCGCAAATCGGGCGACCGAATCCTTAAGTAGCGCTCCCTTGGCCAACGCGACGGTGATCATGGGTCCAGCGCTGACCGGTTAACCAGGCAGGACTTTAACGATGCATTCCTCACTTCATGCCCTGCCGGTGCTGCAAGACAACGTGATCTGGGTCTGGGTGAAGGGAGCGGAGGCCGTTGTGATCGACCCCGCCATCGCCTCTCCGGTGCGTGACTGGCTGGAGCAACGCCAGTTAAAACTGGCCGCTGTGCTGCAGACCCATCACCATTCCGACCACATCGGAGGAACACCGGATCTGCTGAAGCGTTGGCCCAAAGCCGAGGTCATTGCATCCAGAGCTGACCGGGAGCGGATTCCTTTCCAAACCATGCCGGTGGGGGATGGTGACCAGCTCACCGTGCTGGGAGAGCCGGTGGACGTCATGGATGTCGCCGCCCACACCAGGGCCCACATCGCTTTTTTCATCCCGAACCTGCAAGACGAGGCCCTGGGCCCCGTTTTGTTTTGCGGTGACACCTTGTTCGGCGCAGGCTGCGGCCGCCTGTTCGAAGGCACCGCTGAACAGATGCATGAAGCCCTGCAAAAGCTGGCCAGCCTCCCTGACGAGACCAAGGTTTGTTGCGCCCATGAATACACAGAGGCCAACCTGCAATGGGCCGTTGAGCAACGCCCTGAGGAAACGGTTCTGGCTGACCGCTTGCAGGAGGTGCGAACCCTTCGCTCAAAAGGCGCCCTCAGCCTTCCGAGCAGCATCGGTATAGAACGTCGTACCAACCTGTTCCTGCAAGCCAAAACAGCCACCGAGCTGGGGGTGCTGCGCACACGGAAGGATCAGTGGAGACCGGGGAGGCCCCAACGCGAAGAACGGGATCACCAACGGCGATGATCATTGTGAACGCGTGAAGAAACACCCCATGAGCGCTAAGGCCATCACCACTCAAGACGCGCCTGCACCGGTTGGGCCCTACAACCAAGCCGTCCTTGCCGGCGAGTGGCTCTACTGCTCTGGGCAGATTCCGCTTGATCCAACCACTGGGGAGATGGTGGGAAACGGTGATGTCGCCGCGGAAACGCATCAGGTGCTGAAGAACTTAGTCGCTGTCTTAAATGAGGCCGGAGCCACGCCTCAACAAGTGGTTCGCACAACGGTCTTCCTGGCAGACCTCAGCGACTTTCAGACCGTCAACGGCATCTATGCCGACGTGTTTGGGAGCGGGGTCAGCCCAGCACGGGCCTGCGTTCAAGTGGCAGCACTACCCAAGGGAGCAAGGGTGGAAATCGACTGTGTCGCATGGCTTGGAACCTGAGCCTGACCCACGGGGGCATAGGTTGGAACTGGCTTCAGTGGTCCTATGCCTCAGGCGAAACTCACCATCGGTGAATTAGAGGCGGGCTATCCGATGTATTGCAAGGCGCTGAGGCGCCTCCTCCAGCAAGGGAAAACAGCTCAAGACATTGAACGCACCGTCTGCTGGGGACATCTTGAAACCCTGAACCGCTGCCTTCCAACCCGTTACAAATCACCCTCCTACCTGCTGGCCCTGATCCGCCGCGATCTGGAAAAGCCTCAGGAAACCTGAAACGGATCAACTCAGAGGTTTCCCATACATCACTAGGCGAACGCTTCATTTTCAAGCGAAAAACACAGTTAAACCAGGGTGAGGAGCAAGGTCCTGGGAATGACCCGCTGTATTTTTCGCAAACCAAAACGGCAGTTCAGGTTCAGTCAGTGGCTTGCCGTGACAATGGTGATGCTGGGGGCTGCCTTGTGCCTGGAACTGCAGGCAGGGCTGAGCCCCGACCAGGAAACACGTAAGACGTCACCCTTATTGAGCCAGCTTCACCATCCTTGATCGAAAACTGCTCTCAGCGAAGGGGGAGCATGACAATGCAGGGATGACCATTGAAAAGCTCGAACAGCTTGCCGCGGTGATCGTGACGGCTGGCCTTGTCGCCGGCAATTTCCTGTTGTTCACCCCCTGGCGAGATGGCCGAGATCCGAGACAGCAACATCCTGAAAGCTCGATGCCTCAGAACTCGACATCGCTTCGATTCATCGGCATGAATACAGATTCCAATGGAACAGATCAGCGACTAACAAGCACTCAAAGAGCAGATAACCAAAAGCAGAACAAATAGCCCAACACCTGAACCATCCATAGCACCAGTAAAAATCAAAAAGAATCCACGCGAATAACTGGCCGAAACGGAAGACAGCTTGCGTTTGTAACGACAAGGGTAAAGTACCTATTGCATTCAAATGTGAAAGGAGTAGAGAAGACACAGACGAGGACAAGAAAGATGAGGAAAACTACACTCATTCCTCAAGAGGTCTATGCATCACGAACCAATCCAAAAGCAGGCGGATTCAATCTTTCACTAAGCACAAAAAAAGAGAAACTCAAGATCTGTCACGCAAAGCAAGACATTGCCTAGAACCGGCAAAAATACGAAAATTAAACAGAAAGACCGAGCTGAGCGATACTTGACCTAATCCCAAATAAATACTCCATGGTGAAAATCAATGAAAGGAAAAGTTGTTGTTCTCGACACGAATGTGCTGCTGCATGACCCCGAAGCTCCACACCGCTTTGGAAACTTGAGAGTCGTGATTCCAATGCAGGTGGTCGAAGAAATTGATCGATTCAAAAAAGATCACTCTGAGAAAGGAAGAAATGCCCGCAGGATTTCAAGACTCTTGGATTCCTATCGACAGCGAGGAAGCCTTGCTGATGGCGTGCTGATTGAAGGCACTGACAAGGGAATGCTGCAAGTGATTTTCTGTCAGACCAACGCCCTCAAAGAATTACCTCCAGAGCTGGGGGTTGGCGGCGGCGACAACAACATCCTCGCGGTGGCCTTGGAGCAGATGCGATGCAGTGGGCTGAAAGAGGCGCCTGAAGTTGTCCTTATCAGCAAAGACATCAATCTGAGGATCAAGGCTGATGCGGTGGGATTACAAGCCGAGGACTACATCAACGACAACGTCTCCATCGACGATTTGTACTCAGGATTCCGTGAGCTCAGTACAGATGCTCAGACGATGACGACACTGCATGACGAAGATCAACTCCCTCTCGCAGCAGTAACAGATAGCGAAGAACAACATCTCCAAGCCAATGAAGGCGTAGTGATGGTGGATCAGCACAACGACAGCCACACCCTGCTTGCCCGTCATCAAGGCAACAGCAACACCCTCAAACCTCTGCACTGGCTGAATCGCGCCCATTTGGGGCGGATCAAGGCGCGAAACCGAGAGCAAAGCTTCGCGCTGGATTTGCTGCTCGATCCATCCATCGCACTGGTGACGTTGGTGGGCAAGGCAGGAACAGGCAAAACATTGTTGGCCCTGGCAGCTGGTTTACACCAGGTCGCTGATACCCATCAATACGCACGATTATTGGTGACGCGCCCGCCGATCTCACTCGGGAAAGACATTGGCTACCTGCCAGGAACACTTGAAGAAAAACTTGGTCCATGGATGAAGCCGATCATCGACAACATTGACTTCATCACCGGCACTTCACCTGGCGATGACGCTGAACAGACGAAAAGACAAAAGCAGCGAGAGCCACGTAACGCCTGGGCAGACCTCCAAGGCATGGGCTTACTGGAGGTTGAAGCAATCAACACCATTCGAGGGCGATCGATTCCCAATCAGTTCCTGGTGGTGGATGAGGCGCAAAACCTAACTCCCCTGGAAGTGAAGACCATCGTCACGCGGGTGGGCGAGGGCACCAAGGTTGTCTTCACCGGTGATCCCTATCAAATCGACAATCCCTATGTCGATGCGGAAAGCAACGGGCTCACATGGCTGGTCGAAAAGCTCAAAGGTCAGCCCCTCGTGGGACACATGACCCTCACGAAGGGAGAGCGCAGTGAACTTGCTGAGCTGGCCGCAAACATCCTCTGATTCATAACGACATATCCAAGAACTCATCACCATGACTCAATTTGCTAATTACTCAAAACCCGAGCAAACAAATCTGGATGCCATTCTGAAATCAACAACCTACAAAATCGCCCATGAAGATCCAGAATTACTGAACAGCAGCGCCATGCGAGGTGTGAGAATGCTGCTTGAGATCACCAAACCAGATCTTCATCTGCAAACAGCCGGCATTGAATCAACCATCATTGTTTTTGGTGGAGCCAGAATTATCGATAGAGAAACTGCAACACAGCGACTCAAGGAAGCAGAACAACACCTGAGTAAAGATCCAGGATCTTCAAGCTTAAAAAGACAGGTAATTCATCATCAACAGTTAGTGGAGCTATCTCGTTTTTACGATTCAGCCCGTGAATTCGCCCGCTTAGCATCTCAGCATGGCCAAGGCAACAAAGAAAACGACCATGGATGCTCATCACACGTGATCGTGACCGGCGGTGGGCCAGGCATTATGGAAGCAGCGAACCGTGGCGCCTTTGAAGCCGGATGCCGATCGATCGGACTCAACATCTCCCTACCGTTTGAACAACACCCAAATCCCTACATCACTCCCGACCTTTGCTTTAATTTCAATTATTTCTCTCTTCGAAAATTCCATTTTGTGATGCGCTCTATTGGAGCCATTCTGTTTCCAGGTGGATTTGGCACGCTGGATGAACTGTTTGAGCTACTCACCTTGAGACAGGTTGGTACAAAAGGAAGCATGCCAATTGTCCTCTTTGGCAAAGACTTCTGGAAGCGACTTGTTGATTTTGAATACCTCGCTGAGACAGGCTTGATTTCAGGTGATGACTTGAAATTAATTCATTTTTCCGATACTCCAGAAGAGGCCTGGGACTACATACGAAGCCACACGGCATCAACCAGACAATGAAAACCCCGCCATTGCTGACGGGGCGAAGTGTTTGAGGCTTTATCGGGAGATGGATAGAGACAAACAGTGCCTTGCTCTTATCAATTCAAGCCAAGGCCTAACTTTGGTCTTCAAAGCACTCTCGCCACAGCTGGAATACGTCTGAGCTGACCAGCAAGACCGAACGAAACAATAGTCGTAACGACGGTTGCAGATATTGCAATGAGCCAAGGGTTGATTCCGATAAAACCAATTGCCATCAAAACCCCCACAAGAATCAATGAATGAATAACATACGCTCCATAGCTGTTAACTCCAGCGGTTGCCAACCATTGGCCAAAGCGATCTTCATTGCGCTGGAACCACAAGATTAGATAGGAGAGAATTCCCCATGCGATGAAGGGATGGAAGAATTTACCAAGAAAGACTAATTTTGCCGGCTTATCCACCAGGCCAGGATTGAATGACAGAGTCAGGGTAAGGCCAAGGAAACATAGGATTAAAAACATGGAAAAGCGGAACCACTTCACAACAAGATGAGTGTCGAGCCTCTCAAACCAGCGATGGAACGACGCCTTACATCCCGCAAAAAACAAGAATGCATATGTAAAAATGTGCATTCCTTGTACGCCCAGACCATTTAAAGGTGACTTCACTAAAGCAGACCAGAGTTCGGTTTGCGTTGTCATCACCACTTCAAGAGACCCTAGAACCACGGCACTGATCAACCATGAACGCATCCTTGGCGTGGAAACAGATGTATCGACTGCATATTGATCTCCTCGCAGCGCCACCCAGGCACAATAGAGCAAATCAAAAGCAAACAGAACAACTAAAAACCACAACACAATTACGGTATTAAAAGGAAGATCACTCAATGGCAATTTCGCAAAAGGGCTAGCCGGCGAGAGCCTGCTGAGCAGAAGTAAGCTGTTGTTAATCAACAGCATGCCAACCAAGAAGGGAACACCAAGTCGAAAGAGACGGTCTTTCAAATAGTGCACCACTCCCTTCTTATGCACTGAGCGAGGAACGAAATATCCAGAGATCAAAAACATCATCGGCATGATGAAAGAGTTTATCGCATACATGTACCAGGTGAAAAATCCTTTGAAGAATGGACCAACAGATTCCTCAACCGGAATGCGAACTCCAAGCCAGCCAATACCCCCTCCAAAAGCTATTGGGACATGGAGTGCAATGACGAGAGCAACCACCACTGCCTTGATTTGATCCAGATAAAGCGAACGCTTCAGAGTCATTGATTGGGGAACGGTTATAGATCTAGTTTCACCAGGGATACCAGGTTATTGCTCCCCCACATGGGTGATACCTACCTGAGAAGTGAGTGAGTAATGAAGCCAATATGTGTCATTGAATGCTTTTGCATGGCAGTGCAACGCCCCTCGAATACTCCATCGCGGCTACGGCCTGCGAACAACTGCCAAATCCGAGGGTGTTTTTTGCCCAATTTCAGCAGTCCCATCCACCAGTTGAGGGATGCGGGCCTGCGGGGACCCGGGTCAAACTTTCCGCATCAACAAACCATCAATGAAATATCTGCCACACCTCATGGCCCTCCTGCTGGTCGGGAGTACTGCTGCTCACGCACGCGTAAAGGATCACTTCGAGCAAGCTGTTATGAAGTGCATATCAAATCCAAGTGAGATGAATTGCAAAACGGCGGCAGAGTCAGCCGATCAATATGCCTACAGGTTGAGAAATAGCGATAAGAAGTGTCTTACCGTCATCGCTGTTGTTGGTGCTACAGCAATAACAGCACCATTTATGGGCAAACCCGAGCTGCTGATCGATGAATGGAACCGTTACCAAGAAGGATGCGGTTGAGGAATGTTGAAAGCAACCAGATCTCCATACCGGTTAAAGACTCACTCCCAGGTGGCAACCCAGCAACCTGTCTGCTTTTCGTGCGTCAGGAACGGGTAAAGCCAGACCAGCAACAGCTTCTCCACCACTGGCTCCCCAAGGTCTTTGCGCGCCCCCAGAAAAGATCATTCTCATGGACCAGCCTTCGATGGATTGGGGCTTGGATCTAAACACCACCGGCGCAGCCGTTCCATTTGTTGCAGGGACGTTCCCAGAACACACGCAGTTGCCCCCTGGGTGACTTGAAGATCAGTCCACCTTCCTCGGCGATGCGTTCGTAGCTCTTGCCCTGCTGGTCAGCAGCGAAGAAGTAAGCGACATTGTCGCGATAAACCCTGACGTTGCCTTGTCGTTGGCTGAAGCCGCATTGCTTCAGTTCAGTCGGTGAGAAACCTGTCTCCTGGGTAAAACACCAGACATCAGCAGTGTCGGCATGAGCTGGTGCAACCAAGGCGGTGATGGCGATGGCTGCAGCGGCCAGTGTTGTGCGAATCATCGTGTCCAAGCGCACTGGTGGGTGTACTTCCAATCAATCGCAGCATGGACACTGGCGACCAGTTCGCCCAGCAGCGAAAGGGCAATGCGGATGCTTTAGACAAGGGACAAACATGACTGCCTTGAGGTTTCCTCTAGGTGGGTAAGCAATAACAAACCCAGGAGGGAAGAGAGGTCTCCTGGGTTGGGGTTTTCGTCCACTGCCAGTTAAAGAGGATTCTTCAGATTTGTTCTGAGGCTCCGCTGAGAGTTTTGTTGGCTTAAGGCGGTTGCAGGCTCAGACCCTGTTGCCTTCGTCGTCCCAATACTCGATCCTGTTCACGTCCAGGTCTTCTTGCTTCAGCTTGGCGACGATCTCCTTTGCTCTTGCTCTTAGGTACAACTCGTCGGTCACCAGACTTTGATAAACGATCTCCTCCAGCGTCTCTTCAGGAGCTTCTGAGACGATCTGCTTCACATCGTCCTTGCTCAGCTTCACGTCAGTTCGGATGCTGACGGTCTGGTCGAAGTCGAACTCGATTTCGTTGATTACCGATTCCATTTGCTGGCTCTGTGTTGTGGTGAGAATCGCTGCTTGTCGTAGAAGGTAGCCCGCACCGGTTGATTGTTCTGCCTGACGGCAGTGAACCCAAAGCAGGGGGGATGGTGTCTTTGGAAGTTCCCGCCGCAGGAAACCGCCATCCAATGGAGCGGAGTCAGTTCAGCGTTATAAGGATGGGTACCCAGGTGCGTCACTCCCCTACTGGATTAGCGCGTTGGTAGTAGCCCTGTCCTGCGGGATTGCGCTGCTGAGCCTCAACGGGCGAAGGCATCAGCCCATTCACCGCCAGAAAAGCGGTCGCGCCGATAAGGGAACCTGCCAAACCACCGATAAAACCAGCAGCAACAGTGCGATGTAGACCTCTCATCAATTCAATTCATCTGACGACAAGGTCGCCGAAATGGCATGGCAGCACCTCCCCCATTCGAGCCATTGTTTTGCCTGATGTCAGGAGCACCACCCACCAGTTGAGGGATATGTAGCCAACGTGTCGCGCCCAGTCTTCTTAAGCCGTACTACAACTACGGGATTAGCTATTGAAATTTCATAGTCAATTACTACCATTGAATTGAAAATCTTACACACAAAAAGTCTCAGCAAATGGAATGGTTTGAACATCTGCTGACACATACAGCTGACGTATTACGCTTAATCCTTGAGTACCTCTCCGTTCTCTGTGTTGGCGTTGGCCTGATTGCAGTATTCAGTTCACGTGGGCCACTTCGGAGCATCCTTCGGCGGCACCTCCCCCCTCATCTTTTACAGCGTGGACCATTGACAGCAGCCCGCTTGACGTTTGGCGGATGGCTTGCTTTGGCACTTGAGTTTCAACTTGGAGCTGATGTGGTGCAAACCACAATCAGCCGGGAAGCATCTGACTTGATTGCACTGGGCGCTGTGGCAGTAGTGCGAACATTTTTGAATTATTTTCTTAGCCTTGAACTCCAAGAGAAAAAGCAAACCACGTAAATGGGATAAAACTATTCCAACTGATGGATGGATTCAGACAACTGCATCCCTCATATGGGTAAGCAATAAAAAACCCCGCCATGGATGACGGGGTGAAGTGGGCTCGCAGGTTTACCAATTCACAAAGCCACGACGACCGCCACCGTTGCCCCAGGCACCGCCACCATTGCGCCAGCCACCACCACCGGCGTTAGCGAAACCACCACCGGAATTAGCGAAACCGCCACCATTGCGCCAGCCACCGCCGTTGGCCCAACCACGTCCGCGACCGTTACCCCAAGCAGCGATATCCAGCGGTTTGTGCAGCTTTGACTTCAACAGGTGTGCCCAGCCGTCGTCACTCCGTGCAGCAGCAATGCGTTGCTCGATGCTGTTGTCAGCTTTTTGAACCGAATATGTTCCAGCCTCAGTGGCGCCCACACTGCTCCAGGTGCTGAGCAGGATCAGTGTTCCAAGAAGGGTGGTTGGCTTCATTAGGCCCATTGAGCAGCTGAACTTCTGAAGTACTAGCCACGGTGGAAGCGGCGGGTCATGTGTCAGAAGTGACTGCTTGAAGTGTTCCCCTCTTTTCTCAAGCAATTAAAAAACCCCGCCATTACTAACGGGGTGGTGCGTGTGAGATTTTGTCGGGAGTATGGATGGCGACAACATCAGCGCCCCCTGCTTTCCCCTTGCAGGCAAGCTGCAGGGCAGCCTCAAAACCGATTCCCGTTTTGGCGCCAGTGACCAGGGCAAAGCGGCGGGCTTGCTCAGCCATGGCATCAACGGTCCAACGTGCCATCGCTCTGAAGCAAACCCCGTGGTCTGAGCGAACCCTTGCAGGCCCCTGACTTCATTCCTATTAGTGAGCTAGAGCACACAGGCCGCCATGGGAGCCCATCAGCCACCTCTTTGGCACGTGATCTTGGCGGGCCTGATTGGCAATGTCATGGAGTGGTACGACTTCGCCCTCTACGGCTACTTCGTTGGCATCTTCAGCGATCAATTCTTTCCATCCAGCGACGCCAATGCCTCACTGATCGCGGCGTTTGGAGCCTTTGCCGCCGGCTTTCTGGTTCGCCCACTGGGAGGCGTGGTGCTGGGCCGCATCGGCGATCGGGTTGGCCGCCGCCAAGCCCTCACCCTCTCTGTGATGGCCATGGCACTAGCCACGGTCTCCATGGCGATCCTGCCCACGTATCAGCAGGTGGGGATTTGGGCCCCGATTGCTTTGGTGTTATTGCGCATCCTGCAAGGACTCTCGGCTGGCGGTGAATACACCACCTCGATTGTGTTTTTGGCTGAGCATGCCCCGGCCAATCGCCGCGGCATGGTCACGATATGGGGTCTCTGGGGTTCGGTATTGGGCATGCTGCTGGGCTCAGCCGCTGGGACGCTGCTCTCCAGCAGCTTGAGCGCCACCCAAATGCACAACTGGGGCTGGCGCATGCCCTTTGCCCTGGGGCTGTTGGTGGCCCTCACGGGTCTGGCTCTGCGTCGCAGCCTCCATAGCGAAACGCCACCAACTACAGCCTCCCGCCCACTGCAAGACTTAGCTCGCTATCAGGGCGCAGTGCTGCGTGTTCTGCTGCTCAATGTCGCCAGCAGCGTTGCCTTCTACACGGCCTTCGTCTACGTGATCACCTACGTCCAAACCGAAGCAGGGCAGAGCGAAAGCGTTGCACTCGCCCTCAACACCCGTGTAATGGGATTGCTGTTGATCTTTTACCCAATCGCCGCCTGGATCTCGGATCGGCTTGGGCGCAGGCCATTGCTGATCACTGGTTCACTATTCCTACTGCTCGCAGGCTTGCCAATTTTTGAACTCCTTCACAGCGGCAATCCCGCATGGATCACCAGGGGGGAAGTGCTGCTGATGTTGGCGGTGGCGCTGCTGGCTGGAGCCAAAAACCCAGCCAATGTCGAATTGATGCCGCAAGCGGTTCGCTGCACTGGCTTGGCCCTTGCTTTCAATGTCGCCGAGGGGTACTTCGGCGGCACCACCCCGCTGATCGCCAGTTGGTTGGTGAGCAGCAGTGGCAATCCGCTGCTGCCGGGTTACTGGGTTGCCTTGGCTGGAGCCATCACCTTGATCACGGCGCTGTGGTTCACCCCCGAGAGCTGCCGGCTCCACTTGCAGCGCCTATGACAGAGCTTGGACTTCTTCTGGTCCTCTCCGCTCTGTCGTCAGCTTGCTGCGGTGACGCAAATCAACGGAGTAAGCCATTGCCGCGGTGGGAGTTGTACCCAGTGCCAGTCATGTGCTCTGGCTGACGGATGGCACTAACCACAGCACCAGGATTGTTTTGCTTCATCGCTTGACCAGCCGCGGCCATCAGCATCTGGATTGACCAACTCAGTAGCTCCTGTCGGTCAATTCCAGATTCCTCTATGTCGTCTTTTACTTGAGCCCAGGCTTTCTTGAGCAACCGGTAGCCCTGCGCCCTATAGACCCCCAGATAGCCAGCACCTGAAGGCATCAGGGTCATTGGCTCGTAGGGCTGCAATCAACTCCCCCATCAGGAACAGGGCAATGCGGGTATCTTGAGGCTTTGGTCAGACGTGACTGCTGGAATATTCCCCGCTGAAAAACCCCGCCATTGCTGAGGGGGTGATGGGCATGAGTGAGGTTTTGTCGGGAGATGGATAACGACAATCACAACGCCCCCTGCTTTTCCCTTGCAGATCCTGTATTGCTTTCAGCTCAGCAGTTCAGACTGCGAAACAAGTAGGTCATCACGGTCGAGATTGAGCACAGACGCTAGAACATCGTTGCCAAAATCACTAATCAGAAGCCTGCCGCTATCCTGCGTGAATTCAAGATTGTAGCTATTGGCATCAATACTATCATTCTGAACAATAGAGAAGTCGCAAATAACGTTATTCCCCTTAGAGATTTTGAAGGCATCAGAATTTTAACCAGCAGTCAGGATATGGCCTTCTTGGTACCACCCAAGATGTAATTACCAGAGCAACCGATAAGTTCGTCATCATCCTTACCTCGATAGAGTGAATCATTACCAGATCCGCCGATGAGAATGTCGTCGTTATCTTATGCCTTGAGGCATAGGTCAATCATTTGACAACAATTAAATCGAACAAAAATCCATATACTTCAATTTTTACTTATCCTTTTAAATGAAATTTAGATCTTCAAAGGCAATTGGATTAAGGCTTGAGCCTTTGAGCAAAGTATGGCGTTTTGTAGATTGAATACCTATCAGGCTACGTGTCTGACTATTGCCAGCCCACGTCAGACTTCCGGAAACAATGTAAAGGCCATTACTGACACTATCAGAATCAACAAATAATACTCTAAATGGACAATTCAACGTTAAATTTGTCGTTTTTGTGAATTGGCTGCCTAAAGCATTA
>Ga0189289_10472_pt1 | contig 12841 bp, 13 predicted proteins | sample UW106minimetaG_FD_130313 | JGI IMG/M metagenome (GOLD analysis project Ga0189289, IMG submission 130313) | Marine microbial communities from the Costa Rica Dome - UW106 mini metaG | ecosystem: Environmental > Aquatic > Marine > Oceanic > Photic zone | place: Costa Rica: the Eastern Pacific...
CGATCATGATGACCACGACGATCATGATGACCACGACGATCATGATGACCACGACGATCATGATGACCACGACGATCATGATGACCACGACGATCATGATGATCACGACGATCATGACGACCACGATGATCATGCTCATGATACCGACTTCAAGCGCACGGATATCAGAGGCTTTCTTCAGGCCCGTTATGCGCCGAATGACCGTTTAAGTGTTGCTCTCTCCTGGAACCCTTATTACGTCACTCAGGATCAAGGCGAAGACATTCAGGGCCTTAAGAATGAGCTAGGGGCAAATCTAACCTGGGCTCTTGGGGATGGAGATGTCAACTTTGGCCTAGGCGATGGAATTGAAGATCTGGTGAACGGTGTTTACCTTTCTCTGGATCACCGTCAGGGTTGGGAGTCTGATGGGATGTACGTCGGTAATTACACCGATCCTCGTGTTGGTTTGGGCTTCAAATTTGGCGGTGATGAAATCTCGTTGATGATTGAGGCTGGCCCTCGTTTTTATGTTCCTGGCAGCTATGCAGGGTTAGATCCGCGCACAGACTTTGCTGGTGAAATCGAACTCTCTGTTCCCGTCGGCGATGCGACCTTGTTCCTGCATTGGCAGCAAACCTACAGTTGGGAAGATGCTCCGGGCTGGGGTGAAGGGTGGCAGCACCATGTCGGTACTGGTGTGACCTTTGCCTTCTAGGTTTCGGCAATCGGCTGATTTTTAGTTGATCTGGAGGGCATAATTGCCCTCCTTTTTTTTGTTCTTGGCTGTCACTCCTGGTGTCTTATTTGGGCGTGCTCTTGAATGATTGCTTCGTTGTGATGTTGATCCGTTGAGGCTGCTGTTCAGCCTGCGTTGAGCCATTGCGCTTCGCTGATGCTGTCGTTGATGACCTTGATGATCTGCAAGCTGTCGGCGTTAATCAAGCCGGCATGAGCATTGGTTTGGTTGGGTTGCGTCAGGGTCATCAACAATTGGTTTGTCACTGGGTTCCATTGGATGGGGCTTCCTGCCTTAAGCGTCCAGGGGGCTAGGGCCCGGCGTTGTGACACCCTTCCCTCTTGATTGATCAGCACCAGCTCGTGATTCCCGCGTTGCTGTTCCCAGCGACCAAGAATTGCCCAGATCCTTTCGCCGCGGTTGTCGCAGGCCACCCCAAGTACGGCCTGATCGCCAAGGTGAAGCTGTTTCGGTGCTGTTCCAGGAATCACCAGCTCGATCGAGCGTCTGTAATCCGGCCAATGTCGGATCAGCACAGCCCGTCCGGAGGCGCCGCAGAAGGCACCTAGCTCCCTGCTACCAGGCAGGATCTGAGGCTTTTGGTTCGTTGTTTCCAGCGCTCGAAGGGTCAATCCGTCATAGGTGGGCATCACGACGCCACCCCCGGCGGGAAGCAACTGCATCGGCCCAGATGGTTTCAAGGCCAAATGCTTCCGTTTGCCATTGGCCTGTACCAGCAGGGCTTGATCGCTCCCAGGACGGAACCCTCCGCTTTGCACCAGAAGATCGCCATTGAGATTGCTGCTGAGATGAGCGAAGAGCACTTCCCCCTTTAAGAGTGGCTGTGTGCTGCTCACAGTCGGTGGTCCTAAGGCCGCCACGCTGATGGCGGTGCTGCGGGGAGTCAGTTGGTCCCACCACACCTGTTCGGTGCCGTTCTGATCACGCCCCACCAGTGCGATGCCTCGGCCGTTGCCTAAGGGCACGACGCTGGGGATGGCAGGCCAGACCCGACTGATGGGAATCCAGCCTCCTGATCGCGTTTGTAGTTGAACCTGCTCGCCGCCTGGCACTGGTCGCGTCGCGATCAGCCAGGGTCTCGGATCCCACCACCATTGCTGCCGATCCAGCAGCAGCTCGCGTTGGTCTTGGCCGGAGAGGGATAGTTCGATCGGGGCCTTAAGCACGACCTTTGAATCGATCACCATCCGCAGAGGTGTTGTCTCCCCCAGCCACTGATGGGCCACGTTCGGTTCCAGTCGGGTGGCGTCGCTGACGCTGGTCCGATTCATCGGTCGACTGAACTGCAAATCCAGTGCCGCGGTGCCGCTCTGCACCTGTTGGGGCTTGAGGTGCATCAGTCGCGGAGTTCGGCGCAGCAGTAGTTGTTGCTGCGCCAGGACCGCAGTGCAGGCCATCAGCATGAGTATCAACAACCGCTGCCTCATGGCTCCAGGGGCCGCTCGGGCCTCTCAATCGGTGTGATGCCGGAAGGAACGACGACAGGGATGCGCCGATCCTTCCGGCGTTGCACTGTCATCGTCCCGCTTATGGCTAACCACTGGTTGGTTTTTGGTGTGAACCACTCAGGCCACTCCACTGCCAGGCCAGCGGGTGTGGCGTCGGCAAGGCAACAGCGAACGGTGAGCCTCGCGATCAGCGGTGGACCCTCCGGCTGCCTCCAGACAAAGCCGCTAATTCGCACAGGGTTGTCAGCGACAAGATCGGGGTCTGGCTGGCTGCGCAGGTAACGCACCCATTCCGTGAGGCTGCGTTGTTCCGGCGGCAGCACAAACGCCAATTCCGGTGGATCTGGAAGGCCCTGGGGGCGGTTGCTGGCCAGGTCACTAAAGGAGGGGGTCGGCGGTACAATCAAAACCAGCACGCCCATCAAGCCGCTGAGGAGCCAGGGCCATCGCCAACGTTCCTGGCGACCACCCTTTTGCAGCAAAAGGGCCACTCCCACCATCAGCAACAACAGGCCGGTGACCCCCACCAGGCTGTGAAAGACCCCCCGCAGCAGCAGGTCGAGGCGGCCACTGTGGAAACTCCACAGAAGTGTGAGGCCCCAGAGCACCATCAGGGATCCGCTCTTCAGCACGACCAGCCCCTCACAGCTGCCAAAGGTTGATCCACTGACCGATCAGCAGTACCCCAAGACTCGCACTGATCGCAGTGATCACGATGGCCCGTGGGCGCATCAGCACCGTGAACAGTCCCGCCAGTTTGAGATCAACGACGGGGCCCAGCAACAGAAACGCCAGAAGGGCTCCTGGCGTGATCTGAGCTGCAAATCCGAGGGCGAGAAAGGCATCCACGCTGGAGCAGACCGACACCACGACGGCCAGCAGCATCAAGGCCAGGATCGACGCCGTCGGTGCGCCCCCAACGGCCAAGAGCCAACTGCGCGGCAGCCAGGTCTGCACCAGAGCTGCGATCACACACCCCAGCACCAGCAGGGCCAGGAGATCGAGAAACTCGCGGCAGCTTTGATCCAACATCTGCCAGCCCTTGATCCGTTGGTTGGTGGCTGGACGTGTTGTGGTGGTTGAAGCTCCAATCAGGCCACTGCTGCGCTGGAGTAGCCCCACGTTGCTTAGGGGCTGGCTCATGCGACGTTCCTCCAGAAGCGCTGTTGCCAGCAGCTGAGTCTCCGGCAATTGCACCAGCAACAGACTCAGCAGGATCGCCAGTAGAAAGGCCCCCAATGGTCGGGCCACCAGAAGCCAGGGCTGATCGGGAAAGGCCGCCCAGGTGCTGGCCAGGACGATGGGATTGAGTACCGGCGCAGCAAACAGAAAGCCAAACGCGGTGCCCATCGGTGCACCGCTGGCCAGCAAACGGCGGGCGACCGGGACATTGCCGCATTCGCAGGCCGGCAGTGCAAACCCCATCAAGGCGCCGATGATCGGTGCCAGCACGGGGTTCTTCGGGAGCTTGTCGATCCATGCGCCCGGCGGCACGGCCCATCTGGCCAATCCCGCGATGGCGACGCCGAGCAGCAGGAAAGGGATGGCTTCCAGTAGCAAACCCTGAAAGATCGCCCAGGCCGTGGCGAGCTTGTCCAAGCGTTCGAGCGGCAAGGGCCTTTCAACGTTCCCAGCTCAGGCCATCAATAGGGGGGCGCCGATACGGTTTGTTGATCGGCCTGCCCGGCAGGCTGGAACGATGTTGGCCAGGGCCTCGAATGGGATGGTGCTTCTGGGTTGATCGAGGGGGCACCTTTACCGATCTGATCGGTCGCGACCCAGAGGGGCGGCTGCATGTGCGCAAGGTGCTGTCAGAGACGGCCGGTTCAGGAGACCCTGCGGTGTCGGCCATGGTCGCGGTGCTGGATTCGGCCTCGTCTCGTGTGGATCTGGGGGACGTCGATGAGGTGCGCCTCGGCACCACTGTCGCCACCAATGCGCTGCTGGAGGGCTGTGGAGCGCCATTGCTTTTGCTCACCAATTCAGGCCTGAGGGATCAGCTGTGGATCGGCGATCAACATCGCGACGATCTGTTCGCTCTTGAGCAGCCCAAGCGTCCCTTTTTGGCGGAAACGGTGCTGGAGGTCGACGGTCGGCTCGATGCACGGGGTGATGAGGTGGAGCCCTTGGTGCTGGATCAGCCGCTGCGGCGGCGTTTGGAGGAGCTGCACCGTTCCGGTCTCGACGTCGCCGTGGTGGCGTTGCTGCATGCCCAGCGCAATCCAGTTCATGAGCAGTGTTGTGCGGCAATGCTGCGCGAGGTTGGCTTTCGCACCGTGGTCTGCTCCCATCAGGTGAGCGTGATGCCCCGCCTGGTGCCGCGGGGGCAGACGGCGTTGGTGGAGGGGGCCGTGCATCCGGTGCTGGATGGCTACCTGCAGCAAGTGCGAGGGGCGCTGGGATCTGCTACGCCACTGCGGGTGATGACTTCCAGCGGAGCGTTGCAGGCTCGGGTCACCTTGCAGGCCAAAGACACCATCCTTTCGGGGCCGGCGGCCGGGATGGTGGGCGCGATCGCGGCGGCGCGGATGGCCGGTTTTGAAGGGGTACCGGTGCTGGGCTTCGACATGGGGGGGACGTCGACGGATGTGTTCTGCGTGGCTTCCGCTGATGCGCAGGCGCTGCGGCAGGTCAAGGAGCAGACCGAGATCGCCGGCTTGCAGTTGCTGGCCCCCCGCTTGCCGATTGAAACGGTGGCTGCCGGAGGCGGATCGGTGCTGGAGCTGCAGGGGGAGCGCTTGCGGGTGGGTCCCCGCTCCGCGGGGGCGCGTCCGGGGCCCGCTTGCTACCGCGCAGGGGGACCGCTCACCATCACCGACGCCAACCTGCTGCTGGGGCGTCTGCAGGTGGCGTGCTTCCCGGCGGTGTTCGGCGCTTGCGCTGATTTGCCCCCGGATGTTGAGGTGGTGCGGCGTACGTTCGCAGATCTTGCTGCAACGCTGGGGCAGACCTCGGAGCGGTTGGCGGCGGGGGCGTTGCAACTGGCGGTGGAAACCATGGCCGCAGCCATTCGCCGCGTCTCGCTGCATCGGGGTCAGGACATCCGTGGCGGGGTGTTGGTGGCCTACGGCGGTGCCGGCGGTCAGCATGCCTGTCGTCTGGCGGATGAACTCGGACTCAACACGGTGCTGTTGCACCCCATGGCCGGTGTTCTCTCCGCCTTTGGGATGGGGCAGGCCCGCCAGCGCTGCCGGCGACAAGTGCATCTCGGCGCTCCGCTGTCCTCCGCCCTGCTGGCTGAGATGCCTCATCAGGTTGAGGTGCTGACCCATGAGGCGCAGGAGGAGTTACGTCGGCAGGGCGATGGTGCTGCCTCCGACTCTGAGGCGCCGGAGGTCTGGGTCAACCTTGCCCTGCGTTATGCCGCTGCAGAACAGACGTTGGTGCTCACCTGGTCTCCGGACCAAGTTGTTGACGACATGGTCTCGGCCTTTCAGATGAGCCATCAATTGCGCTTTGGCTACTGCATCGATGCCGATCAGGCTCTGATCGTCGAACAGCTCAATGTTGAGGTCACAGCGCCGCAACAGTTCGATGCCACCGCACCGGCTGGGATGGCCGACCGACAGCCCGTGGTGGAGATACCCCCGCAGGTGTCGATGCACCTCGAGCAGAGTGGCTGGACCCAGGTTCCCCTGTACGAGCGCAGCGCCTTGGTGCTGGATCAAAGGATCTCAGGCCCAGCTCTGATCGCCGAATCCACCGGATGCACGGTTCTGGAGGAGGGCTGGCAGGCAAGGGTGGCGAAGGGGGACACGTTGTTATTGGAGCGCCGCCAGCCTCAGACCGGTTCGCCATCGCTGGCGGAGGGTGATGCGGACGATCCGCTGCAGGCGGAACTGTTTCGCCACCGTTTCATGGCAATCGCCGAACAGATGGGGGAACAACTCCGGCAGAGCAGCAGATCCGTGAACATTCGCGAGCGCCTGGATTTCTCCTGTGCGTTGTTCGATGCCTCGGGTGCCCTGGTGGCCAATGCCCCCCACATCCCGGTGCATCTGGGATCGATGGGAGACAGCGTGCGCGACCTGCTGGCTCAGGTATCCGCTGGCGATGTTGCACCGCTGCAGCCGGGCGACACGCTGCTCAGCAACGACCCCTTCCACGGCGGCACCCACCTGCCCGATATCACCGCCATATCGCCGGTGTTCTGCAACGGGGATCAGCCCAGCTTCTTTGTGGCCAGTCGTGGCCATCATGCCGATGTGGGCGGAATTGCCCCCGGGTCGATGCCGTCCTTCAGCCGCACGATGGCCGATGAGGGCCTGCTGCTGCGCAACCTGCTGTTTGTTCGCGAGGGCCGGGTCCTCGCCGCTGATTTGGAAACGGCGTGGAGCGGAATGGCAACGCCGCCACGCAACCCGTCAGAACTGCTGGCCGACCTGCAGGCGCAGGTGGCGGCCAATCAGGCCGGAATTGCGGCGCTCCAACATCTCGTGGAGCGGGAGGGGGAGGTCGTGGTGCAACGCCAGATGACTCTTCTGCAGAGGGATGCAGCTAGCAGTGTTCAGCATCTGTTGTCGCGCCTGACGGACGCCCGTCAACAGCTTGTGATGGATGATGGCTCATGCCTGGTGGTGGAGGTCAGCCTTGACCGCCAACGCCAACGGCTGCGGTTGGATTTCACCGGAACATCGCCCCAACGGCCGGGCAACTTCAATGCCCCCTTGGCGGTGACGCGCGCGGCTGTGCTGTACGTGATCCGTTGTCTCCTCGATAACGACATCCCCTTGAACGAGGGCTGCTTCGCACCGCTCAATCTGGTGGTGCCACCGGGCTGTCTGCTGAATCCGCGTTACCCAGCGGCTGTAGTGGCCGGCAATGTGGAGGTGTCTCAGGCCCTCTGCAATCTGTTGTTCGCTGCCTTTGGTGTCCAAGCGGCCGGCCAGGGAACGATGAACAATTTCAGCTTCGGCAATGGGCGATGTCAGTACTACGAAACTGTGGCCGGTGGCGGTGGGGCCGGTGAGGGCTTTCCCGGCTCCGTGGGCCTGCAATCGCACATGACCAACTCAAGGCTGACGGATCCCGAAGTGCTGGAAAGCCGTTATCCCGTGCGGCTGGAATCCTTCGCTGTGCGCTGCGGCAGTGGTGGGAAAGGCCGTTGGCCTGGGGGCGACGGCTTGGAGCGCACGATCCGTTTCCTCGAACCGATGCGTGTGTCGTTGATCAGTGGATCCCGGCAGGTGCCGCCGTTCGGGCTCAACGGTGGGTCAAGCGGATCTTGTGGTGTGAATCTGCGCCTGGACTGTCACGGGGCGGAGGATCCCCTACCCGGTTCTATTCAGCTGGAGCTCGAGGCTGGCGAGGCCATCCGCATGCTCACTCCAGGGGGAGGTGGCATGGGAGGTTGAGGTGGGATGCCTGGAGGGTTTGTGATGCCGTTGCGATCTCCGGTCTGGTTGTTGGCACTTCTGCTGGGCTGCAGCCTGACGGGGAGCGCCCAAGCCAAAAGCCTGGACCAGCAGATGTTCCAGCTGCAGCTGGTGATTGATCAGATCCGCCTCGCCCGTTCCGTGGGAGATCGCGTCGGCGTGTGCAATGAATCACGCAGCGCTAACAATCTGTTGTTGGAGCTTCTTCCCGCCCTGCAACAACAACGCCCGAGCCTTAATCACGCCGCCTTACAAGACACAATTCTGTTGGGATTTGATGTCTGCTGATCACACGTTCTTGCGGTATTTTTATTTGCGATAATGGGAAAACTTCAGGCTTGATTTGTCGTCAATAAGCGACGCGAAGCTTCTTTTTTGCTCACAAGTTATCTCTGTTTATCCCATTGAAAGAACTAGATCCACGGAGCAAGATCCATGGGTTGTGGTTTTTTCTGCTTTCTACAACGTTCCCTGATTGCCCCAGGGTCTGGTTGGGGATTTGCCTGGTTAAGCGACTTCCCCGCCGGGCTGTTGCAGGAGCTTGAATGCTGAGGACAGGAGGGTGATGCCGAACAGTGTTCCCAGGGCCCAGACACTGTCACTGGGCCACTCGAGCACTAACAACAGGCCGATGCCTGCGGAGAGCAGACCATCGAGGAGCACCAGTGCAGCCATCGGGCCTTTCGACGTTGCGCCCGCAGCGAGCTCCATGATTCCCTCAAACAGCACAACCACTCCCGCGAACAGGGTCAGGCTGATCTCTCCTTCGATCGGGTCGATCAAGATGAAGATCGCTCCACCGATATAGAGAAGAGCCGAGAGCACGCGGAAGAGCTTCCCCGGAGCATTGCCTTGCCCCAGTCGCAGGAGCTGACTCACCCCTGCCGAAAAGGCGATGCCTCCTAAGGCCAGTGTCAGCAGCGTCGCTGAAATGAAGGGGAGAAGGATTGCCGCTACGGCCCCAAGAATCAGCAGCGCTGCTGCGAGTTGCCTCTGGCGGTTGGAGGACATTGCAGCAGCGCGTCTGAATTGACCCTAGGTCTGTTAATGAAAATCAGCATGACAACCCATTGTCGAAGGGCAGCTGCGGATTCAAATTGAGTGCAGTCAGGTTTGTGGCATGGGTTTGCTTCAGACAATTCAAGGACGACTGCTCCAGTACGACTCGCCGTCACGTCAGCTTCAGCAGGCTCATTTCGATGCAGCCCGACGTCTGGCTCAGGCTCAATTTCAGTTCGCTGACGTTGAGTTAAGCCAGCGCCTCTGGCAGGACGTGGCTGATCGAGATCTGGATGTCGATCGGATCCTGAACCTGCTTTATGGCTGTTGGTTCCAGGAGGATGCGGCAGCGTTGCGCGCTGCCGATGCCGACTATCAGGCGCGTCGCCAGCAGGAGTTGATCCCCGGGGTGTTTGAACACTGCTGAAGTGCTAGTGCTTTGTGGATCTCATCGCTGATTTGCCGGATCTGTTGTTCCAGAGATAACGCCCGATGGAATGCTCCATCCCGTTGCGCGGCATCCTGTTGATCCCAAAGATCTAGTCTTTGGCTGAGAAGTTGTGTGAGATTGTTGTTGCTGAAGTTTGATGTTGGTTGTTGCATACCAGCATTGTTCTGCAGTACTTCACTGATTCCAACCGTTGCCTTGGTGTAAACACCGTCAGCATCAGTTCGGTTGCCCCTCTGCTTGGCATGGCGTCCTTAACAGGAGCTGCCTGTGGCTCATATGACTTGCCTCAGATATGAACATCGTTGTCTTAGATCGTTCTGATTGGCGTGATGAAGAGCATGTTCGTCTTTTTGATCGCCGGGCTGATCACATTCGTGCGGTGCTGCGGGCTGCGGTAGGCGACAGCATTCGGGTTGGTGAGCTCAATGGCCATTTGGGTCAGGGACGCATCTGCGCGATCGATGCGGATTCAGTGGTATTACGCGTTGAATTGAGTCAGCCACCGCCGCCGCGACACCGGTTCGACGTCGTTCTGTCGTTGCCGAGGCCCAAGGTGCTGCGCCGTCTGTTCCGCACCGTGGCGGAGTACGGGGTGGCCAATCTTCATCTGATCCACAGCGCCCGAGTGGAAAAGAGCTATTGGCAGTCCCCTTTACTCGCACCTGACAAGGTTCATGACGCGTTGCTGGCCGGGATGGAACGCGCGAGCGACACCGTGGCTCCACAGGTGCATCAGCACAGGCGCTTTCGCCCTTTTGTGGAAGACCAGCTCAAGCACCTTTGTGCAGGGCGGCCTTGCTGGATCGCACAGATGGGGGCCTCCCTGGCTCTACGCGACACGCCTGCCGGGGATGCCGTTGTGATGGTGGGTCCCGAGGGTGGTTTTGTTCCCTTCGAATTGGAGTTGGCTCAAGCTGTGATTGCGCAGCCGGTGCATTTGGGATCGCGCACATTGAGTGTGGACACGGCCCTCACCACCGCTCTGGCCCAGGGATGATGGTGGGCGATGTGTTGGTTCAACGGCGGCTGCAATGAACGACCTGGCTGGATTGCGAGCTCTTGTTGAGGATGTCGGTTCCGGCAACGTGATCGATGCCGAACTGCTCGACGGGTGTCCGGTGGAGGCCCATGAACTCGATGAGATGGATGCGTCCCAGGCCGCCCAGGTCGCCGCCCATTGTTTCGGCCTCCTCTTTGATCACAAGGTGGAGCAGCTGCAGGGGCTCGAGGCTGATCTCGATGCAGGCCTGTGGTCAGGAACAGTTGATGGGTTCGGGTTTCAGATCAGTCGCGATGACGTCGGCGATCTGGTGCTCGATTTTTCGAGCCAGCAAGCGTGACGATTGATGAGCTGCGGTGCGACTTGACGGCCCGGCTTGGAGAGGCGGTGGAGGAGGTGTTCACTCGGGATGGTCATCCTGTCGATGACATCACCGAGTTGTATCAGCCTTCACCGGCTGGCTTTGGTGGTCAGCTTCGCCTGAAACGTGGCCGACGATTGGCTTGGGAGTTATGGCTCGAGGACGGTGACTCCTGGAATTTTCATTCGGCAGAGGTGGTCCAGTAAGGAGTTCCTTAGAGCGTCTGCGGATGCAGGCGACTTGGGCGATAGGAGAGCAGGAATTTCTGCTCTTCATTGGCCTTCCGCTTGACAGCTGTGATCAGGTCTTCCCCTGTGTTCCAGACCCAAATCTGATCGTTGTGGTCCGCTTCTTCAACACTCGTGCTGAGCGGTGAGCCATGGCGGGCCCGCAATCCGGCCAGCACTTCCGTCATGTCATCGATCGCGAATTCGTAGGCGAGCCATTGCAAGCCCTGGGACTGGCTCAACTCAAACGTGACGCGGGAGACAGGCAGCCGATCAAGCATCACATCTTGAACTTCAAATCTTTCCTGGGGACGATCTCCGATGGGTTTTGCCTGACCCAAATGAGCATCCACCTGCTCCAAAGGCATTCCCCAGGCCAAGCCCTCCACGCAGGCTGAGGCCGGGTGCCCAGGAAGGATCACCACAAAGACTGCCATTAGGCCAATCAGAAGTGCTCTCAATGGCTGAAGAGCCCCAGGACGCATTCGCCATTCTGCAGAGTTCATCTGTGTATCTCTACGAACAAAACGTGAAGAACGGTGTTTGTCTGGTGCCCCGGTGAGGTCTCTGCATCAAGGTACTTGCGTCAAAACACTCATCGATGCGTCACTTTCTTTCTTTGGCCCTGGCCGCTTTGATCGCATTGATCTCTCCGTCCGTGGTATCGGCTGCAGATGCTGCCCATGGTGAGCAAGTGTTCTCATCAAATTGCGCGGCCTGTCACATCGGCGGCGGAAACGTTGTGAATGGTCAGCGCACCCTCCAACAGGATGACCTCAAGGCTTATCTCGCCAACTACAACGATGGGCATGAAGAGGCCATCGCTTATCAGGTGACCAATGGCAAAAACGGTATGCCTGCTTTTGCCCCAAATCTGAGCGCAGCTGAAATTGCTGATGTTGCTGCTTATGTCGAATCCCAGTCTGTAAAAGGCTGGTCCTGAAGGCCTTGCCCCCCAGCTCGTTGCAGAGCTGAGAACCCTCGACTCAAATGTTTCCCCTGGCTGGGTGACCGGTCAGGGGATTTTTTTGTTCAGCACGAATCTCATCCTTATAGTGAAATGCTGGTATCAGCGGGGATCAGCCGCTGATGGAAACGGGGAAAGAGCGGTGAAAATCCGTCGCTGTCCCGCAGCTGTGAAACGCCGGCTCCGCCGACGTCAGTCAGAACGCCCGCCAGGACAACACCGACGAGGATCGACTTTGAATTTTTTGCCCTTGGCCTTTCGTAGGTCATTTCAGATTGCTGCCACGTCACTTATGGCAGTTGTCTTGATCGCCAGTCCGGCTTTGGCGCACCATCCCTTCGGCATGGGTGACAGCGCAGCACTGACTGCTTGGCAGGGCTTGATCAGTGGCATCGGGCACCCGCTGCTGGGTCCTGACCATCTGTTGTTCCTGTTGGCGATCGCCTTGATCGGGCTGAAACGCCCTCTGGCCTGGGTGGTACCGCTTCTGGCCCTTGGCCTCGGTGGCAGTGTGCTCTCGCAGTTCATTCCGCTGCCTGATGCGATTGCGCCTTGGGCAGAAGCTCTGGTGTCTCTCAGCCTTGTTGCGGAGGGATTGATTGCCCTCACCGTGCTCTCACAATTCTGGTTGTGCCCATTGATCGCCCTCCATGGCTTTCTGCTGGGCAGCACGATCGTTGGTGCTGAAGCCACGCCTCTGCTGACGTATTTCCTTGGCCTGCTGTTAGGGCAGGGAGCGTTGCTTCTGCTGGTGGCAGCATGGTCCAAAGGGCTGCTGGAACGTCTTGGCTCCCAAGGCCAGCGGCTGGGTGCTGGGATCTGGATGGGGATCGGCATGGCCTTTGCCTGGGTGGCCCTGATCGACTGATCGGAAGCATTCCTTTTGCAACCTTTGACCCCAGAGATCACATCTGGGGTTTTTTTGTCTCTTCCTATCCATGAAGCTTCTCCAGCAACTGCTGGTGGCTCCTGCCGCCCTTGGCTTTCTGGCCAGTGGCGCTAATGCCGCCGAGCTGAACATCAACGGCGTTTCTGATTACGCCTCTTCCGCTGATCAGGTGACCAGCGTCACCCAGTTCTCCGACGTCTACCCCACCGACTGGGCCTATCAGGCTCTGGCGAACCTGGTGGAGCAGTACGGCTGCGTGGCTGGCTACCCCAACGGCACCTTCCGTGGCAACCGGGCCATGACCCGCTACGAAGCGGCTGCCCTGTTGAACGCTTGCCTCGACCGGATCACTGAAGTGACCGACGAGCTGCGCCGCCTGCTCAAG
>Ga0189289_10473_pt1 | contig 12841 bp, 16 predicted proteins | sample UW106minimetaG_FD_130313 | JGI IMG/M metagenome (GOLD analysis project Ga0189289, IMG submission 130313) | Marine microbial communities from the Costa Rica Dome - UW106 mini metaG | ecosystem: Environmental > Aquatic > Marine > Oceanic > Photic zone | place: Costa Rica: the Eastern Pacific...
GAAATCATCAAAATCCTTAACATTCATTTTTAGAAATTCAAACTTATCTTTATTGCGTGAAATCTTGTCTAAGGTTTCAGCCGAAATTCGATCATCTCTGCCATCAATAGCAATTACTTTGTAACCATAGCCGATAGCTACTCTCGAAAAAGTCAAAGGCCCGCATCCCAAGTCGTAAAGCAAAGTTCTGCCAAATGCTTTTAGGGAGTTCAATATATATTTGAATGCAATGATTCTTGCTAATCCCTCTTCCTCAAAAAAATTAATTTTGTCGATTGCTAGTGGGAATGTCAAAAGATATAAAGCAAGTAATGGCAGCTTTACAATACGTGAAAGAAAGGAGTTTGCAGGGCGAATCCGCAAAGTTATTGGTTTTAATAATTCGGCAAAGATTGCTGATCAGTTGCAGACGTTGTCAGCAACTTCCAGATGTATTGAGCACCCTGGAGCGTGCTGCATCAACCATCTCGCCAACGTCCTTGGCATCGATAAAGCTGCCGTAGTGCTTGACGTGCACATCGAGGGAATGGCCCATCAAATCCTTGGCCACCCTCACCGGCAGGTTGTAGACGATGGCCGAGCGGTAGGCGTAACCGTGCCGCAGCGAATAACTGCTGAGCCGCTGCCTATTGGCCACCACCTCGTCTCGCCATCCAGCCCACAGGGCTCGGCGGCACAGGTACTGATTCATCCGCCCTGCGGCCACTGAATCGGTCGCACCAAGCGGGGGCAACTCGGTGACACCCATTTCCAGCTCCAGCAACAACTTCGCCCCAAGCCCTGGATCGTCGAGCGGATCCAACGCCTTCACCGTCCGTTTCGGTGAACAACCGCGAGCGGTGCGTTTCTGATATTCCACGCGCAGGCCATCACCATCACGCCGGCAATACTTCAGCTCGATGGGCCGCAACCCGAAGACACCGCACAGCCCGACAGCCAACCGCCAGCGCGGATCAGGGATGGCATCCAGCAGGGCCAGGAACTGCTCATCCTTTAGCGGGATGGCCTGGCCGGCATTGGCGAATTCAGGCTCGGTATTGGGAGCCTTCCGACCTTTGATGTCGATCAGGTCATCACCCTGGGGCGTCAACCACCGGGAATCGACACCAACCTCGCGTACAGCGAATTTCAAAAACTGCGCCGCCCGCTCGATGCGCACCACCCGACCCCGTGACCCTGGAGCGCCCTTGGCCATCGCGGTGAGCAGGGCTTTGCCGTTGTTCGCACCAGGCAGGGCTTCGAGGATTTCCCGCATTGCATAGGAATAGGCCTCATCCCAGGTGGTCGCCTTCACCTGGCCGGATTGGATCTTGTGAATGCGAAAGCGCTCGACCACTTCAGGCCAATTGGTGCCGACTTTCTTCCGCCCTGCGGCGGTGCTGGTGTCTTCGGGCCATTGCAGGTGCACTGCATCTTTGAGGCTGGCGCCGGCTTGTAGGTGTTCGTTCACCGCTTCCACGGTCTTGAGCACCTCCAGCGCAATGCCAGGGCCCCAGTTGATGGGCAGGGCTGCAGCCTGGCGCGACCCATCCGGCCAACGCTTCTGCAGAAACACCTTCCCCTTCATTTCGCGCACGGTGAACCCACCGAGTGGAAACTGCTGCTTAAGGGCCTGCCGCAGCCCCTTCACCCAATCAGAAGAAAAGGCCATCAGTTCTGCCCTCCTTCGTATTCAGCGAGGATTCGTTCCCGTGTTTTGCGGACGTGTTCAGCGGCCTGCGCATCGGTCACTGGTGCGCGTTCAATCCGAATCATTCGGGCGAACTGCTGCTGAAGTCGTTTGGCGATTTTTTCCTGTTTGGCGAGTTGTCGCTGAAATCGTTCAGCTGCTTTTTCTTGTCTGCTCGCTTCTTTTTCTGATTCTCTCTTCGCTTTATCCGCAGGGCTGAGGCTGGTGCGTTTGTTTTTTGCTTGTTCGGCCCTGGTGGCCCACTTGCAGCTTTCTGGGGAATAGGGGCCGTCGTTGTCGATTCGTTCAATCTAATGCTCTGCACTGGGGCGTTCCCCCATATCGGCCAAGAACTGCTGGAAATGTCCCCAGCGTTGATCGACGGTGATGCCGCGGCCGCCGTAGTTCTTCCAACACTTCAGGTTGGGGTTCTTGCACCGCTGGTGCATATCCCACCAGACGCGGTATTCCCGTGATCGGGAAAGTCCGTTTTGTTTGCCCCGCACAAGCCGAGCGGGTCGAGATGATGAGGTCATCAGCTGAATGCAAGTTCAGTTGGTCACGGGTCAGGCAGTTGGCGCTGCGCTGGCCCACCCCATCAACTTAAAGGGCAAAAACGCCCTCGGCTCGCAGGACAGCTCGCATTTTGCGGCCGATAAGCACCAAAAAACCCCGAAATGACCAATGGCCAGATCGGGGTTTAGAGGGTTAAAAGCCAGCTGGGGACTGGCAAGTTGGGCATCGGGGAGACAGGATTCGAACCTGCGGCATCTTGCTCCCAAAGCAAGCGCGCTACCAAACTGCGCCACTCCCCGGCGCTCTAAGAGATTAGCGGTCAGCGTGCAGCTGTTCAGCGAGGTCGACGCCGCTGCGAATCGCTCCTTCCGCTGTTCCAAAGCCAGGGCCCTCGATCCAATCCCCGCAAAACCCCACTTCGCTCTTGGGGCACCATTGAAGCTCTGGGTGAAGAGGGTGGTTGAGGGGGCGTGATGCTCCCCAGCGCATCACGCCCAGGGGTTTTGCCTCGTTCAGCGCGGCTGATAGACCCGATGAAGACTTGAGCAGTTCGGGCAACAGGCTCACGAGACGCTGTTGCTCTTGGGCGAGCAGGCGAGCCTGGCTTTGGGGCGTGATCGCTTCTCCCGAATCCAAACCATGCACCACCAGCCCCCAGCGACCATCGCGTTGAGGCTGAAATACGAGTCTTTCCACCTTCCATCGCGCCTTGGCAGCTTCGCTCAACCAGATTTGAGCTGGGAAGACATCACCCTTGAGGTCTGGCACGCCGAGGTCCACCATTAAGTTCCAGCGCACCTCGGTGCGCATGCGTTGAAGTTGACTCAGAACGGCATCGAGGTCGATGTCCACCCCCTTTGCAACGGCTGATCTCAAGGGGACGTCGTCCCACGCCAGCATCTTCAGGGAGCGGGGATGGGCCAGCAGGGTTCCACTAAGCACCAGTTTCTGGGCCTTGAGGCTCCAGCTCCGATCCTCGTTTTCCAGCAGCCAATCATCGTTGCGTCGCTCCAGCCAGCGCACGCGGGTCTCGAAATGACGGCGCACTTGCGCTGAGCCAGCACCATCAAGCAGCTCTTCGCAGATGCGGGCCATGCAGGGAACGCCATGCCACCACCCGCCCTCCGGGCAGGCCTCAGGGCTGGTGGTGGCAGACAAGGCTGCTTCTGCGTCCAGCGAAAGCACAGGACGCTTGTTGCGCTCAAGGACTCCTGCCGACTGCAACGCTGAAAGCAGTTCCTCCATCCCCTTGGAGGGAGGGTTTTTGAGAGCAAAACCAGGTGCTCCATGGTCGAGCAACCAGCCGCTTTGGTCTCTCCTGCGACGGCTAGCAGCCCTGCCCCCCGGCCCCCGGCCGGCTTCAATCAGCGCAATGTTCAGATTTGATTGCAACTGGTGAAATCGACCGATCAGGCTGCATCCGGACAGCCCAGCTCCGACGACGGCTAGATCAACCTCAGCCACGTTCGCTGCAGCCACCGCTCCTGATCACATCCAATAACGTTCGGCAGCGACCCTGGAAAACAGTCCACCCAGCAGAGCCAGAAGAATCGTGACGCCAAAGAACGCGAAATACGCCATCTGAACCGTAGGCCTGATCAAGGATTCACGGCTTTCTAACAGCCGCCGCAGTGATGGCCAGCCTGAGTCACGAGACGACATCAAAGCGTTGATATGGGTCGCCTGAGATTCGAACTCAGGACCAGCCGGTTAAAAGCCGGATGCTCTACCGCTGAGCTAGCGACCCGTGCCCGCTTGGGCATGCCGTTTACGGCACCAAGTGAGGTTATCACTCAGGTCGCCGGAGAGACTGGTGGCTGCCGAACCATGGTAATGACTGGATCGAAGCCGTGGCCCGATCCTCAGATCGACGCTGATGCTTGGGTCGCCGATTCCGCCGTTGTCATTGGCAATGTCCGGATGGCAGGGGGCAGCAGCCTCTGGCCTACGGCAGTGGCTCGTGGTGATTTGGAACAGATCAGCATCGGAGCGGGGAGCAATGTTCAGGATGGCGCTGTGCTCCATGGCGATCCGGGGCAGCCGGTACATATCGGTATCAACGTCACCATTGGTCATCGGGCCGTTATCCATGGCGCCACGCTGGAGGATGGGTGCCTGGTGGGGATTGGTGCCATCGTTCTGAATGGCGTCACCGTCGGTGCAGGTGCTCTGGTCGCCGCCGGATCAGTCGTCACTAGGGATGTGCCCCCTGGGACCCTGGTGATGGGTGCTCCGGCAGTCGTGAAAAGGGATCTTCCTCCGGAATCGATCGAAGAGCAGCGCCGCCATGCCCAGCGCTATGCGCGACTGGCGGCATCCCACGCTCAAATCACTCCTTGAACTCAACCCCTTGATTGCTGCGAATTTGATCAGCTTTCAAGGAAGGTCGTGGGATCCACGTAGAAGTCCGTAAGATCGGCGACACTGATTTCCGTTTTCAAGAATGGTCCGAGTTGCCATCGGTCTGGTCCTCATCCTGGTGATCGTCGGTTACTCGGCCTTCAGCGTGATCACCACGGGCCAAGTCCTGGGTATTGATGCCCGTCTTTTCCTTGTGGTCGCTCCGATCCTCGCCGCCATCAGCTGGGCTGCCTTCAACATTGGTCGTGCTGCTGTGGGTCAGTTGCAGCTGATGCTCAAGCGCAGCCGCGCTTGATTCACAGGCGAGCAAGCTTCGTAGGCTGAAGGCTGCTTGCTGCAGCTGGTTGTCCCAATCTCCCCACGTCACTGTGCTCGGTGCCGGTCTTGCCGGTACCGAAGCGGCTTGGCAGATCGCCCGTGCTGGGGTTTCAGTCACCCTGGTGGAGATGCGTCCGATTCGACGATCTCCCGCCCACCACAGCAGCGACTTCGCTGAGTTGGTCTGCAGTAACAGTTTCGGCGCCCTGAGCAGCGACCGTGCAGCGGGTTTGCTGCAGGAGGAGCTGCGTCGGCTGGGATCCCTCGTGATCGGCACGGCAGACACCCACGCTGTCCCGGCGGGTGGGGCGTTGGCCGTCGATCGCGGTCGCTACAGCGCTGCGCTCACTGAAGTTCTGGATCAACACCCTCTGGTCACGATTGAACGCCGCGAGCAGCACACCCTGCCGCCGGCTGATGCGATCACGGTGCTGGCGACGGGGCCGCTTACCAGTGAACCCTTGGCGGAGGATCTGCGCTGTTTTACCGGCCGAGCTGATTGCCACTTTTTTGATGCGGCGAGCCCAATCGTCCATGGCGAAAGCATTGATCTGACGATTGCGTTCCGCGCTAGCCGTTACGACAAGGGTGATGCGGACTACATCAATTGCCCCATGGACAAGGAGCAATACCTGGCCTTCCGCCAGGCCTTGCTCGAAGCCGAACAGGCCGAACTCAAGGACTTTGATCAGAACGACGCCACCTTCTTTGAGGGCTGTCTGCCGATTGAGGAGCTGGCCCGTCGGGGTGAAGACACCATGCGCTACGGCCCGTTGAAGCCGATCGGGCTCTGGGACCCTCGTTGGGGTGATGTGAATGATCGCGATGTGCGTCGGGCCAAGCGCGCCTATGCCGTGGTTCAGCTGCGGCAGGAAGACAAGGATGGTCGTCTGTGGAATCTGGTGGGCTTCCAGACGAATCTCAAATGGGGAGAGCAGAAGCGTGTTCTTCAAATGATTCCTGGGTTGGGCCAGGCGGAATTCGTTCGGTTCGGTGTGATGCACCGCAACACCTTTCTTGAATCGCCACAGCTGCTGCAGCCCACGCTGCAATTCCGCCAGCGTCCCACCCTCTTGGCTGCTGGTCAGATCACGGGCACCGAGGGCTATGCCGCCGCCGTTGCCGGTGGCTGGTTGGCCGGCACCAATGCGGCTCGGTTGGCCCGGGGGCTTGAGCCCATTGATCTGCCGTCAACCTGCATGAGTGGAGCCCTCACGCATTTCGTTAGCGAGGCGCCCACCGCGAAATTTCAGCCGATGCCCCCCAATTTCGGACTTTTGCCCGATCTACCGGAGCGGATCCGCGACAAGCGAGCCCGTTATGGCGCTTACCGCGATCGCGCCTTGCATGACCTGGAGCTGGTGCAGGCCCTTCAACCTGAGACTCTGACGGTATGAACACCCCTGCTGAGGCTCGCCGGATCGAACAGCGCTCGCTGCGCTTTGGGGTCGGAGCCAATGCAGTGATGGCGCTCGCCGGGTTTTCCGCCCATGTGCTGACCGGCTCGTCGGCTCTGCTGTTGGACGGCCTCTATTCCGGTGTGCTGGTGGGTTCATCCTTGATTGCCAGCCGCATCAGCATGAATGTTGTGCGTCCCCCGGATCGAGCCTGGCCCTATGGCTATGAGGGGCAGGAGGCCCTGTATGTGTTGTTCCGCTCCCTGGTGCTGCTGGGGGTGATCGGCTTTGGCGTCGGCAGCGCCTGCTCCACCCTGATCGACTGGTGGCGGGGCTCCAGCATTGCTCCGCTGCATCTGGAACCGGTGGGGCTTTACACCGTTCTGATGACAGCGCTGTGCGGGCTTTTGGCCTGGCGGCATCGGCGGGATTGGCGCCGCACTGGGGGGGTGTCCCTACTGCTGTTGACGGAGGCCCGTAATGCTCGGATCGATGCGGTGATCACCCTGGCCACAGGCCTGGCCCTGCTGGCCTCTCCGTTGTTGCTGGCAACGCCGTTTTCCGCTCTGGCGCCGATTACCGATGCGCTGCTGGTGCTTGCGGTCAGCCTGGCCTTGTTGCGCGAACCCTTGGCGGCGCTGCGTGATGCCATGGCCCAGGCCGCCGGCTGCGCCGCCGACCCGGATGTGTTGCAGCGCACGCGGGTTGTGTTGATGCAGGAACTGGTGGGGCTTCAGCTGCAGATGATGGACTTCACCGTGCAGCAGCTCGGTCGTACAGCCTTTGTCGTGGTTTACATCAATCCGTTGCAGCCCCAGGAAAGTCGGGTGATTGATGCGCTTCGCCATCACATTGATGCCCGTTGCAGTGCAGAACTCGGCCGGCCGGTGAGGTCCGAGGTGATCCTGACGGTGATGCCACCGATTCATCGCCCGGATCCAAGGCCGCAGACGGCCCCTTAGCGTCACGTCAAAGAAGCGATGCCATGAGCGAGAAGCAGCAGTGGGATGCCGTTGTGATTGGTTCCGGCATCGGTGGCTTGGTCACCGCCAGCCAGTTGGCGGCGAAAGGAGCGAAGACCCTCGTTTTGGAGCGGTATCTGATCCCAGGAGGCAGTGGGGGAGCCTTCAAGCGCGCGGGTTACACCTTCGACGTCGGAGCTTCGATGATCTTTGGCTTCGGGACGAAGGGATACACCAACCTGCTCACTCGGGCCTTGGCGGACGTGGGCGAGCACTGCGACACCATTCCCGACTCCGCCCAGCTGGAATACCACATGCCCGGTGGCCTGCGCATCGCGGTGGATCGCGACTACGAGCAGTTCATCGCTGACCTGACGGCACGGTTTCCCCACGAGGCCGAGGGAATCCGCCGCTTTTACGACACCTGTTGGCAGGTATTCAACTGCTTGGACGCCATGCCGCTGCTGTCCCTGGAGGATCCGGCCTATCTGACCAAGGTGTTCTTCAAAGCGCCACTGGCCTGCTTAGGCCTAGCTCGCTGGCTGCCGTTCAATGTCGGAGCAGTGGCTCGACAGCACATCAAGGACGAGCAGCTGTTGAAGTTCATCGATATCGAGTGCTTCTGTTGGTCGGTGATGCCGGCGGATCGCACACCGATGATCAACGCAGGCATGGTGTTTTCCGATCGGCATGCAGGGGGTATCAACTACCCCAAGGGAGGGGTTGGCGTGATTGCCGAAAAGCTGGTGCAGGGATTGGAACGCCACGGTGGCGCCATTCGCTATCGGGCACGGGTCACGGAGGTACTGATCGAGAACGATCAGGCGGTGGGCGTGAAACTGGCCGATGGCGAGATCATCCATGCCAAGCGGGTGATCTCCAATGCCACCCGATGGGACACCTTCTCGGGTGATGGTGATGAAAAGCGCAGCTCTGGCCAGGCCCTGGTGGATGCTGCCCACACGCCTGACAAGGAGCAGTTCTGGCGCAAGCGCTATGTGCCTTCGCCGTCCTTCCTCTCGCTGCATCTGGGCGTTCGGGCCGATCTGATTCCGGCCGGCACCCACTGCCACCACCTGCTTCTCGAAGAATGGAGCCGGATGGAAGACGAGCAGGGGGTCATCTTCGTGTCGATGCCTTCGCTTTTGGATCCGGAATTGGCCCCGGCTGGCCATCACATCGTCCACACCTTCACGCCGTCATCGATGGAGGCCTGGCAAGGGCTATCGCCCAGTCAGTACCGGGAGAAAAAGGAAGCCGATGCCGCGCGATTGATCCAGCGACTAGAGGCAGTCCTGCCCGGCCTTGCGGAGGCCATCACCCACAAGGAGATCGGCACTCCACGCAGCCATCGGCGCTTTCTCGGGCGCTTTCAGGGCAGCTACGGCCCGATCCCGGCGATGCAGCTCCCGGGTCTGCTGCCGATGCCGTTCAACCGCACCGGACTGAAGAACCTCTATTGCGTGGGTGATTCCTGTTTCCCGGGTCAGGGCCTGAATGCTGTGGCCTTCAGTGGTTTTGCCTGTGCCCATCGGGTCGGAGCCGACCTTGGTCTGAATCCCTGGGCGCTGCCGGCCTGATCTTTTGCTTAGCGTGATTTCACCTAGGAGTTGGGATGCCGCCTGAGTTTCAGCCGTCGTCGGAAGATCTGGCCCGCTACCTCGAGCAGAGGGGTGAGCTCAGTAAGCCCTGGAATCTGCAAATGCTACGGCTCAAAAAGCTCAAGGAAGCCAAAAACTCGATGGATCCTCAGCTGTATCTCGAGAAGGTGCAGGAGGCCCACGCCGATCTAATGCGTCTGGGCCAGTTCTGGAAAGGCCGTGAACAGGAGGTGTTTGGTGGCACCTACCAACCCTCAGAACTGATCGAACCGCTGCCGGGTTCCCCGGACGACCGATGACCGGCATCGAACGCTTCGGCCTATCACCCCTGATCCGCTTCACCCTGCTCAGCCTCTACGGGGCTTTGGTGTTGCCCTTGCCGTTGCTCGCTCCTGCTGAGGTTCGATGGCTAATGGTGGCAGGGCTGCTGTTGGGCCTGGTGTTGGTGATTGGTTTGTTGAGTGAACGGGTGGAGACCGATGCGGAGGGGATCCAGTTGCGTTACCCCGCCTGGATCCGCTGGTTGCTGCGCCGCGGCTGGACCATGCGTTGGCAGGACATCCGTGGCTTGGTCCCTGTCAGTACCAGTCAGGGCGGAACGGTGTATTACGTGAAGGCAGCCGATCTTCGCCACCAGCTGTTGCCGCAACGCATCGAGCGGTTTGATCGATTCCTGGCTCTGCTGGCGGCCAACACCAATGTGTCGACCAAGGGCATCGGTCGTTTGACCCCACCCTGGACCTATCAGCTCTTGGCTGGCTTAGCCGTGATGATGATTGCCGGCGAACTGCTTGCTTCCCTGGCCCTGGCTCAAGGCTGGATCGGCTTGCCTGCAGGTTATCCAGGCTGACGAAAGAAAGCCCCGGATCGTGCTTCTCGATGGCTTTGTGATTGATACAGGCTTCAACACCACGGAACCCAAGGACTATTCCTACCCATCCTCCGGTGCAGAAATCCGGCGAAGACGTCTGGTTGGTGAACGCCGAACTGCAACTGGTCTGTCAGCTCAAGCAGATGCAGTGGCAGTTGATTCTCAGAGAGTGCCTTGCTGCAGGGGGCCAGCACATTTTTTCCAGCCCATCGACTTGAGCGTGTTCCATTTCTCCAAAGCCTCTTGGCGCGTCATCAGCTGACTGCCCTGGGGGATTGGGTCATCAGGTGGTCGCCAATGAAAATTGCGCAGGCAAATTAATTCATTTCGAGAGCCATCCCGATGGTTTGTGAACTGGCAGAACATCTGCTGTGGCTCATTGCTTAGCCAAGCGCCTTCAGTTTTGTAGGAAAGATCTTCAGTAATGGTTTCGCTCCATATGAGCTTGCCTTGATTCGGAAACCAGCTGCTGCTTTTTGTATTGGAGCTGGCGGAGTTTCTCAATGTGCTGCGCGTGTTCTCCGCTACTCCAGTGTTGAGGGAATGCAACTCGGGCCTGAAGCTCTGAGATTTCGTTATTGAGTGTTCGCGCTGGGTCCTCGGACCGAAGTACCCCTTCACTGTGAACCATTACAGCCATCTATGCCGCAGAACCGCTTGGGGATACTCAGGCACAAGTCCGTCCATCGAGGATGTGGAGCCAAGGCTGAATCCAGCCAGGCCAGGCCAATGAGCAAAGTCAAAGGCCTCATCAATGCTCACCTTTGTCCTGTACTGACCAGCTTTGTGGTGATCGATGGAGCCATCCAGATCGCACCGATCGCCGGCACTTCAACCAGTGCGTTGAAACCATTGAGAAAGTGACCGGGAAACCTCTGAACGGCATTGGTGCTGTAGCCGTCTGTAACGGTCGCCCCGCGGCTGACGTTGTGATCGTCGACTGATTTCAGACAGGTATTTCTGCTTCGATCTCCCAGCCTTCATTCGCAAGCTCTTCAGAAGTCTTGGGGGCGTCTTCAGAAACGACATCGATGAGGAGAAACTTCTCTCCTTGGTTGCAATAAATCCTGGTTAATCCGATCACGGCGGGGGCTCCCGGGTGTCGACATCGCCATGGTCACCCGTGTGAACGGATAAATCAACTGCGTCTGGGCTGGAAACAACTCTTGATTTCGTTCAGATGTTTGCGGTTGCCAAGTCGCTTCAAGACGCTCAAATCGACCCAGTTGGTCTTACGGGATGACAACCGAACTAACAAACCTCCCCTGTGGAACGGTTCAGGTCAAAGTCTGTTTGAACCACGTCTGTGAATTGGGTTGGGTGACCTCACACCATTTGGTCCCGCCTAAAGAGGCTCAACTGAAGAAATCAATTCGCCTCGAGTCGGAAGGCAGTAGCGAATCTCTCTGAATGCTGCCCTGGCGGTGATTCGTGATGGAGCAGTGGGATTTTGTCGTCTCCTCATTGCTGCTTGTAAGCGATCCCTTGCGGTGACGTTTGGCGTCTGGAACCCAGAGCGAACCAAGAAAGCTGCCTGATTTTTAAGACCCGCACATCAACGCCAGAGGCCTTAGACGGTCTCCAAGGGGTGTGAGCAAACATCCCAGGTTTGCGAGGTCGTCGATTTCAACGCATCCAACGACGGTAAGAATCCAGTCTCTGACTGGAATTACGACACCTGACCTAGCTCGCCGGCAGGTTGTCCAGGCTGAAGCGATAGCCCCGCTGACGCACGGTGGTGATTCCACCGCCCTCGCCCAGACCAGCCTGCTCCAACTTGCGGCGCAGGGTCAGCACCTGGGTGTCCACGGAGCGAGGGCCGCCACTGAAGGGTGGCCAGGCCATCCGCAGCAGTTCCTGTCGGCTACGCACCAGCCCAGGGGGCATCAAAAGGGCACAAAGCAGGGCGAATTCGCGAGGGCTGAGCTCCACCGGCTGCTCCCTCAGCGTCACTTGGCGAAGTAGCAGATGCACTTCGAGCGGTCCGACGGTGACCCGTTCCTGCAGACCGCTGTGCCCCCTCTTGAGCAGGGTGCGACAACGGGCGGCCAATTCCTCAAGACCGAAAGGCTTGCGCAACACATCATCGGCGCCGTCATCCAGCAGGCCCACCACCGGTTCTGCACCGGTGCGTGCCGTCAGCACAATCACAGGGCAACGCAGCTGTTCAGCCAGACGGAGTGCGGAGCTGCGCTCCAGCAGTTCCGCGCTGATCAACAGGTCGGGAGACTGTTCCTGACAGACCTCCAAAGCTTCAACGGCATTGGCGACAGCTGCCGTGAGATGTCCGTCATGACGGAGCCGCTGGACCAGCACCGTGCGCAGTGTTGGATGCGGCTCGACCACCAAGACCCGTGAAGGCTCCTGACCGGTGTTTGAGGTTGGCATCACAACCGAATCTGAGCTGGCTGCAGACGTTTCAGCCGAAAGGTTGTGGGGAGTGGAGGTCACTGGATCGGCCCGGGCGCGCCTACGCTAAGCCGAATTTCCTGGCAGGCTGGTAACAGGGGCTGCTGTTGCATCTCATGACATCACTCGACGACCCTGAAGCTATCCGTCATTTCCAGTCGCTGTGCGATGCCTGCCAGGAGCTGACCACGCGCTATCACACCCCTTCGGAGCTGCGGCTGTACTCCGACGGCTATCTGCATGCCTTGAGAAAATCAGGTTCTCTTGACCCTCGTTCTCAGCATCGCCTTGAGCAATTAATCGATCGCTGGATCATGGATCCCTCCAGCTTCATTGGCCCTGACGGGGATGTCAGCACTTTGTATATGCAGCATCCCCGGGGCTATTGAGTTAGCTCGCTAGAGCAATTTCCAATTTTTCCCTTAGTTCGCCGGAGTTGTACATCTCGATCAGGATGTCAGAGCCGCCCATGAATTCCCCTTTGACGTAAACCTGGGGAATGGTGGGCCAGCTGGAAAAGTCCTTGATTCCCTGGCGAATTTCCATATCGGAAAGAACATCGAATGTCTCGAATGCCACACCGAGGGAGTGCAGGATTTGGACCACATTGTTTGAAAAACCGCACTGGGGCATCAACTTGGAGCCCTTCATGAACACGAAGATCGGGCTGGAGGCGACCAGAGTTTCAATTCGAGCTTTGGTGGAGGGGTCCATCATTGATCCTGGGTTGAGCGTTA
>Ga0189289_10474_pt1 | contig 12829 bp, 11 predicted proteins | sample UW106minimetaG_FD_130313 | JGI IMG/M metagenome (GOLD analysis project Ga0189289, IMG submission 130313) | Marine microbial communities from the Costa Rica Dome - UW106 mini metaG | ecosystem: Environmental > Aquatic > Marine > Oceanic > Photic zone | place: Costa Rica: the Eastern Pacific...
CCCCTCATCCCGCAGGATGGAGTGGTCATTCACCAAAGACTTGGCTGTCGCCAGTACTTCCTCCTCGCCAAAGAGCATCTCTGCCTGCCAGCCTTGCAGCAGCATCCGGTGCTGGGGGCTGACGCGCAGATCTCGGTCGTTCCCAAGGGCGCCCTTACGGATCAGGATCGGGGCGAGATCTCCCGTTGCAGACCGCTTGGATGAGCCGATCCAGCGTATGGGCTGATACCCGCGGTCCATTGTTAGAACCAGATCACCCGCAACAAGGTCCTCAATCAGGCGGTCCCCGCTTATCGTTGCGATCCGAGTGCCGCTAGCAAGGCAGATAACCTCTGTCGACGTATCGGAGAAGATTTCGAGTAAGAGCCCGCTACTGTTTCCGTTATGCGCAATTTCAAGCGTCGAAAGGGGGATGTTAAAAGTAAGGACTTCAACATTCGCAACGTTGCTTCCAGTATGGCCAATACTTCCGTTGCTGTTGACAACAGCATTTGATGTCGGCGTAAACGATACATCGCCACTGGCTATCAGTGTGTTCAAATCGACTAAAACGCCATCGACTTTGAACGTTATAATTTCATCAGCTTCGACAGCATTCCACTTAACGACAACGCCATTGACCGGAATAGGGGAACCTTCCGATGTAAAACTTAAGTTCAGTGTTTCCGGATTACCGTTCCCCAACCAGATGTTGGAATTATCAATGTCCCCGTAACCGTTACCAAATGCTCCACCAGCGCCCGTAATGCTATAATTAACGGTCTGTCCCGTCGTCGCATCGGTAAAGCTTCCGCTTTGCCCTGCACCGCTGGTAGACGTGGTCGTGAGCTCCACAGTGGGCATATAACCGCCCCCCTTGAAAATTATACTTATACAGCCCCTTAGCAGACATCGCTCAGGCTAGAGGGAGCTCTGCTCAACTCAAAGGAACTTTCGTTCAGGTAAAGTATGCAAAGGGATATAAATGGGTTGGCGATGCGTCCTATACGCCCGCTTGGGGTCGAATGTTTCCATTCAGCCGACAATAGGCGACCCAAGCACTGTTTGCAGCCCGCGGTGTTCCCGATCGAGAGAAGGAATCTGAGACACCAACGGTCTGGTCAAAACTGTTCGACGACAGATACGGTCAATCTGGGCTATTAACGGACATTAGCCGCGATCTGCTTGTATGAACGCTGTGGGCCGGGATCAAACAGTACTGGTAAAGTCTCCAAAAGCTCTGCGTTCCAACAACCTGGCTCTTGGCTTAATCATCCGTAATTCGACCAACACGCTTAGCAGACACTTTCTATACTTTAGATCATCATTTCTATCCTAGCGTGTGTTCGCGCGCATTTGGGGTTCCCTCTATCATCTGACGGACGACCACTCCGACTTACGGGCTTCGCTTTTGACTAATCCCCCTAAACAAATGCCATTGAACCCGCGCAAAGTGCCCGAGTGTGAAAACGGAGGTCACGCAGTTTCAAGGAACAATCCGCAGGACATGTATCCCTGCAAGGCCAAGTTCAACCCGCAATAGATTTATGCATCAGAAGCATTTTGACCTGTGCCATTAAATTTGAGGAATTAATGACTAACCGCCTTAGATTTGAGAAGTGCACTAATGTGGAATGAAGCGAGATTTACAACCTGTGCAGCGACATGGGCAATTCTGGTTTCAGCCATGAGTGCTGCAAAAGCTGACGTGGTTTATTCCCAAAGCACAATTGTCATTGGCAACGGTTGTGTGGGTTATGACTGCGGTATCAGTGGGATACCTGATGCCGACCCGACATTGACCTTGGAAGAGAACAATACGCGTATTCAGTTCCTAGACGGCTCGAGCAACTTTTCGCTTGTTGCGAACAGTTCTTCCAACGGCGCGGACTCTTATTTCGCGATAAGTTCTCCGGGAACAATTAATTTCTCTTCCGCATCTCTGACTGCGGACACATATCGAACCTACATGGGTAGTGTGCAGCCAGACGGGCGACTTCAGGTAGGATTAGATCCATCATTTGCTAACGTGACAGTTTCCCACGGCGAAACAACTGTCACTGATGGAGATGTGACCGTTGAAACCACTGCTGAGACATATTTTTACTTGCCTGCTGGTACGTATGAGCCGTTTTTTCCCGGTACATATCGTACCACAGCTAATACAGCCGTTGAGACAGATGCTGGTCAACCAATGCTTGTGTCCGGAGCGGTTACGGGTGCAGTACCGTTGATATTGTTCTCCGATGATGGCTCCTCAATCGCGCTTGGCAAGGGTTCGGCTAATGCCGCTGCCTCACTGTCAGTTGGTTCTGTGGGCGTCGAGCGAAATTTAGCAAATGTTGCGCCAGGAACCCAAGCAACAGACTTAATTAACCTAGCGCAGCTGGAGGCCGCTCTTACACCCCTACCGACGCAACAGGCTGTTGCGATCGACGCTCTGCATAACGACGTAAAAGGCATTTCTGCAATATCAACCGCGCTATCTGCGTTGCAAGAGAACCCCCGGCGTTATTCGAAAACAACCTATTCGCTGGGGTTAGCGTTCTACGACGAAGAGATAGCGGCAGCGATTGGTGTTACAGTGCCAGTAAATGACACAGCGCTCTACAGCCTGGCCGTTGTTGGTTCCACCGCCACGTCACCTCAAGTTTCACTCCAAGGATCAATACGATGGTAGTACGTTTTTTTGTTCTTGGCCTACTAGCAATGCTAGTGCCCAGCCCAGTACTCGCGCAACAGGTCATATACGATGATCTGATAGTTCAGCCCAGTATTTGCGTCGGATCAACTTGCACAGAGGGCATGGATTTTGAGTACAATACGATTGTCCTTTCGTCCAATGAGCCGTCGCTTTTTTTTCAGGACACCAGTAGTTCGGCAAGCTTTCCGAGAACTGACTGGTTAGTGGGGCTCTCGCAAGGTACGTTTTCAATCACGAACGAGGACAGCAACCTCCCAGTTTTGCAAATCAGTGCATCAGGAAACGGTGTGGCGCTGGGGGGTGGAGCCGACCTTCTTGACGGCACAATTTCTGTTGGCAGCGTAGGTAGTGAGCGGAGGGTTGTTAATGTCGCAGACGGTCAGAACGCTACAGACGCCGCGACCTATGGCCAACTACTCACAGCAATGGCAAATATGCCGAGTTCGACAGAACTTACAGCTGCTTACTCGGAAAACCAAATCGAGCTTCGTCGCCTTAGCGAAGAAGTAAACTCGATCGGTGCCGTTGCATCTGCCTTTTCCTCATTAAGCGTCAATCCGCGAGGAAAAGGAGACCACTTTTTCTCCATAGGCTACGGGCACTATGGCGGAGCGAATGCCCTAGCGGCTGGCACGTTCCATTTCTTGAATGAAGACAGAATATTCGTGAACACTGGCATTGCACGCGCGCTGTCAAGTGGAGCAAAGCCCGCGCTGCGGCTGGGGATAAGCTTTGGCGGGTAAGTGGCTGGTGGCTAATTTGTGCCTATTGGCTGTTTGTCCATTGGCTGTCCACGGACAAGAGGGAAGCTATTGGCAGCAACAGTGCGATGGAAGCACATGCATCGCGAGCCAGATTAATGTAAATGCTGATGGTGACGCTGTGATGAGAACCGACATTGCGGCGGGGCCTGACAAAAGCTTGATCTTATCCGTCCGCGTACCCGACAAAATTCTGCTTTCAGAGGGGCCTTGGCTGACAGTTTCTGGCGTTTACATCGCAGAAATGGAGTATGTGCACTGTGCAAACGGTTGTATTGCAACCGTGATATTGCCTGAAAGCACATCATCGGGCTTGCTCACTGCAACAGAGGCGATGGTCACAGTCGTTAACCTCGATGGCTCAAGGCGCGGAATACCTGTATCGTTAACCGGCCTGAGCGCGTCGCTAACTCCGATCGACAGAACAACGTCAAATCAATAAATGACTAACCGCTCAGCGCCCTCTTACTCTACACTGTCCCATTAGCGCTGACGTCAGACAGTAGCGCCCCCCTGCGCGCGAACGACGCATTCAGGTTCTCGGGACATATATCACACACCTACCGCGGATTTTCCGCGGTAGGTTTCTGTTTTCGGTGACAAAGCTGCGAGGCTACACGGACTGATTTTAGGGAAAATTTTCCCTGAAGGGCGCTCAGCGTCAGTTGCGCTTCTTCTACGGTTTTGGCTCGTATCGTCAGTGTTTATGCCGCAAGCCCATTAAACCACGCCGATATCGCGAACGATGATTGGCTGACGTTTGAGGTTGTCGCAGCGAATGTCTGCTCTGAGCCCAGAATCACCAATGCTGCGAAATGTATGAAAGTCCGCTGTATTGCGAAAAGCTTTGGCGAGGTCATTCGTGATACGGACTTCAGCGATTCTGAAGGTGACTTGACAAAACTATGTTTATAGTTTTATTGGAGTGTATGATGAAACACAGTTCCGCAGCCCTTTCGCTTGCCGCCCTTGGCCATGTTGCTCGTCTAACAATTTTCCGATTGTTGGTGCGCGCCGGGGAAGAAGGCCTGAACATCGGTGAGATTGCACAACATCTGGGAATGCCAGCGTCTACGCTTGCCTATCATCTCAAGACCCTCGTCGAAGCCGGACTTGTGACGCAAGAACGAAAGGGGCGGCAAATCATGAATTGCGTAGATTTCGACGTGATGCACCAAACTGTATCCTTCCTCACAGCAGAGTGTTGCGCAGGGGTCAAGCTCACTCAGGTCAACGCGGCTTGACGGGAACCATCTTTTTTACGGCCTAAATAAACTATAGCTCTAAGGATATAGATATGATTGAACTTAGTACCAACACGCCCTCCCGAACGAGCGACTTCCTCCGTCGGTTCTGGGCGAAAGAGAAAGTCTGGCTTTTCTCGGCAGGTATTCTCATCTTGCTGTTTGTTTCTGCACCGAAGCTTGGCTTGACCACCACTGGTTTTGTCGCGCTGAATCTTGTCAGTATCGCGCCGTTCCTCGCCCTATCTGTTGGCATAGCGGCTTACGCAGGTGCAACGGGCGCTGATGGATTGATCGCGCGGGCGTTTACGCGATCACCAATCGCAATGATCTTTCTGGCTGCCGTCATCGGTGGATTATCTCCGTTTTGTTCTTGTGGCGTCATCCCACTTATCGCCGCTTTACTCGCGATGGGTGTTCCACTTTCGGCAGTCATGGCTTTCTGGCTTGCTTCTCCTGTGATGGACCCGTCGATGTTCTTTCTCACAACTGGCGTGCTTGGACTTGAATTTGCAGTAGCAAAGACTTTCGCAGCTTTGAGTTTGGGTGTGTTTGGAGGATTCGTAGTTCACGCCCTATCACAAGCAGCGATGCTTTCTGAACCATTAAGGGAAGGCGTTGGCAATGGTGGTTGCGGTGGTGCAAAAGTCCGTTCGGTGCAGCCTGTTGTGTGGAAATTTTGGAGCGACAATGCACGCGTTGCGAAGTTCATGGGCGAAGGTATCAAGACTTCGCTGTTCCTTGTAAAATGGCTTACTTTGGCCTTCATTCTTGAAAGCCTGATGCTGGCTTGGCTGCCTGCCGACCTGGTGGCAAGCTCACTGGGTGGTACTGGAATAGCCCCTATCGGCATTGCGACGCTTGTCGGTGTACCTGCCTATCTGAACGGATATTCAGCGTTGCCGTTGGTTGGTGGTCTGATAGCACAGGGCATGGCACCCGGAGCAGCTCTGGCGTTTCTTGTTGCAGGAGGAGTCAGCTCGCTACCAGCCGCTATCGCAGTCTGGGCATTGGTCAAAAGGGAAGTGTTTTTCCTGTATCTCAGCATCGCACTAACCGGCTCGTTTGCCATCGGGCTGTTGTTTCAACTCTGGAGTGGTTTCTAAGAAAGAGCGTTCCTCAAACAAGGTTCCGGACCTTCATGCAATTGTAGTGTGGGTCCGGTTTGTCCGCATTGCCGACGTTGGCGCTCGATGCAACGAATGACCGCAATGTGTCCTTTGAACCATTCTTGCGACAGAACTTTCCGAGGCTAGTTTCTACGGTGTTTCCTGAGCCTAGAGCGCAACTAACTTTAACAGTTTCTAGCCGAAGCTACCATATCTTGTGGCTAGTCTAATATTCAAACGAGATAGTGCTGCTAGGATCGACCTGGAGGCACACTTTAAGTGAACGGCTGGGGGCCGCCCCCCCCCTGTTCTTTTTAGCTGCCGATGATCTTCTTCGGCAGGCCGCGCAGATTGATACGCTCTAAAGCCCGTCACCCACGCCGTTCTTCTGAGCCATGTGCATTGACAGGATATCCGCCATAGCGCGGGTTGCCCCGCCATTGCATACGCCGCCAATTCCGATGCGTTTGCCAAGCCGCCACCACAATCCGGGCTGCCACGCGAGCGGCTGAGAGGACTTCAAGATCAGCAGGAACCCGTTTGAGGGCTTGAATGCGAAAAGACCACGGTCGACCCGATCGATATCTTCCATGGCAGCCAGCACCCGACCATTTTCATCGGCCAAGCCCTGTTCCGTCAGCACCAGAGCAACAGACGTGGCCTTCCAGAGGATCATCGCAACCCAAAGTGCGCCCAAGCCCACGACGATAAACGCCGCCTGGGCCAACAGCGCAATGGCCCCGCCTGCAGACGTGCCCGTGGCCTGAAACCCAATCCAAAGCAGCATCACCGCCAGCAAACACAAAGCCGTGACAGCAAACCCTCTGCGACCAGGCGATGCCTCAACACGGGCCAGTTCCTTTGGCTGTTTGGGCTTGCGGGCCATCACATCACCTCATCATCATTGTCTGCGACCGTCTATTCGGCCAATGCGCCCTTGCCAAGGACAAAGGGTTTTGCTCTGCCTGCGCTCTGAATAGACTGCGCTGCGATAAACCTGAAAGGAGCTCCACCATGACCCCCGCCCTGCGCACCGCCATCCTTGTCGGAGGCGCCGTTTTTGTATTCCTTCTGGTTGTCCCGATCTTCGGCTTCGTGCTGCGTGCCGCCATGTTTGCCTTTTTGGCCAGCCTCGTCGCCTATCTGATCTACCGCGTGGTTAAAGGCTAGAACACGCCCCTGTGCCCAATCTGCAGTGCGCTTGCCCTGTTCATCGCGGGCCAACGCACCTACCTATCCAAGCAGACAAGAATTCTAAGAGGTCTTCATGCGTTTTACGCCCTTCCCCCTGATGCCCACCCTGTCCGAACCCGCCTTCGACGCCTCCGCCACGGGCGGGGTTGATCCCTTAGGCAATCTGCCGGACTGGGATCTGACAGACCTCTATGCTGCGCCGGACGCTCCGGAAGTCGCGCGCGATCTCGACTGGTGCGACACCGCCTGTGCTGAGTTTGCGGCAACCTATGAGGGCAAGCTGGCCGATTTGGATGCGGAGGGTCTTTTGGGCTGTGTCCATGCCTATGAAAAGATCGATTTAATCGCCGGACGACTGATGTCCTATGCGGGCCTGCGCTATTACCAGAACACAACCGATGGCGAACGCGCGCAGTTCATGGGCAACTGTCAGGAGCGGATCACCAACGCGACGGCCGCGCTTGTGTTCTTTAGCCTCGAAATCAACCGCCTCGAGGATGGCCACCTGGACGCATTGTTTGCCGCAAATGCCGCGCTTGCGCGCTACCAGCCTATTTTCGAGCGGCTGCGCACCATGAAGCCCTATCAGCTCTCAGATGAGTTGGAGAAATTCCTCCATGATCAGTCCACGGTGGGCGCCGCCGCGTGGAACCGACTGTTCGACGAAACCGTGGCCGGGCTCGAATTCACTGTCGATGGAGAGACCCAAGGCCTCGAGGCCACCACCACCCTGCTGATGGACAAGGATCGCGCCACACGCGAGGCTGCCGCCCGCGAGATTGCCCGCGTATTGGGCGATAACGTCAAGCTGTTCGCCCGTGTCCACAACACGCTGGCCAAGGAAAAGGAAATCGAGGACCGCTGGCGCAAAATGCCCACGCCCCAGACCGGCCGCCACTTGTCAAACCATGTGGAAGCCGAGGTGGTCGAAGCCCTGCGCAATGCCGTTGTCGAAGCCTATCCCCGTCTGTCGCACCGGTACTACGAACTGAAGCGCAAATGGCTTGGGCTGGACACAATGGAAGTGTGGGATCGCAACGCCCCCCTGCCAATGGAAGATGACCGCACCGTCGCGTGGGCTGACGCACGCGCCACTGTCATGGATGCCTATGCCAGCTTTGACCCCCGCATGGCCGAAATCGCGAAACCGTTCTTTGACGATGGCTGGATTGATGCCGGGGTGAAGCCGGGCAAAGCCCCCGGGGCCTTCGCCCATCCCACCGTTACAGACGTGCATCCCTATGTGATGCTGAACTATCTTGGCAAACCGCGCGATGTGATGACCCTCGCCCATGAGCTTGGGCATGGGGTGCATCAGGTGTTGGCGGCAGAGCAAGGAGAGCTGCTGTCTTCGACACCGTTGACACTGGCGGAAACCGCATCGGTGTTTGGTGAAATGCTGACTTTCCGCAAGATGTTATCAGAGGCAAAAGACGATGCGGCGCGCAAGGTAATGCTGGCGGGCAAGGTCGAAGACATGATCAACACCGTTGTGCGCCAGATCGCGTTCTATGACTTCGAGTGCAAGCTGCATGCAGCCCGCGCCGAAGGCGAATTGTCGGTTGAAGACATCAACGCGCTCTGGATGTCAGTGCAGGCAGAAAGCCTTGGGCCTGCGTTCACCTTCATGGAAGGCTACGAGACATTTTGGGCCTACATCCCGCATTTCGTGCACTCCCCGTTCTATGTCTATGCCTACGCATTTGGCGATGGCCTCGTGAACGCGCTCTATGCGGTTTACGAGGAAGGCGATGCGGCCTTCCAGGAGAAGTATTTCGACATGCTGCGTGCAGGTGGCTCCAAACACCACAAAGAGCTGCTGGCTCCGTTTGGGCTCGATGCAACTGATCCAGCCTTCTGGCATAAGGGGCTGAGCATGATCGAGGGCTTCATCGACCAGTTGGAAGCGATGGAAGACTGACAATAAGAGGGGCTTTTGCGCATGACACAGCAAATCGAATACTGGTTTACTGCTGGCAGCACCTACAATTACCTCACCGCCCAGCGGATTGGACAGGCCTGCGGACAGGCCGGTGTGCCCCTTGTGCTGAAGCCCTTCTACCTCGGCGACATCTTTAAGGAAGCCGGATTTTGGCCCTTCCACCCTGACACCGCGCGCACCCGCTACATGTGGCACGATATTGCGCGCTCTGCGTCACAGATGGGATTGTCGCCCACGCTCCCGGCCCCCTACCCGGCCCCACAAACGCCGCTGGCCAACAGGGTTGCCTTCTTGGCGGATGCTCAAGGCGTCGGGCTGGACTGGCTCATTGCCGCATATGTTGAATGGTTTCATGCGGGCCATCTGGCCGGTGAGGATGCAAATCTCAGACCGTCCCTCAAGGCTGTCGGCCTCGATCCAGATGAAATCATCGCCGCAGCGCAAGAGCCCGCCGCGGAAGCGGCCCTGCAAGCCCTAACACAGGAGGCGCGCGACAAGGGCATTTTTGGCGCGCCCTCCTTCTGGGTGGATGGTGAGCTTTTCTGGGGCAATGACCGGCTTGAGGCCGCGATAGCGCACGCCACCAAGTAATGCGTATCTACGATGCCATCGTTACGGATCGTGGCTCGAAATATGCGGCTGCGGGCGGGCCCTGCGGATCACCTGAGGAGGCAAAAGCCTTTCTGAAGGAGCTCAAGCGGAACAAGAAATTCGCCAAGGCAACGCACAACACGTGGGCCGTTCTCTTGGACGGCGGCCCCTTGAAAAATGATGATGGCGAAACCGGAGCAGGCAATGTCATCCTGCGGATGCTGGAGCGGGACGGCCTGCACAACCACATCATCGTTGTGACCCGTTGGTATGGGGGCAAGCACCTTGGCGGAGATCGCTTTCGCCACGTGCAAACATGCGTGCGCCACTACATCGAGGCCACAGGGATAAAGCGCCATCCTTGATGGCCAATGCGGCAGCTCAAAACCGGCGGATGACTGTCTCAGAGGCGCTGATTGCATGCCACATTAAAGGCAGACACGCGAAACATTACTGCGGGCTGATTCTGTGTTCATCGCTCCAGAAGAGCGGCAGGGGTGCGCAGAACGCTCCGGCATCGATCCCGGTCTGCTCAAACCGTGTCAGGTAGAATGTAAATTCATGCGAAGAAAATCCCAAAAAGCTCTTGCGCCCACCGATGCAGAGCGATACATCGCCCTCACTCGAAACGAAGCGGTCACCGCTTCAGTCATCGAGACGGAGCGGGCGTAGCTCAGGGGTAGAGCATAACCTTGCCAAGGTTAGGGTCGTGAGTTCGAATCTCATCGCCCGCTCCAAAAACTACCCATCCATCTTCGGTTCCTTGGGATTCGGCAACCTGTGCCGAGCACACAGTGGCGCGCGGGTAAATAAGCATTTGTAATCTCATGCCTTACGATGTGCGCATCACCTCTGTTACACGCGATTCTGCCAACTCACCCAGAGCGATAGCTCGAGGGTAAGGATTCCCTTACTTTCATTTACGCAAGGTTAATTTCTAACCTGACGGTGGCTGAAATTGTAACGTTTGTTACCTGGGGTGGAGTGTACCAATGAGGGACCTGTATTTTGCACAGGACGTGCAGCGCGTTTGGATTCAAAGCACATCTGAAAAATTGGATCGCGATTTAAGGCAGTTGCCGCCTTCCCTCGCACAACCGATCAAAATACCTTCAAATATCTTGTCTAATCGGCAGAAGGTCCAAAAATTCATCGGAAGCGCTGCGGCAAAAATGGCCCTCACGGGGTCATCTTTAGTTCTGGTACTCCTCAGCGCGAGCGAAAGCGCGGCGCAAGACGCGCCCACAGACGTGTCTACGATTGACGGGGTCACTGGTTTTGAAGTGCAGGCAGATGGCTCTGCGCTGGTCTCTTTGGAAAACGGGACGACCGTCAGACTCGCCGCCGGTAGCTTTGAGCTGGCCGGTGACACTTTGCTGGTGGCGGCGTCGATCGCAGATCAGATTGCAGCCAATGCAGCGCTCGCGGCTGCAGGCGGCGCAGGCGGCGCGGCAATCGGCGGTTTGGCGGCCTTAGCAGGCCTTGCTGGTGCGGGCGGCGGCGGCGGCGGCGATGGACAACTCATTGGTGGCGGAGGCGGCGGCGGCGGTTCAACAACACTTACGCCGGGCAGCGTTGTTGACGGATACATCGTTGGCGCGACAGTTTTCCAAGACGTCAACGGAAATGGTATCCTTGATACCGGAGAGCCAAATACAGTCACCGATGCAAACGGCGACTTTGAAATCGAATTGGCCAACGGCAGCACAGCGAAGCTGATTTCGATCGGCGGCACCGACAGCTCAACAGGTCAACCCTTCACCGGCACGTTGACGGCGCCGGCTAATGCCACCGTCGTGACACCACTCACAACCCTTGTGCAAAGCTATGCAGAGGCGAATGGCATCGATGCAAGCACGGCCAGCCGTAACATTGCCGAACAGCTGGGGCTCGATGGTGATACTGGCATGTTAGACCTCGATCCGGTCGCTGCAGCTGCAAGCGGAACTGACGAAGGCCTTGCTGCCTTTGCTGTTGCCGCACAGGTGGCCTCTGTCATTTCTGCTGCCGCAGCTGCCGTTGGGGAGGATGGCGCAAGCGAGGCGTCCGCAAAGGTTGCGGCCTCCTTGGCCAGCGCGATCCTTGGTGACGAGGGGGAATCGCCGAAGGATAATCTCACAAGCGGTGATGCGATCACTGCCGCACTTCAGGCTGCCGGTTTAGAAGAAGATCAAGTCAGCTCGATCGAAGCGGCGGTCACCGCAGCAAACGGCATTATCGCATCTGGCGACAGTGTGCAGGCTATCGAAGCCGTACAGGAAGTTGTTCAAGGCTCTTTGGTAGAAGCGATCGGTCAAAGCTCCGAAGAAGGTCCAGTTGACATTCCCGACGCTACTGCAATCGAAGAGGCAGTCAGTCTCGTCGTCCCGCTGCGGCCGGTTCTAAGCGATCCGAACGAGGCCTTTGGTATCTTTGGCCCAACAGAACTGGACAGCGCTTCGCTGGAGATCAGCGGTACGGGCCGCCCAGACAGCTGGGTGAAGGTCAGTGTGGTTGATGCCGACGGCCAAGAAGTAACTTCTGATGCGGTTCAAGTGGATACACAAGGCGATTGGGCGCTCGTGCTAGACAGCGCTGAATTGCCCTCAGCCAGCGGTGAATATGAGATCAAGGTTGGCGGCTCGCTAGATGAAACCGGTCCGTTCACGGTGCCCGTTAGCGATGAAGAGACAGCCGGTACGATCACGATCGACGTGACAGGCCCGATTGCCCCCACGATCGACGACCTGACGGCCGATGCGGATAACCGGCTTGAGCTGGATGAGCGTAATTCTGATTTCGAGGTGTCGGGCACAACCGAAGCAAATGCCTCTGTCACGGTCACAATCAACGGCGAGGAAGAAAGTTCCCAAGCCGATGGCGATGGCAACTTCACGGTAACATTCGATAGCTTTTCTACAGATACCAATTTCACTGTCAGCGTTGTGGCAACGGATACATTGGGCAATGTGGGCACCGCAGGAACGCGAGATGTGGAGGTCGAGCCGGAGTCCGCCTTGATCCCCATCATAGATCCGATCCTCGGCAAGCTAAATCTCGCAGGCCTTGAGGCCGGGCTTGTGGTCACTGGCACTGGCCGTCCGGGCAGTACGGTTGAGGTGACGATTGATGAGGTAACCAAGTCAGCAACGTTTGGTGAAGGCGGCACCTGGAGCGTCACCTTCGACGAGGGCGACCTTCCAAACTGTCTGACATCAGCACCTGTGGGCCTGATTGAGGGATTTGCATAACGGAAGGTTTCTGGCTCATCTGAACCGTCAAGGAGTGAAGATGAGACGGAAAGCTGGAACCGACAAACCGACGGC
>Ga0189289_10475_pt1 | contig 12826 bp, 9 predicted proteins | sample UW106minimetaG_FD_130313 | JGI IMG/M metagenome (GOLD analysis project Ga0189289, IMG submission 130313) | Marine microbial communities from the Costa Rica Dome - UW106 mini metaG | ecosystem: Environmental > Aquatic > Marine > Oceanic > Photic zone | place: Costa Rica: the Eastern Pacific...
CAACACTCATATTTTCTACGGATGATGTTATTGGCACATAGCAGTTTGTGTATTCATCGTAGATATTAAATGTAATATCATACGTATCTGTTTCGTTTGTACTCACGATAGAAAAGTTACCAAAGTTTGTATTGACTTGATTAATAATACCATCGTTATTTTTTTCATAGGTAAAATAACCTTGTACAAAATCAGACTCATCTGGATCTAAAAATCCATTAGAATTTTCGTCCACAAAAGCTTTGGTGTTTATAAGACCTACATCATTACACAGCTCACCAATATCGAAACTTCCAGCTCTTAGAAAAACTGCTGAATCAAATAGACTGTCACCAGCATCTGCAATGACTAATTTAATATGATAATTCTCTCCTACGTTAACATCTGCTTGTGCAGTAAAAGGAACTGTTCTACCATTGTATGAAATTGGAGGCTCATCAGTTGGTATGTAACCACCAAAAAACTCAGGATTGGCAGCAGCACAAGAACCATTATCTGGGTGTATATTAGTGATTAAAATTGGTGTATTGGTACCTGGCAATACCGCTAAATTGGTAGTATTACCTTGTTCATCCGTTAACAAAAAGGCAAAAGCATCTGAAAAGCTACATTCAAAACTTCCCATATCATATTCTTCAGATGCCATTAAAAACTCAAAATTAATTTGACTAACTACTGGAACAAAATCAAATTCAATAACAGTGGCGTTATTGGAGTTAATTCCAAGTGTATTATTTAAATCAGCATCTCCAGGCCAGACACCTGAACCAGAACTAGCATTATCACTAGCATTCGGACCTTCTGCATCTTTTACATTACCTGTTGAGAGAACTAAACCTTCATTAAAAGGGAAATTACTACCTGCATAACTAAAATAACCTATACCATTAGGTTCGTTATTATTAAATGAAGTTCCTGTTGAAAAAGTGATATTAAAAATAGAGCTGCAATTATTACCTATAAACACGTCTTGCACTAATTCATACACACTATATGCAGTAGTGTCAACAATAATATTTACATCCTCTTGGCATAAAGAAGCACTCGCCTCGATATCTAATTCTAATATTGTAGCGCAATCACCATTTGCGTTTTCTACTCTAACGTATATGACTTGATTGAATTGGATGATATTTGCATATGGTGAAGAAATGGCATTAACATTAGTATCTGCATCACTTTGAGTTTCATGGTAGGTCACGATAACATTTGATTGTCCATTTGTGATTTCAAGATCTCTTAATGATAAATCAAACAAAGCAAACCCATCAGCATCTTCATCGCAAACTACTAAAGGACTAGGTAAGGATATTGCAGTTTCAAAATCGGTAACCAAACCACTATCTACGGATATACAACCTGTTGAACTATCAGATACCTCAACCGAATAGGAACCTACTTGATTAATTGATAAAGTAGATTGGACTTCACCTGTAATTAATTGACCATCTAAATACCAAGAAAATGAATATGCGGCATTATCTAATCCTGTATCAAAAACTAAAGTTTCACCAGCGCATAGGCTAACGTCGTCTAGTCCTAAATCCAAATTAATAACTGAACTAACAATTAAACTGAAGTTTGTCACCTCGAAGTTACCGGTAGACAATTCAAAAACCCTAACAAATATAGTTTGCGGATTAGACACATTGGTAAAAGGACTAATTAAAGCGTTGATGCCATCACTTGCCTCTAAAAGCGTTAAGTGATAGGTAATTGAATAATTTAATGGATCTAGTCCATTCAATATCTCAGCATCTTTGATAGAAAGATCAAAATCGGCAAAACCATTACTACCACAAATTTCATAATCGGATGGCTGAGTAATTCCTATTTGAGCATTAGATTTTAATACGAAAGATAAAGTTAGTACAAAAACAAGTAAAAGTTTTTTCATAGTGGATTGATTGATGACATTATGTATTTTAGATCAATAAAATTAGAATTGGTTGCTTTTAATATTTTAATATCTTTAAAATATTAGATTTTTTAATTTGATTTCTAATTTTCGATTAGACGAATTTATGATAAAAACAATTACCAGCCTACAAAATCCGTTTATAAAACGACTTATTCTTTTAAAAGAAAAGTCTCGAGAACGCAAAAAATCTAATTCATTTTTAATTGAAGGTAAACGCGAGCTTTCACTAGCCATAAAAAGTGGTTATAAGATTGATACACTTTTATTTTTCCCTGATTTATTTTCTGAAGCCGAGGCTAAAGCCATGAGCCGTTATGGTATTGAGATTATAGAAATATCTAAGGAAGTATTTAAAAAATTAGCGCATCGCGATACTACAGAAGGTGTCATAGCAGTAGTTCAGTGGAAATTACATGATTTAGAGGATTTAAATTTCATATCCAAAAATCCCTTAATATTAGTGGCTGAAGCCCCTGAGAAACCTGGTAATATTGGTGCTCTATTAAGAACTGCAGATGCCGCTAATGTGGATGCTGTAATTATTACAAATCCAAAATCGGACCTTTATAATCCAAATATTATTCGTTCTAGTGTAGGCTGTGTTTTTACCACTCAAATTGCAGTGGCACCTTCAGTAGAAGCCATACAATTTTTACAGAAGTATAATTTTAATATTTACGCTGCCATTTTACAGAAGTCAGAACCATATCATCTACAAGACTACAAGCAACCAACGGCCATAGTTGTAGGCACTGAAGCTACTGGTCTCACCCAAGAATGGAGGGCTATTGCCACACAAAATATTCACATTCCGATGCAAGGTAAAATTGACTCAATGAACGTTTCTGTTGCTGCAGGAATTCTTATTTTTGAAGCGAAAAGACAACGTGATTTTAAATAAGCATGAATCCTCAAACCCTTTTTTACGTCATAATTGGCATAATTGTCATCAATTTTATTAAGGATAAGGTACTCAATGCCTTAAATGCCAAACATTTTAATGATAATTTGCCAGATGAGCTCGCAGATGTTTATGACAAAGAGGATTATAAAAAATCACAGGCTTACAAGGCTACAAATTATAGGTTTGGCATATGGTCATCTCTATTTTCACTTAGTTTAACATTAGCCTTTTTATTCTTTGATGGTTTTGAATATGTAGATTCGCTAGCAAGAAGCTACTCCAATCAACCAATACTTATCGCCTTAATTTTTTTTGGCATCATAATGATTGCTAGTGATATTATTACCACCCCATTTGCCTATTATAAAACCTTTGTGATTGAAGAAACCTTTGGATTCAATAAAACCACAAAAAAGACATTTATTCTTGACAAGATTAAAGGCCTTGTCATGATGGCTATTATCGGAGGTGGTATCATTGCCCTTATTATCTGGTTCTATCAGCTTACTGAAGATCAATTCTGGTTATATACTTGGGGACTTGTAACCCTTTTCACCGTGTTTATGAATATGTTCTATTCAAAATTAATAGTACCTCTATTTAATAAGCAAACTCCTTTAGAAGAAGGAGATTTAAGAAACAAAATTTCAGAATACGCCACATCTGTTGGGTTTAGTTTAAATAAGATTTTTATTATCGATGGTTCAAAACGTAGTACTAAAGCTAATGCCTATTTCTCTGGTTTTGGACGTGAAAAACGCGTTACACTTTACGATACTTTAGTAAATGATTTAGACGACGAAGAAATTGTTGCTGTACTAGCTCACGAAGTTGGACACTATAAACGCAGGCATATTATTTTTAATCTTGTTGCCTCTATTCTGCTTACCGGATTAACACTATTTATTTTATCCATTTTTATTTCTAACCCTTTATTGTCAAATGCCATTGGTGTAGAAATCCCAAGTTTTCATGTTGGACTCATTGCCTTTGGTCTTCTCTACTCACCAATTTCTGAAGTTACAGGCTTAATTATGAATTATGTTTCTCGTGTTTTTGAATATCAAGCAGATAATTATGCCAAAACAACTTACAAAGCCCAACCATTAATAAGCTCTTTAAAAAAACTATCTAAAAATAGCTTAAGTAATTTAACACCGCATAAAGCCTATGTGTTTATGCACTATTCCCACCCAACTCTATTAGACAGGATTAGAAACCTGAAAAAATAGTGTGTTTAATAGGCTTATTCTGTTAGCAACAGGCCTTCACTATTTAGGACAAACTCGGCATTAACATTATTTAACTATTATCAAAAATAAAGTTAAAAAAATGAAATAATATCATCATTTTAATAAAATAAGTAATAATATCATTATTTTTGTTTAAAATTTTTATTAAAAAATTAAACAAAACATTATGGTAAAATTTATTTTGAAATGGTATCCTGTTATACTCGCATTCATTAGCCTGCTATATTCAGTTGGCTTAGGACTATATGGTATGAAGGAAGAAGCTGAATACTCAGCACATTGGCCAGCAACAATTCTCTTATTTTCTATTGCAATTAGACAAAGACGTACGACATGAATAAGGGATTTTTATTTATCGGAGCAATTATTTTTGCTATTTATCTTTATTTAATGTTTACCAATATTTATTTAGCACACAAAAAGCAAAAGGAAAATCACTATCCAAATTTGTCTAAAAAGGAGATTTTCGATGCCTATGAAAAGCAAGATAATGACGATTCTAAAAAAAGTTAACAAGCGACTTTTTAACGCGTAATTATTTGTGAAAATCATTCTATATCTCATTGTGTATTAAATTGGCTTTATGTATTTTAGTTGTATGACTGAAGTGGACATTGAAAAAGAAAATGCAGCGATTGCAAAAGCCTATAAAGAGTTATTAAGGGTAAGCTATCAAACGTTAAGCAGAGATGATAAAAAATTGATTCGTCATGCCTTTGATGTGGCTGTTGATGCCCACAAAGACCAAAGACGTAAGTCTGGTGAAGCCTACATTTTTAATCCTATCGCCGTTGCAAAAATAGTTGCGCAAGAAATTGGCTTAGATGCGACCTCAATTGCTGCAGCTTTACTTCATGATGTTGTTGAAGACAATCCGGATTATACCATTGCAGACATGGAACGCCTTTTCGGCGAAACTGTTGCACGTATTGTTGACGGCCTGACTAAAATTTCATCCTTAAAAAAGGATATGGATGTCTCCTTACAAGCTGAGAATTTCCGTAAAATGTTGTTGACACTTAATGAAGATGTACGTGTTATCATCATCAAAATTGCAGACCGTTTGCACAACATGCAAACTATGGATTCCATGAGACCAGATAAGCAGGTAAAGATCGCATCAGAAACCCTTTACATCTATGCACCTCTAGCCCATCGAATTGGCCTTTATAACATAAAAACAGAACTTGAAGATTTAGGCCTTAAGTACACAGAACCTGAAGTCTATAATGACATTTTAAACAAGATGGAGGAAAGTAAGGAAGAACAAGATGCTTACATCAAATCCTTCTCTAAGGTCATTGAAAAATCACTCAATAAAGAAGGTCTCAATTATGAGATAAAAGGACGACCGAAATCTATTTTCAGCATACGCCGTAAAATGGTAAAACAAGGAGTGTCATTTGATGAAGTCTACGATAAATTTGCCGTGCGAATTATCTATAAATCAGATCTCAAAAATGAGAAATTTTTAGCCTGGAAGATTTATTCTGTAGTTACAGACCACTTTACCCCTAACCCAATTCGCTTAAGAGATTGGATTTCATCACCTAAGTCCACGGGTTACGAAGCCTTACACATAACTGTTGTTGGCCCTAAAAGTCGCTGGGTAGAGGTCCAAATTCGAAGTGAACGAATGAATGAAATTGCAGAGAAAGGCTATGCAGCACACTACAAGTATAAAAATACGGATGACAAAGACGATAATTTAGACCTTTGGATCAATAAATTACAGGAAGCCTTGGAAAATAACGAAGCTAATGCTGTGGATTTTGTTGAACAGTTTAAACTCAATTTATATTCCAAAGAGATCTTTGTATTCTCACCTAAAGGAGATTTAAAATCTTTACCAAAAGGTGCGACTCCGCTTGATTTTGCATTTAGCATCCATACAGAAGTTGGCATGAAAACTAGAGGCGCAAAGGTTAATGGGAAATTAGTACCTTTAAGTCACGAATTACAAAGTGGCGATCGTGTCGAAATACTAACGTCCGAAAATGCCAAGCCTAATGCCAACTGGCTAGATTATGCAACAACTGCTAGAGCTCGCAGTAAAATTAAATCGGCTTTAAATGCACATACTAAAGAAATTGCTGCAGAAGGTAAAGAAGTTTTAAGACGCAAACTTAAACAGCTCAAAATCACATTAAACGAAAAGTCCATCAACGAGTTGGTGAGCTACTTCAAATTAAAAACCTCCTTAGACCTTTTTTATCGTGTTGGCATAGGCACCATCGATAATTCAAAACTAAAAGCTTTTGCCTCATCCAGAAGCAATGCTTTTATGAGTTATATTAAAAACAGAATTCGCAAACCAGATGTCTCTAAGGATATTGACAAAGAAGAAATTACTTCTAAATATGATATGCTGGTTTTTGGCAAAGAAGAGGAACGACTTAACTATTCATTGGCCAATTGTTGCAATCCTATTCCTGGAGATAAAGTTTTTGGTTTTGTTACTATAAATGATGGCATCAAAGTCCATAAGAAAAACTGCCCTAATGCCGTGAGTTTACAATCTAATTATGCCTACAGAATCATGCCTGCAAAATGGATAGATTCTTCGCAACGTACCTACACCTCTCATATAAGACTTTCGGGAATTGACAATCTGGGATTAGTTAATGATATCACAAGTCTAATATCCGAAAACCTTCACGTTAATATGAAGAGTATAAGTTTTTCAAGTGATGATGGTATTTTTAATGGTGATATTGTGGTGGAGGTTAAAAACCAAACCATGCTTAAAAATTTGATAGAAAAACTTAAAAAAATCAACGGAATCGATAAGGTATCTCGAGTTTAAATTGTGGTGATTTTATAATATTGAAAACTTGTTGATTTCTTTCGTACTTTCCATATCATTAAACCATCTTTATCCTATAATTTTATGTAAATTTGCACCTTATTATGAATGTAACAACAGAAGAAAGTAATCAAGAAATAGTAAAACGTGTTTTTACACAATTCCTTGAAGATAAAGGCCATAGAAAGACACCTGAACGCTACGCTATACTTCAGGAGATTTATGATAGCGAAGAACATTTTGATATAGAATCTTTGTACATCAAAATGAAAAACAAAAACTATCGTGTAAGTAGGGCAACACTCTACAACACCATTGAATTACTTTTGGAATGTGCACTTGTTAGAAAGCATCAGTTTGGTCAAAATCAGGCGCATTATGAAAAGTCCTATTTCGACAAACAGCACGACCACGTTATTCTAACAGATACGGGTGAAGTTATTGAATTCTGTGACCCACGCATTCAATCCATTAAAAAGACCATCGAAGAGGTTTTTAATATCGAAATAACAAATCATTCACTATACTTTTACGGCAACCGTAAATCTGACGACTAACTAATTTTTATAATGGCAGTAGACTTACTACTTGGATTACAATGGGGAGATGAAGGCAAAGGAAAAATTGTTGATGTATTCACCTCTAAATACGATATTATTGCACGCTTTCAAGGTGGACCAAATGCAGGTCATACTCTAGTATTTAACGGCAGAAAGCATGTGTTACATACCATCCCTTCTGGGATTTTTCATGAAAATACCGTTAACCTCGTAGGTAATGGTGTCGTTATAGATCCTGTTATATTCAAAAAGGAATTGGACAAATTAGAGGAACAAAATGTTGATTACAAATCATCACTCTGTATTTCCCGAAAAGCCCACATTATATTACCAACACATCGTTTGTTAGATGCTGCAAGTGAAGCTTCAAAAGGAAAAGCGAAAATTGGTTCTACGCTTAAAGGTATAGGACCAACGTATATGGATAAAACCGGTAGAAATGGTATTCGTGTTGGTGACATTGAATTATCGGATTGGAAAGAAAAATACCGCGCTTTAGCGAATAAGCACGAAGCCATGATAGATTTCTACAATGTAGACATTCAATACGATCTTAAAGACTTAGAGGCTGACTTTTTTGAAGCTATCGAGACTTTAAAGTCTCTTCAATTTATTGATTCAGAAGAATATATTCATAAAGCACAAACATCAGGAAAATCGATATTAGCAGAAGGCGCACAAGGATCTCTATTAGATATTGATTTCGGGACCTATCCATTTGTTACGTCATCCAATACAACAGCTGCAGGAGCCTGTACAGGACTTGGAGTTGCTCCAAATCAAATCGGCGATGTCTTTGGAATATTTAAAGCCTATACTACACGTGTAGGATCTGGACCATTTCCAACAGAATTATTCGATGAAGATGGTGAGACTATGGGTCGTGTAGGTCATGAATTCGGCGCAACGACAGGTAGACCAAGACGTTGTGGTTGGTTAGACTTAGTGGCCTTGCGTTATGCATGTCAAGTAAACGGTGTTACACAATTAATTATGATGAAAGGTGATGTGCTTTCTGGATTTAAAACTTTAAAGGTTTGCACAGCTTACAAATACAAAGGAGACACTATTCATCATTTACCTTATAACATTGAAGCTGAAAACGTCACTCCAATTTACACTGAAATCCAAGGATGGTCAGAGGACTTAACAGGCATGACAGAAGCATCACAGTTACCAAAAGCGTTTAATGCTTATGTAGCGTTTTTAGAGAACGAACTTAATATTCCTATTACCATTGTATCTGTAGGGCCTGATCGTAAACAGACCATTGTTAGGAAAACAGTTTAAGAATAGCATTTTTAGATTCTGTTAAAAAAACTGTTAACTCATACTAAAGCTTAACTATAAGTGTTACTTTGTAAAAAATATAAAGCTTTGAACGGGTTAAAACGTCTCTTACTAGTTATCTTAATTTGTGTTTCAGTATTCTCATATGCTCAAGAAAAGCAACGTATTATTATAGAGTATGCTGGTATTGCTTCTTCAGATGAAGATATTGAGGAGGGTGCTTTAGTATTTCTAAGAGATGAGTCGCAACAGGTTCATTTTATTCATAAGGGAGTTAATCTGTTTTGCGATAAAGCCATTTATTACCAAGACCAAGATTATATTGAAGCATTTAGTGGACCAAGTGGAGTTGTAACTGTTAAACAAGGTGATTCTATAAATATGATTGCCAAGTATGTAGAATATAGTGGCAAAACAGAATTAGCCTATGCCCAAGGTGACGTTGTCCTCACTGAACCACAATCCGTATTAACAACCGATAAACTGTATTTTGATAGAACACGTCAACTCGCCTATTACGATACCAAAGGAAAGGTTGTTAGAGATTCCTCCGGAACCATTACAAGTCAGATTGGTCGCTATTACATGAATTCAAAAAAGTATCAATTTACCAAGGATGTTGTATTAGTAAATCCAGACTACACATTAAACACGGAACGTTTGGATTATTTTCCAGACAATGGTCATGCATATTTATTTGGTCCTTCAACCATAGTTGGTGAAGACAGTAATATATACACGGAGCGTGGTTTCTACGATACCAAAACCAATATTGGCCATTTTCAGCGAAATGCAAAAATAGACTATGATAATAGGACAATAATTGGTGATAGTTTGTACTTTGATAGAAATAGAAGTTTTGCATCAGCAACCAACAACATAAAAATTACAGATACTATAAACAATAGTGTTGTTAAAGGTCATTATGCTGAAGTATGGCGTGATAAAGACTCTACTTTTATTACAAAACGTGCACTGGCCATTACAGTACAAGAACAAGATTCCGTTTACCTTCATGCCGATACTCTCATGGTAACTGGAAAAGAAGAGAACAGAATTACTCGGGCGTTTTACAATGCTAGACTATTTAAAAGCGATCTTGCTGGAAAAGCCGATTCAATTCATGTTGATCATAATGCAGGACTGACCAAACTTATTAATTTAAGTCGTTACAGTTCTTCTGACGCTTTTGCTTTGGCAAGAAAGCCAGTGCTGTGGAATATAGGAAACCAGATGACTGGTGATACCATTCATTTAATTTCCAACACTGAAACTGAAAAATTAGATTCTCTTAAGGTTTTTAATAATGCGTTTTTAGTAAGCAAGGACACGATAAGTGAAGATGCTTATAATCAAATCAAAGGACAACGCTTAATAGGCCTGTTTAGAGATAATGAATTATATAACGTAGATATTATTAAAAACGCCGAAACCATTCGTTATATGCGCAACGAGCAAAACGATCTTATCGGTATTCAAAAATCTAAATCTGGAAGCATTAATATTAAGATTTTAGAGCAGGCCATTGACGAGGTTCGCTTTTTAAATCAAATAGACGGTAATATTTTTCCTGAAGATGACTTTCCAAGAGCAGCTAAAAAACTGAGAGGTTTTGACTGGCGAGGTGAAGAACGACCTAATTCTGTTGAAGATCTTTTTAAAGATGATCCACCGCTCATTTTACCAATAATATCTGGGCTTGAGGATTATGTTCCACCTGAAAATTTTGTAGACGATAGTGTAGCAGAACGCGTAGAGGACGCAGGTAAAGAGACACCTAATAAACCCAATAAAGCAAAAAGAAATTTACCTAAGAAAACAACGGTTATGCCTTTAAAGCCAAAGGTAAAAGAAATTGAAGACTCTAAGAAAGAGACAAAAAAGGAAGGGTAATAATTGCATAAAGACTTTTTTAAATATCAAGCACAGACCACACCGCATCCATTAGCGATGGAAATTAGTCATGCTAAAGGCTGTTATATCTATGATAAAAAAGGAAAGGCCTATTTAGATTTTGTTGCAGGCGTATCAGCATGTTCATTGGGACACGCCCATCCAAAAGTTGTTGATGCAATTAAAGCACAATTAGACAAATACATGCATGTTATGGTGTATGGCGAATACGTTCAGGAACCTGCAGTAGAACTAACCAAACTAATTGGAAACCATTTACCTGACCCTTTAGAATCGACCTATTTGGTAAATTCCGGAACTGAAGCCATAGAAGGCAGTATAAAACTTGCCAGACGTTATACAGGTCGTAGTGAAATTATTGCAGCTAAAAGTGCGTACCACGGTAATACCATGGGTTCTTTAAGTTTAATGGATTATGAAGAACGCAAAACCCCTTTTCTTCCTCTTATTCCAGACATAAAACACATCACCTTTAATTGTGAATTTTGCCTGCAGCAAATCACTAAACACACTGCCGCAGTTATTTTAGAAACCATTCAAGGAGGTGCAGGATTTATTGAACCCATCGCTAATTATTTACAAAAAGTTGAAGAACACTGTAAAGCCGTAGGTGCTGTTTTTATTTTAGATGAAATTCAACCTGGTATTGGTAGAACTGGGAAACTCTTTGGTTTTGAAAATTATAACTGCACACCAGATATAGTGGTTACTGGAAAAGGTTTAGGTGGCGGCCTCCCAATTGGAGCATTCACAGCCTCAAGAGAAATGATGCTTACGTTAAGCGACAACCCAAAGCTTGGACATATTACAACATTTGGCGGCAATCCTGTCATTGCTGCAGCGGCTTTAGCAACACTGAAAGAAATCACTGAAAGCAAACTCATACCTCAAACCTTAATAAAAGAAAAATTAATAAGAAAATATCTTCAACACAGGCATATTAAGGAAATACGAGGTAGAGGATTAATGTTAGCCGCCATAGTTGAAAATCCAGAAATTGCGAATCAAGTTATTTTACGTGCTCAAGACAAAGGACTCATATTATTCTGGTTATTATTTGAACCAAAAGCTATCCGTTTAACGCCTCCATTAACAATTTCTGAAGAGGAAATTATCAAAGCTTGCCATATAATAACTTCAATTTTAGATAAAATTTAAAACGCCTTTATTCTATCTATGTTGTTGGTTTTCATATTATAACACACTTCACATAAAGCTTAATTTCAATGTTAATTAATTTGTTAAAAACAATCAGCGGTTTTTTTATTAGGAGCAAACGATAACTGTAATTTTATTCTAGTGAATCTTTAAACTGCTTATGAATTACAGTCGAGACGACGAAAACTTTCCGCTTATCAGATTTGAATCGATGCTTAAAACAAATGATATTTTGTTTTTCGATTCAAGTGAATTTGAAAATATTATCCACCACTATCTTGAAAATGGAAAAATCGCACTGGCTAAACGTGCCATAAAATTAGGTTTAGAACAACATCCCTCATCTGTAAACCTAAGATTGTTTCAGGTGGAAATTCTGGTTATTGAAAATAAGTTCTCAGAAGCCGATGACATTCTCGATATGCTGCACGAATTAGAGCCTAACAATGAAGAGATTTTTATTCAAAAAGCAAATGTACTTTCTAAGCAAGATGAGCATAAAAAAGCTATTGACACCTTATTAATTGCCATAGAGATGTCAACCACACCCTCTGAGGATGCCGACTTGTATGCTTTAGTAGGTATGGAATATTTATTCTTGGATGAATTTGAAAATGCAGTCATCTACTTTAAAAAATGTTTAGAGACAGATACTTCAGATTATTCTGCACTTCATAATATTGTGTACTGTTACGACTTTTTAGACAAGAATGAAGAAGCAATAGCCTACCTCAATGCGTTTTTAGACAAAAATCCTTACTGTGAAGTCGCTTGGCATCAATTAGGTCGTCAATATTTTACTATTAAAGACTATGACAAGGCAAATGCTGCATTTGATTTTGCAATTATCTCTGACGATTCTTTTGTTGGTGCGTATATTGAAAAAGGTAAAGTATTAGAAAAATTAAAACTTTATGAAGAAGCCATTGAGAACTATAAGATTACTTTGGCTTTAGACGAACCAACATCATTTGCATTATTAAGAATAGGTCATTGTTATGATAAGTTAGGACAAGAAGA
>Ga0189289_10476_pt1 | contig 12821 bp, 9 predicted proteins | sample UW106minimetaG_FD_130313 | JGI IMG/M metagenome (GOLD analysis project Ga0189289, IMG submission 130313) | Marine microbial communities from the Costa Rica Dome - UW106 mini metaG | ecosystem: Environmental > Aquatic > Marine > Oceanic > Photic zone | place: Costa Rica: the Eastern Pacific...
CGAGCTGCGTGAGGTCGATCAGTTCGGCGGTGGCGTTCTGAGCTGCTGCGGCCTTCACGAACCGTTCAGCAAGCTTGAGGTTCTCGCCATTGCTTGCTGTCAGAACGATGAGATCGGAGGGCATGGAGAATTCTGAACTTGATTGAATCGTGCAAGTTCTCGCTTGTTCTCACAACAAGGCCCGCCGCGCTCGGACGATGCGCTGACGGACCTGGGAGTTGCGTTGTTGCCCGTGCTGGAGGCCTGCACGGTTGGGGAGAGCGTCAGGCGGCCTTTAACTCGGCTTCCCGGTAGGGGACGAAGCTGGCTTTGCGGGCGCCGCAGATCGGACACTCCCAGTCGTCCGGAATCGCTTCAAAGGGTGTGCCTGCGGCGATGCCGGAATCCGGATCTCCCTCGGTGGGGTCGTAAATCATCGAGCACACCTTGCAGATCCATTTGCCTGGAAGGGGTTGATCGGCTTGGCCTGCCGTTCCTTTGCCTTGCAGTGCTTCCAGGGCGACGCCATAGGTTTCGGCGTGATGTTGTTCGATCGGGGTTAGCAGGCCGAAGTTCTTAGCGGCTGTCCGGAAGGTGCCGGCATGCTCCTTGGATTCGCTGCTTTGCTCGGCAAATTCCGCCTCGGCGCCGCTGTCCCGGTCCTGACGGGCCTGGGCGGCGAACTCCGGATACATCGTTGTGTACTCGTAGGTTTCGCCTTCAATCGCCAGTTCCAGGCAGCGGGTCAGCATCGCTTGCTTCTCGTTGTCGCTGAGCTGGTCGGGGTTGCCCACCACTAATTCGGGATGCAGTAGGCGGAAGTGCGCAAAGGCATGCTCTGTTTCTTGGGCCGCGGTTTCACGAAACAACTTGGCCAGGTCTTTGTGACCCAGTTGTTTGGCCACATCCGCAAAGAACAGGTACTTGCGGTTAGCCATGCTCTCGCCGCCGAATGCGGCTTCGAGATTGGTGTGGGTGGATGGCTTGGAGAGGTCCATCGAGGAGAAGCGATCGTTCCAACAGACTACTCCTAACTCATACTCATTATGAGTTAGGAGATGTTACGGGTTGCCGGCTCAGTAGTTGGCGCCGCTCCGGCGTTGGTGCACCGCAGTGCTGCCCTTCGCATCCAGCACCCCACCGTGATCCACTTCGGCGTAGATCAGCCAGTGGTCGCCGCATTCCATCCGCTGGCTTACTTTCCCGTCTAGCCAGGCCAGGGCATCCGGTAGCAACGGCTGCTCGGCGGGGCTTGTGTTGAGCTCAAGGCCTGCAAAGCGATCAGCACCGGGCTCGAACGGCTGCAGGAATTGCTTCATCGCTGCTGTTTCGCGACCTTCTGCCAAAACGTTCAAGGCGAAGCGATCGCCCTTGTGCAGTAAGGCTTCCACGGCGCGGTCTTTGGCGACTGCCACCGTGATGCCGGGAGGACTGAAGCTCGCCTGACTCACCCAGCTGGCCACCATCGCGCCGCTTAGATCAGCTTTACGTGTGGTGAGCACGCAGAGGGAGCCGATCACGCGGCCCAGGGCTAGTACCGCTGGATCGCTGCGGCTTTCACTCAACCCTCCTGCACTGCGCCGCTGCGCTCGCTTCTGGCTCTGCAGCAGTTGACGGGCGAAACGGGTGCCGGTCTCTTCCAGCTCCTTCACCCGTGCGGCATCTGGACTGAACTTCACCCGGATCGGCTCGAAGCCAAAGCTGAAGCCGCCATCCCGCAGCTTGGTTTCCAGCAGATCCACCGCCTCGCCGCTCCAGCCGAAGCTGCCGAACACCCCCACGGGCTTGTTGCGATCTCCTTCCGCTAACAGGGTGCCCAGGGCCGAGACGATCGGTGTTGGGGCATGGCCCCCCAGGGTTGGTGAGCCGATCAAAACGGCGTCGGCTTGCTGGATGGTGTTCACCAGTTCATCGGCCGGGGTGAATTCGCAGTTCAAGCTGCTCACCCGGATGCCGGTGCGGCTGACTCCGCGGGCTAGGGCGTCGGCAATGGCCGCGGTGTTTCCGTAGGCGCTGGCGAACAGCAGGGCCACCGTCAGGCTGGCGTTCTGCTGGCCTTCTCCCCAGCGGCGGTAGTCACTGAGCAGGCTGCGCCAACTGGCTTCGATCGCGGGGCCATGGCCCGGAGCGATGGTGCGGATATCGAGCTCTTCGAGCCGTTCCACCAGGGCATCCACCTGACTGGCCATGGGAGCCATCAGGCAGTCATAGAAGTGACGGCGCTCTTCTTCTGTGCTGCTGCGGTTGCTTTCGGCCCAGCTGTCCGTGCAGAGGTGGGCACTGAAGAATTTGTCGCTCATCAGCAAGCCGAGGCTTTCCTCAAACGCCAGCAACCCGCCAGGCCAACGGGGGGTTGGGGCCGGCAGCAGCATCAGGCTGCGCTGATGGCTGAGGGGAAGCGTTTGCTCCTGGCGGATGATCCGCAGGGGCGGCAGGCCGGGCAAGGGTGGTTGTTCGCTTGATTCTCCGGGCGGGGCCGGTTTGCGTTGGCTCCACAGTTCCTTGATCAACTTGGCGCCCGGGTTGGAGACGATCAGTTCCAGCCCGGCATAGGCCTCCGCTAAATCCCGCAGCAAGGCAACGCGATTGGGATTGACGTGACCCAAGACCACCAGCAGCGGCGCATCGTTGCTGGGTAGGGCGTCGGCAAGCACCGGAAGAAAGGCCCCGCTGTAGGCCACACCTGGAGGGTGAACCAACACGGCAGGGGCACCATCACCGGCCTCAAACAACACACTGTTGGCGGTACTGCCCCGCTCCAGGGCGTACTCCAGTTCAAAGCGGTTTCGTTGGGGGCTCAGACCGCGGAGACCAACGACTCCATCGTCGATCGGCAGTTGGATCGTGCGACGCGTGGTTGCGGTGCTGGTCACGCTCATTTTCGAAGCAAGTTGAATGTAGGCGTGTTGTTAGTGAGAGCAGCAGACCTGTGCCGCAGAGCGTTGTTGTTCTCTCCTGCCAGCTGATCACCACCCTCTCGGCTCTGGCCTATCTGCGCTCGCGAGGAATACGAGGAACCCGGCTGCACGTTGTCTCGCCTTATCGCGACGAGTACAGCCATTCGACCAAAGCCTTCCAGCCGCTGTTGCGGGATCTCGCTTCCCAGGATGGGCATCAGTGCCAGTTCATCCAGATCCCCCCTGATCAGACTCGAGTGCTCCAGCTCAGTGCTGGGGAAAGCCTGCTGATTCGGTCTGAGCCCCTGGAGTGCAGCCTGCTGCTGCTGCCACGGTTGGATGATCGTGAAGGGCAGTGGATGCTGCTTGCCTACCAGGCTTCAGAAGTGGTGGAGCTGGGGGAATCGATTGGGGTCGAGACGCGCTTGTATACAGATCAAGCACAGCGCAAACGCAGCAAGGTGCTGGAGGTCGTGAATTGTTCTGAAGTCATTCCTTCGGTTCGTCAGGATCCGCTGCTGCCTTTTGACCGTCCTGTTGAGCCGTTGCGGCTCCAGGCCATGCTCGACATTTGCGCGAATTTCCGTTCCGCATTGCTTGACGATGAAGCGATCAGCGGAAAGCATCAACCGGGCGTGATGCTCTGCCTGCCTTACCTGAGAGTGCCCAAATGGCATGTTCGCTGGCGGCTCTTTGGCAAATCGTTTGGTTGGCGCCGGAAGCCAGGAATCGCGAACAGTGCGTACTTCATTCGCGCCATCCGTTCCGCCTTTCGACATTTGCGCGCAGATGCACCGTTGTGGGTGCAAGCCCATCCCAAAAATGAAGCTCACTATTCCTTGGTTCAGCAGCTCTTGAATCCGCTGCATCAAGGGAGATCGTTGGAGCTGTTCTCATCAGATGCCCCTCTCGAGGTGCGGCTGTCGAGCGGATGGTTGTGTGAAGGGAGTGGACCTTTGAATGTGCTGGGTTTCGGCACCAACCTCTTGGTTGCAGCCATCTTTCTGGCCCCTCATCACCGAGGTGTTGCTCTCTGTAAGCCGGCTGATGAGGGCTGGTGGCGCGACTGCTCAGATCATTGGCTCCATCGCCGTGAATGGCGGAGAAGCCAACACGTGCATGCCTTGCTCACGAATCTTCTTGACGCTCTGGATCAGCTGCAAGCTCAGTAATGGTTGCCCACCTTGCGGTGATGCACCGCGGTGCTGGCTTCGGCATCGGCCACGTTGCCTTGCTCCACGACGGCATAGATGATCCAGTGATCGGGGCCTTCCATCCGCTGCTCCACCCGGCAGCCAAGAAAAGCCAGTGAATCGGCCAGCACCGGGCCTCCATCGGCTGTTCCTTCCAGCACATTCACCCCGGCGAAACGATCGGCACCGGGGGGGAAGCGTTTGAGGAAATGACGCATCAGCTCCTGGTGGTTGTCCTGCCGGAGAACATTCAGCACGAACCTGTCGCCAACCTGCATGAGTGCTTCGATCGCACGGTCTTTGGCGACAGCAATCGTGAGCCCCGGTGGTGTGAAGCTGGCTTGGCTCACCCAGCTGGCCACCATGGCGCTGCGGCGCTGCGATTCGCCGTCCCCCTGGCTTGCGGTGACCACATAGAGGCCACCACTGATGCGACCAAGAGCCTTGTCGAGGTCGCCATCGAGGCTTTTCATCGCCGCGATTGTCTTCTCCTTGGTGAGCAGCTGACCAAGGTCGGTGCCCGACTCTTCACAACGTTGATAGTCGCTGCCCTGGGGCAGTTGTTTGATCCTTAATGGGCTGAATGCTGGTTTCTGCCCCTGGCTGCGCAGTTGATCGGCGACGGCGTCGATCGGTTCATCGTTGCCGCCGAAGGCGTCGTAGACCCCCACCAGTTGCTTGGGATGAAGGGCCGCCAGGAGGGTGCCGATCGAGGCCTGGAGATCAGGTTCCGGTTCCGATGGCCAGGTCGGCACCACAACAGCCTTGGCATCGCCAATGAGTGCGGTGAGTTCCTGCGGATCGGTGGCCCGCAAGTCCACCAGTTGCACCTGGGCATCCGCCTTGCCGACGCCGTGGGCAATGGCCTGGCTGATCCGATCGGAGAAGCCGTACTGGCTCAGATAGCAGACGGCTGCATAACTTTCTCCCTTGCTTCGTTGACCACTCCAGTCGCGGTAGTCACTGACCCAGTGGCTGAGGTGATGGCGTAGCAGGGGGCCATGGCCCACGGCGATCGTGTTGATCTCCGGCAGGCCATCCATGCGCTTCAGGGCCTGCAGAACGCTTCGGGCATTGGGGCCCATCAAGCAGTCGTAGTAGAAGCGGAAATCGGGAGCGATGGCGCCAGGGTCGGCGTCGAAGACATCGTCGGAGCAGTAATGCAAGCCGAAGGCGTCGCAGGTGTAGAGGATGCCTGTGCCGTGATCGAAGGAAAAGATCGTGTCTGGCCAGTGCAGGTTCGGAGCGCTCAGGAATTCGAAGCGGTGCTGAATGCCGCTGGCTGGGTTCGTGCCGAGATCCAGTTCTTCCCCGGATTTCACGGCACGGGATTTGAAGGGCCGGTGCACCTGGTCCTGCAGGAACTGCAGCGCCACCTTCGATCCGACGATTTCAATGTTTGGGTTGAGGTCGATGAGATCCCCAATCAGTCCGGAATGGTCCGGCTCCGTGTGGCTCACGATCAACACATCAATCGCGATTGGATCGATCTGCTCCTTGAGCAGGGGAATCCAGGTATCGCGGAACTTGGCGTGGCTGGTGTCGATCAGGGCGGTGCGTTCGCCGCGCACCAGGAAGGAGTTGTAGGTGGTGCCGTTGCGCAGGCCGAATTCGATGTCGAAGCGGCTGCGATCCCAGTCCAGGGAACGAATCGTGCTGGTGTCGTCTGCAATGGCCTCGCACTGCAGCGACAGCTTCGGAGCAGCAGGAGCGACGACCATGAAACCGACCATGACGGATGTCGACTTTACGGAGATTCAGCGGGGGAAGGCGGCGGAGACTGGTAGCAACCGCAACCTTGTGATGGCGTCATCGACGCTGCGACGCAGCATTGGTCCCGGGATCCTGTTGGCCGGTGCCTGCATTGGTGGATCCCACTTGATGTCTTCCACCACGGCGGGGGCCCGTTTCGGCTTTGCGCTGGTGGGACTAATCCTGCTCACCAATCTGATCAAATACCCGTTCCTGCGGGTGGGCACCCGCTTCACGGCGGCCACCGGACTGTCGTTGCTGGAGGGCTTCCAGCAACGCAATCCGCTCTACCTGCCGCTGTATTTGGCGGTGAGCCTGGTGACAGGCACCTTCACCATCGCTGCAGTGAGTTTTGTTGCGGGGCTGCTGCTCACCAACATCCCCCTGCTGGCGGGATTGGACCCCTATGGACTGTCGATCGCCGTGTTGGTGGTGAGTGGCCTGGTGCTGCTGTTGGGGCACTACCGCGCTTTGGACCGTCTCTCCAAGCTGCTGGTGGTGCTGCTCACCTTGCTCACAGGGATCGCGGCCGCATCACTGTTGATTCGTGGCCCCGTCGGTGATGTGGCATCGAGTTGGGTCAGCACGGATCCCAGTCCCTGGACCCTCGCCAATCTGGCCTTTTTGATTCCCCTGATGGGCTGGATGCCCGGTCCGGTGGAGATGTGCGTGTGGCCATCCTTGTGGATGTTCTCCCGTGCCCGGGATACCGACCACACCGCAACGCCGAAGGAAGCGGAATTTGATTTCAACCTCGGCTATGGCGTCACGGTGGTGACGGCGATGTTCTTCGTGATCCTTGGCGCCTTCACGATGTACGGCAGCGGTGATGGAATGCTCGCTGGCAGTGGTGTGTCCTTCGCTCAGAAGCTGATCAAGCTCTATACGGCCGCCATGGGCGGTTGGGCGGCTTGGGTGATCATTCCGGCGGCCTTTTTCGCCATGTTCAGCACCACCCTCACCTGTCTTGATGCCTACCCCCGCAGCATTGCGGCGATTCAGGGCTTGCTGCGCCATCACGACAGTGGTGACTCGGCACCGGGGCCCATGCAACGTCGCTTCGATATCTGGGTGATCGTGCATTTCCTGGCCGCTGTGTTGGCGCTGGTGGTGGCCAAGAGCGGCGGGATCGGCGTGAAGGATTTCGTCTTCGGGGCAATGACCGGCAGCTTCCTCACCGCTCCTTTGTTCGCCTGGATGGCGATGGACACGATCAACAGCCCTTTGGTTCCGTTGGAACATCGTTATGGGCGGCTCACCCAAGCCTTCTGCTGGTTTGGCCTGTTGTTTTTTAGTGGCTTCAGCCTGTTGTTCATCGGCCGCTTCTTCCTGGGCCTTGGTGGCTGACTCCAAGCTTCAGCTTCAATAAAAAACCCTTGCCATGGGCAGGGGTTGGGCTTCCGTTCTTCTCGTCTTGGTCTGTTGGGCTTGTTCACCCCAAGGCTGATCAGCTTTCGATCTTCACCGAAACGCTGGTGTGTTCAACAGCTTTGCCGGCGTTGATCTCAAGAATGCCGTCGCGGTAGCTGGCTTTGAGCTGGTCGCGATCAAGGCTGTGGGGGAAGCGGAAGCTGCGGCTCCAGGTGCCGCTGCGGAATTCGCTCAGCAGAGGTTCATTGTTGTCATCGCCAGTTGCGGCTGTGCGTTCTGCGTTGATCACCAGATTGCGATCGGTGGCCTTGATGTCGATGGAGTCGCGGTCCACGCCAGGCAGTTCCAGCCGCACGATGTAGCTGGATTCAGTCTCATGGATTTCGGCGTTGGGGACGCGCTCTGCGGTCGCAAGTTGCTGCTCGAGACGCTCGAACAGATCGAAGGGGGATTGGCGGAGGGTCAGCATGATGGTTGCTCTGAAGAATGAACATCTGCGGACTTGGTTGATTGCCCGCCAACACAATCTGCGCCGCTTGGATGAGAACCAGAAGCGTGAGAGCCGCCCGTTTTGATTCGGTCTCTACCACCAGGTTCGGCTGGCACGACAGGGATGGTGTTGAAACCGAATCTCCCTAAAGCCACCACCAGTCGCTGAAGCAGGCCGCCTGGCCGCAAACCCGCTCTTCTGCATCCCAGAGCGTCCAGATACGGGCGTTGTTGAGCATGAATTGCTGCCCTTTTCGGCTGATCCGAATGCCTTGATAGTTCTGAACTGCCTCCAGACGTTTGGCCTGGCCCAGGGCGTTGCTGCGTTCTGCCCGTTCGGTTTCCGGTGCGGTGAGCCGTGAGGGCAGGCCGATCAGCTCATGCCAGCTGGTCTCCCAGAGCTGCAGCGCAGCCGCATTGGCGTAACTCAGTTTCGGGTCATTCTCGGTGCCGTGGGCCAGCACCGGAAAGCCGCAGGCGAACAGTTCCTGGCACAGCAGGCGCCTGGAGCGGCCCGGTTGGGCGGCGGCGATCAGCGGGCGACAGAAGGCCTGTTGATGGGATTGCAGCAGCACCCCGGCGAGCCCTTGTTTTTCGGTGGTGAGCCAGGCGGCTTCGCAGGCCATGGCTCGCCTCCGCTTCAGCTGCCGGCCGCCATGGCCTGCAGCATCGCCTTCTGGGCACTGGCCTGGCCGTGGGCCTTGAGGTTGCTGAGGAAGGTGCTTCGGGCATCGGCGAAACGCGGGTCTTCCGCCAGTGGCAGCTCTCCGGCGGCATCCAGGCCGGTGTCTCCATCCATCGCCGGGGTGATCACCACCAGGTCGCCATCGAGGCTGCGGTTGTAGCGCCACCACAGGGCGGGATCCTGCACTGCTGGATGGGGCGGCAGGGGGGTGGTGGCATTGTCAGGGATGTTGGTAATGCCCGCTTCCTTGGCCGCCTCCGCCCGCTCAGCCAGGGCCTTGCGCCGGTGTTCCGCCAGGTCCTCCAGCAGCCGAGCCCGGGTGCGGCCCCGCAGTTGGAATAACACGAAGGGGTCTTCACTGAAGCGGTCCCCCATCAGGAAATACACCGCGCTGATGTGTTTGCAGGGGTTGGCTTTATCCGGGCAGCTGCACTCGCTGCGTACCTCCTGCAGCTTGAACGGGAACAGGCGTTTGCCGCTGGCGGCGAAGGCCCGTTCGATGTCTGAGGGCATGATCCCCGCCAGGAGTTGGGCCGACCAGCGGGCTTTTTGGGTCAGGGCTTCCATGACATAGCCCCAATCTTCATCGTTCAGCACATCCAGCCAGAGCTTCACTTTGTAAGGCGCTTCATCGGTGCCTTGGACCCGGGCATGGACCCGGCGGCCTTCGAAGCGGATCGACGTCACATGGCCTTCGCGGGCATAGCCCCAGGCCCGTTCCAATCGCTTCTTGAACCGGTAACCGTTGATCAGCTCCATCCATTGCTCCACCCACCAGGGCTGTTGGCCCAGGCCGTCGTCGCCGATGGCGGTGCTGCCGTTGGTGCTGTTGTTGCTGAGGGTCATGGTCAGGTGTCCTCCAAGGAAACGAGATCACGCAATTGATCGCCACCGAGGCTGCCGAGCCAATCCTCCCCGGAGCCGATCACATCCTCCGCCAGGCGTGATTTCTCCCGGATCATGCGATCGATTTTTTCTTCCACCGAGCCGCTGGTAATGAATTTATGCACCATCACCCGATTGGTCTGGCCGATTCGGTAGGCCCGGTCGGTGGCTTGGTTTTCCACGGCCGGGTTCCACCAGCGATCGATGTGGAACACGTGGCTGGCCCGGGTGAGGTTGAGGCCCACACCACCGGCCTTGAGCGAGAGCAAGAACAGCTGCGGACCGCGGGGATCCTCCTGGAAGCGATCCACCATCGCCTGACGTTCGCTCTTGCGGGTGCCGCCATGCAGGAAGGGCACCTCCGCCTTCCAGCGCTGTTGCATCCACGCCTGTAACAGATGCCCCCATTCGGCGAACTGGGTGAACAGCAAAGCCCGGTCGCCCGCTTCGATCACCTCGTCAAGGATCTCCTCTAGCCGCTGCAACTTGGCGGATCGGCCGAGGAAGCCATCGTCTACAGCCCCTTCGCTCAGGGCAAGGGCGGGATGGTTGCAAATCTGTTTGAGTCGGGTGAGCAGGGCCAGCACTTGGCCGTGGCGCTGCCCGCGCGGAGCACGTGCAATGGCATCAAGCGTGTCTTCCACGGTTTTGCTGTACAGGGATTTTTGCTCTTTGCTCAGCCCCACCCATTCGCTCAGCTCCACCTTTTCGGGAAGGTCCGAGATGATCGTTTTGTCGGTCTTGAGCCGGCGCAGGATGAATGGTCCGACTCGTCCCTTGAGGTCCCGCAGAGACGACATATCGCCGTACCGCTCGATCGGCATCCGGTAGCGCTGGCGGAAGAAGTCCTCCTCCCCCAGCACCTTGGGGTTGAGGAAGTCCATCAACGCCCACAGTTCGCTGACGCGGTTTTCCACTGGGGTGCCGGTCAGGGCGATGCGGAAGCGGTTGCTTTTGCTTCGGCCTGGGCGGGCCAGATCCCGGGCTGCTTGGCTCTGCTTGGCGCCGGGGTTCTTGATTGCCTGGGCTTCATCAATCACGACCCCCTGCCAGTCCTGGGTTTCCAGCAGTTCGCTGTCGCGTTGCAGCAGTCCGTAGCTGGTGAGTAACAAGTCCACCTCCTTCAAGGCTTTCTTCAGTTCGGCCGGTGTGGAGGGACGACGTGGGCCGTAGTGCTCGGTGACCGCTAACTCGGGGGTGAAGGCTTCCGCTTCCCTTCGCCAGTTGGTGAGCACTGAGGTGGGCGCCACCAACAGCACAGGGCGCTTCAATTCCTGCTCCGCCTTGAGGTGCTGCAGAAACGCCAGCAACTGGATTGTTTTGCCCAAGCCCATGTCATCGGCCAAGCAGGCTCCTTGGTCAAATCGATGCAGGAAGGCGAGCCAGCCCAGGCCCCGCTCCTGATAAGGCCGCAATTGGCCGCAGAAACCCTCTGGAGCTGGCAGTGGGTCGGGGGCTTTTTGCTGGTGATATTGCTCCAGCACCGACTGCAGCCGTGGGCCGGCATCGAAGCGGTGCACCGGCATCCGCATCAGCAGCTCCCCTTCCGTTCCCGTCAACCGCAGCGCGTCGTCGAGGCTCAGTTCTGCTTTGGCGCCACAGAAGCGTTCGGCGTTCTTGAGGTCGTTCGGACGCAGTTCGATCCAGGCCCCCTTGTGGCGCACCAGGGGGCTGCGCTTGCCGCTGAGTCGCTCAAGTTCTCGCAGGGTGAGCGTCACCCCACCGATCATCAGATCCCACTCCCAATCCAGACACTCACCGAGGGTGAAGCCCCGCGACCGCTCCGGTAATTCAGCCTTAATCGCCAATCCCAGTCGGCTGGCTAGTCCACCGGAGAGGCTGGGGGGCAATTCCACGCCCACACCGGCGTCCCGCAGTTGCCGAGCTGCAGTGCGCACCAGCACGAAGGCTTCGGCCGGTGTGAGTTGCATCGTGTCTGGCGTGGCGCTTTCCAGCCCCCGTTCGATCGGTGGGAACACCGTCAGGGCCCGCCCGAGGCCCTCCAGTAGCACTTCGCCGGGCTGGTCCACCTGGATCTCACCCAGTTGGAGCATTTCGGCGCCGGAGGCCCAGGCGGCGGCGGCCGGGAGCTTCAGGCTTGGGTCGGCTTCCGCCTGCAGCCCGAAGCGCAGTTCCCAGAGATCCTCCCCATCCGGTGGGGTGTGCAGTTCCAGGCAGGTCCGGGCCGCGGCGAATCCGCCGGCGATGCCTTCCCGCCAGTGATGGCTTGCGCTGGCCAGTCGTTCGGCCTCCTCATCACCGATCTCGATCACCCCGGTCTCTGATCCCAGGGCCTCCTGCCAGAGCGTCAGCAGGGGATCAAGGCCATCACTGGAGGGCTCGAAGTCCTTGCGCAGCTGGGCGTCCACAAGGTCTTCCAGCAGGGTCGCCACCCGCAGGCGACCGCTGCGGGGCCTGCAGCTGGCGACGGGATTGGCGGCCCGCATCGCCTCTGGCCGCAACCGGGTCGTGCGGTTGCTGCGGCGCCCCAGTGGTTCGCGCCAGGGCAAAGCACAGGTGGCCACCAGGGGAAGGCTGGCTGCCAGATCCTCTAGCCGGCGTCGATCTTCTTCCCGGTTAAGCAGCGGCACCCAACGGGCCCGATGGGGGTAGCCCTCCCCTTTGCTCAGTTCCATCTGGGGCATCCAGCGGCCCCGAGCCACCAGACTCAGGGCCCAGCGCTGCAGATGGCTCCACCAGCGCAATTCATCGGCCAGGTCCGGGTTGGTCCCCGACAGCGGTAAGCGGGACAGCCACTCTGTGGCTGCTGAGGGTTCCACGGCAAGGCCCTGCACCTGCCAAGGCCACCATTCCGTTTGTTTGGGGATCGGTTCGCCGGCTTGCATCGGCAGCCCGGTCCAGCCCGGTGGCTCTGGCGCTGGATCCGCTGCTTTGCTTCGGCTTTTGCGCGGCTTCACCGTGCGGCTCGGCAGGGTGAGACAAGCCGTGGCATCGATGCTGCCGCCGGGCAGAAGGTCGCGTTCGCTGAGCCAGGCCTTGAGGTCGTCGTGGCTGAGGGTGAAGGGATGCAGCGCCGGGGTGAGGCCTGGCCCTTCCGGTGTGGCCACCCGCCAGGTGTCAGCCCAAACGAGCAGTGCCGGTTGGCCGGAACTGCTGGAGGTACGGATGGCGGGAAGCCAGGTGGCGTGCAGCAGGCTCATGGCCGCGACGCGGGCAGGAAGCGGAGGATGCCTTGGAGCAGGAGAGCACTGCCGATCAACGGCAGCCAGGCCAGAAAAAGCTCCAGTACTAATGATGCCAGGCCATCGACCTGCCAGTTGTCAAGGGGTAGCGGCATGCCGAGGCTGCGCAGCCCGCAGACCGCCCCCACCAGACCCGCTTGAAGATGCCCGTCATCGGGGTCCACCCGCTGCAGGTGGAAAGCCAGTAGTCCGTAGAACAGACCGCAACCGCCAGAACGCACGGCTGCTTCCAAGCCCCAGGGCAGGCTGATCAGCCCCGCGCTGATGCCGGCAATTAGAGCCCAGCCGATCGACTGCAGTCTCAATCGCTGGCGAATCTCAGGATCACTGGGAGGAACGGCCACGGGCGCCGGCGGTTCAAAGGCGA
>Ga0189289_10477_pt1 | contig 12799 bp, 11 predicted proteins | sample UW106minimetaG_FD_130313 | JGI IMG/M metagenome (GOLD analysis project Ga0189289, IMG submission 130313) | Marine microbial communities from the Costa Rica Dome - UW106 mini metaG | ecosystem: Environmental > Aquatic > Marine > Oceanic > Photic zone | place: Costa Rica: the Eastern Pacific...
AAATTTCAATAAACTCTACCGAGATAGTATAGCGAAACCTCTTTTTGACAGAGGACTTCAAGCCATGTATCCCCCTGGATCCCCTTTTAAAACACTTAATGCATTAATTGCTTTGCAAGAAGGTGTGGTTACCAAAAATGATCGCTTTAGTTGCTCTATGGGCTACCGATACGGAAATAGAAAAATGGGATGCCATGCACACCGCAGTCCAGCAAATATGAACATCGGCATATACGAATCTTGTAATGCATATTTTGCCAATGTTTATAGAAGAATCATGGATAAATATGATTCCCCTGCGGAAGGAATGGACAATTGGAGCAAGCATATTAAAAGTTTTGGACTTGGAAACTACCTAAATAATGACCTTTCAGTAGGACAACCAGGAAAAGTCCCTACTGCTAATACGTATAACAGAGCCTACGGTGAAAACAAATGGTATACTACGTTCACGCTATCAAATGCAATTGGACAAGGAGAAGTATTAGCAACACCAATACAATTAGCAAATATGGCCGCAGCGATTGGTAATCGCGGATATTTTTACACCCCGCACATTATAAAAAATATAGAAGAAGATACCATACCTTCAAAATTTACCACACCAAAGTACACAACGATTGATAAGCAGCATTTTAAACCTGTGATTCAAGGAATGTATGATGTTTACAACAAAGGCACAGCAGATATGCTGCAGGTCAAAGGCATTGAAATATGCGGAAAGACAGGAACCGCTGAAAATTTTGCCATAATTGATAGTGTTAAAACACAATTAACAGACCATTCTATTTTTGTTGCTTTTGCACCAAAGGATGATCCAAAAATTGCCATAGCTGTATTTGTTGAAAATGGATATTTTGGAAGTCGATTCGCTGGACGTATGGCAAGTTTAATGATTGAATATTATCTAAAAGGAGAAATTTCAAGGACCGATATGGAAAATTTTGTACTGAGGCACTCCTTAGAACACGAGTATAATAAGCCATTTTCTGGGGAACCTTTTGGAATTAACAGACAAACTACCCTTGAGGCTATAGATGAAAAGGAATTTCAAAAATTACTACAGTTAAAAGCAGCCATCCCCAAGTTATAGATTATGCTAAGAGAAAACCAAAGGCGATTTAAATTCGATTGGATTACAATACTTCTATTTTTAGCTTTAGTTGGATTTGGCTATATCAATATATTGTCTGCCTCTCATTTAGGAGAAATTACCAATTATTTAGACACTTCACAACTCTATGGCAAACAACTTATTTTTATTGGATTAGCGCTAGTTTTAATAGTTCTAATACTCTCATTTGAAGCTAAGTTTTATGAACGGTTTGCAAGTATCATTTATATAGTAGCAATACTAGCTCTAATAGGACTGTTTGTTTTTGGGAAGGATGTTAATGGAGCTCGATCTTGGTATGGCATTGGAAGCATGACAATTCAACCCAGTGAATTTGCGAAGTTTGCCACTGCCTTAGCTGTTGCCAAATACATTAGTGACCTTCAAACTAATATGAAAACACTTAAAGATCAAATTCGTGTCGCTGCAATTATTTTTACTCCAGCTTTATTAATTCTTCTTCAAAATGATGCTGGAAGTACTATGGTTTATCTCGCCTTTTTCTTTGTTTTTTACAGAGAAGGATTGCAACAAATTTATCTAATAGTAGCTGTTTCACTTTTAGTTCTTGCTGTTTTATCATTAAAGTTTGGCATTTTGATAACAACTGCTGTAATTACCTTAATCTTAGGGTTACGCTACTTCTTTAGAAAAAACAAAAGGGCATCTATACTTCAATATATTTTGGTTCTTATCCTTTCTGTTGGATTCTCATACGGTGTTAAATTATTTTACCAGCATGGTTTAAAAACGCATCAACAAAATAGGATTACCATATTTCTAAGACTCGAAAAAGATCCGGTTAAATTAGAGCAAATGCGCAAACGAGAGGCTTATAATTTGATTCAATCTGAGCAAGCCATAAGCTCTGGCGGTTTAACGGGAAAAGGATTTCTTCAAGGTACGAGGACTACTGGAAAGTTCGTTCCTGAGCAAGAAACCGATTATATTTTTAGTACTGTTGGTGAGGAGTGGGGATTTATTGGGAGTACTATGGTTGTACTTCTATTTGTTTTATTAATTATTAGAATTCTCTATTTAGCAGAAGCTCAAAAATCACAATTTAGCAGGGTTTACGGTTATGGAGTTGCTTCCATTCTCTTTGTACACTTTACAGTAAATATAGGTATGGTGATGGGATTAATTCCAACAGTCGGTATTCCCCTGCCCTTCTTCAGTTACGGAGGTTCTGGACTTTGGGGTTTCACAATCTTACTTTTCATATTTATAAAACTAGATAGTAATAAGATTAATGAGTGGTAAATCTTATATTATGTTGAAACAAAAAGTGAAATCAATAGAACTGTGACAAATCCAGTTAAAGCTAAAAGTATGGTCATAACGGTCCAACTTTTAAAGGTTTGCTTTTCATTTAATCTCAGATATTTACCAACTAGCCAGAAACCGCTGTCATTTACATGAGACATAATACTAGCTCCTGAAGCGATTGCAATAACTAATAAGGCTTTTTCGGGTTCGGACGCGTTAAGCGAAATCAATGGAGCAGTTAATCCTGCTGCGGTAATCATGGCTACAGTAGCAGATCCTTGAAGAATTCTGATAATAACAGCGGCTATAAAACCAAAAACAATAATACTTATTCCTTTGTCTGCAAAATAATTAGCAAGCATTTCTCCTGTACCAGTATTTACCAATACTTGCTTAAATACACCGCCTGCACCAGTGATTAAAATAATTACCCCAGCAGGAGCCAAGGACTTTGTGCTAATATCAAGCAATTTAGATCTTGTAAATCCTCTTCTCAAGCCTAAACTGTACCAAGCAATTAGGTTTGCAATAATCAATGCTGTAAAAGGGTGACCGATCATACTCACCCACTCTTTTACTTTCAATGGTACTGCATCTTCTGCTATTAATGGGCTATTAATAATTGTATTACAAACAATCAAAACAATAGGAACTGATATAATTCCTATAATAGACATCACTGGGGGATGGTTTATGGTCTTTGAGTCGGTCTCTATAACTTCTGGTGCTTCAACAAAAATCTGCTTTGCTATATATTTTCCAAATAAAGGACCACAAACTATCGCTGTTGGAATTCCTACCAATACCCCAAACATAATTACCCAACCCAGATCCGCAGTTAAAATATCTGCCACTGCTATTGGTCCTGGCGTTGGAGGGATAAAACTGTGGGTTATGGCAAGACCTGCTAATAAGGGAATACCATATAACAAAAGAGACTTCCCTGTTTTGCGTTGTAAGGCATAAATCATAGGTACTAATATGATGAATGCTACATCAAAAAAAACTGGAATCGCAACAATAAATCCGGTAAGCATCAATGCCCAAGAGGATCGTTTTTCTCCAAATTTTTTGAGCATAAAAACTGCAAGAGACTCCGCACCTCCAGAATGTTCCAGAATCGCACCAAAAATGGCACCTAAACCAACAACCACTGCAACAAAGCCTAAGGTACTTCCCATACCTTCCTGAACAGTTTTGATAATAATCATTGGGTCTAATCCAGATAAAATGCCAACAAGAATACTTGCTATTAATAACGCTATAAATGCTTGAATTTTGAATCTTAGAATTAAAACAATCAAAACTACGACTCCAGCTAAAACAGCGCCAATAAGTGATACATCAATCATTATTCTGTCCAATTAGTATGAAAGTATTGATCTTCTGGATAGCCATTTTTCTGATAGGTATGAGCACCAAAGTAATCACGTTGGGCCTGAATTAAATTAGCCGACAAATTTTCAGATGTCATAGACAACCAATAATCATAAGCGCTATAAAAGGTATTTACACTTACATTATTTTCCAATCCTAAAGTCAATAATGACTTTATATCCGCTTCACCATCACGCAGTTGATTGCGTAAATCATCGACTTCAAAATATGTTTTTCCATCTTTTAGATACCCAATTGAAGCTTCCATAAAATCAGATCTAATAATACATCCATTGGTCCAAATCCTAGCGACTTCAGAGCAATCAACACTCCATGAATTTTCCTGAGATCCATTTGTTATGAGAGCAAATCCCTGATAATGATTTATTATTCTTGCAAATCGATAAGCCTTTTCTAAAACTTCAATCTGAAATTCATTTTTAATCTTTAACCTATTGGCGCTCTTCGAGAGTGCAACTCTCATTGATTTAAAGGACGACACATAACGCGCAAAAACGGATGAAGCCATCATAGTGTTAACAGATCCTAAATCTAATGCTACTTTTGAAGACCACGAACCCGTTCCTTTATTACCAGCCTTATCAAGTATAGTATCTAATATATAGTCATCACCTTCTTTTTTTGTTAGGATGTCAATAGTGATTTCTAATAAGTAACCCCCTAAGTCTGATTGATTCCAGGTTTTAAAAAGTTCAGCAATTTCCACGCTAGAATAATAATCGCGCAATAAGGCATATAACTCAGCCAGTAATTGCATCTCTGCATATTCAATTCCATTATGTACCATTTTAACGAAATGTCCTGATCCATCTTGACCAACATACGTACAGCACGGAAGTCCATTCTTATCTTTACCAGCAATTGCTTCAAAAACTTCAGAAATAGATTGATAAGCTTGATGATTACCTCCAACCATCAAGGATGGACCTTTTAGTGCTCCTTCTTCTCCTCCTGACACACCACAACCTATAAAGTGAACATTTTTCTTACGTAAATTTTCGCAACGCTGTTTAGTGTCAGAAAAATGAGAATTCCCACCATCAATAATTATATCGCCTTGTAAAAGTAAGGGTAGTAAAGCATCAATAACATGATCTAAGGCTTTACCTGCTTTGATCATTATTAGAATTTTACGTGGTCTTTGTAAAGAAGCTATAAAATCTTCCAAATCCGAAAAGCCTTGTATACTCATAGCATCAGTCCTACGATCTAAAAGGTCTGAAACCATATGTTCTTCCCCTGGCGCTATTCTGTTATAAACAGACAAAGAAAATCCTTTATCGGCAATATTTAAGCTTAGACTAGATCCCATTACTCCTAGTCCAATAACACCAAAAGCTGATAATTCCATATTTAAATTCTTTCCAAAATTGACGTGATTATTGCTTCAGGTGACCCGCTAATGTCGACATGTATTCCGTATTTTGGAACCTCTAAAGCTTCAAGCTGAGATGTTAGCATTTGAGATGACATAAAGTGATCTTTACGTGATTCCATTCTTAATTTAATAAGCTCATAATCGCCTTTCAAATACACCCAAGTAATTTTGTCTTTACAATTTGTAATAAGCAAATTACGATATTTTTCTTTTAGAGCAGAACAGGCCAAGACCGCACCATTTTCTCGAGCCCATCTTGATAAATTTTGAGCTAGTTCTTCTAACCAGGGTTCTCGGTCCTTATCATTTAAGGGTTGACCACTTGACATCTTATTAATATTGGACATGGGATGAAAGTCGTCAGCGTCATAATAAGGAATATTTAGTGCTTGAGATAATCCTTTTGATATAGTAGATTTCCCAGAGCCACTTACTCCTAACACAACGATGATCATAGACCTGTTTATACGCTTAGACTAGCTAAACTAGCTTTAATAGTTTCAATTTTAGCCAAAGCGTCTGCTTCTTTCTTTTTCTCAGAGGCAACAACTTGTTCTGGAGCATTATTTACAAATCGTTCATTTGACAGTTTCTTTTGTACAGACTTCAGAAATCCTTCTGTGTAATTTAATTCATCCGTCAGCTTCTTAATTTCAGCATCAACATCAATGCTACCTTCCATCGGAATAAAATATTCATTAGATTTTACACGATAGGTTAAAGCTCCATCTACTGCTTCGGTAACATATTCAAAACTTTCCAAATTACCCATCTTTGTTATGACCTCATCAAATGTTGGCTTCACATTCTCATGATTGACAACAGAGAATCCTATGGCATCTTTATTGGCAATATTTTTCTGCTTTCTAACATTTCTTATTCCAGAAATCACTTCAGATGCAAAATCAAATTCATCAATTAGATCTTTATTAATAGCTTTCGAGGTTGGCCATTTTGAAATTATTAAAGCCTCGTTTGCGGTTCTTGAGGTGATTAATTGCCAAATCTCTTCAGTTAAAAATGGCATAAACGGATGAAGGATTTTTAGATTGTCCTCCAACAATGCAATAGCAGCATTTAAAGTTTTTACATCAATTGGTTGTTGGTAGCCAGGTTTAATCATTTCTAAAAACCAACCACAAAAATCATCATAAATTAGTTTATACATGGCCATTAAGGCATCGCTAAGTCGATATTTACTAAAATGATCTTCAATTTCAAGCATCACCTTTTGAAACTTAGCTTCATACCATTGAACGGCTATACTACTTGAATTTGGTTGTTCCAAACTGTCATCAATTTCCCAACCCCTTATTAATCTAAAGGCATTCCAGATTTTATTAGCAAATTGTTTCCCTTGTTGACATAACCCTTCATCAAACAACAAATCATTTCCTGCTGCAGAACTCAGTAATAATCCAACACGTACTCCATCAGCTCCATATTCTTCAATAAGCTTTAATGCATCTGGCGAATTACCTAATGATTTAGACATTTTACGACGCTGCTTATCTCTAACTAAACCTGTTAGATATACGTTTTCAAATGGTTTCTGGTCTTTATATTCATAACCAGCAATTATCATACGTGCAACCCAAAAGAATAAAATATCAGGACCCGTAACTAAGTCATTAGTTGGGTAATAATATTTAATCTCTTCGTTTTCAGGATTACGTATACCATCAAAAACAGACATTGGCCATAACCAAGAACTAAACCAAGTATCTAAAGCATCTGAATCTTGCGTTAAGTCTGATGGCTCTAGAGCTGGATTTGAGGATTTATCTTTTGCAAGTACCAAAGCGTCTTCTAAACTTTCAGCCACTACAAAGTCTTCCTTACCGTCACCGTAATAGTATGCTGGGATCTGTTGCCCCCAGAGTAACTGCCTCGAAATATTCCAGTCGCGAATATTCTCCATCCAATGACGATATGTATTTTCGAACTTCTTAGGAAATAGTTTAACATCGTCATCCTGTAAAACTGCTTTAATAGCTGGTTTAACTAAGTCTTCCATTTTCAAAAACCATTGATCACTCAAACGCGGCTCTATAATGGCTTTTGTGCGCTCTGATATTCCAACACGATTATTGTAATCTTCTATTTTCTGGATTTGACCAAGCGCTTCCAACTCTTTTACAATCGCTTTTCTAACTACAAATCGGTCTTGACCTTCATAATGCAAGCCAAAGCTATTAAGCGTAGCATCTTCATTAAAAATATCGATTACTTCTAATTGATGTTTATCACCTAAGACTTTATCGTTTTCGTCATGTGCTGGCGTTACCTTTAAACAACCTGTTCCAAACTCAACATCAACATAGTCATCTTCAATTATTGGAACAATACGGTTAGAGATAGGAACAATTGCTTTCTTTCTTTTAAGATTAGTATGTCTCGGATCTTTAGGATTAATACAAATAGCTGTATCTCCAAGAATTGTTTCTGGACGAGTGGTGGCTATAGTTAATGTTTCATCAGACCCTTGTATTTTATAATTTACATAGTAAAGTTTCCCCTGTTTTTCAATATACTCAACTTCTTCGTCTGATAGAGTCGTCTTGGCTTCCGGGTCCCAATTTACCATGCGATAGCCTCTATATATAAGACCTTTGTTATATAAATCAACAAAAACTTTAATTACGGCTTCTGACATGTCGTCATCCATAGTAAATTTGGTTCTATCCCAATCGCATGAACAACCTAATTTTTTTAATTGCTCTAAAATTACACCACCATACTCTTCCGTCCAATCCCAAGCGTGTTTTAAAAACTCATCTCTAGAAAGGTCATTTTTATCAATACCCTCTGACTTTAACTTTGCTACAACCTTGGCTTCAGTTGCAATTGAAGCGTGATCTGTCCCAGGCACCCAGCACGCATTTTTACCCAACAGTCTGGCACGACGAATTAACACATCCTGAATGGTATTATTCAGCATATGACCCATATGGAGCACGCCGGTAACATTTGGTGGGGGGATTACAATGGTGTAAGGCTCTCGATCATCAGGGGTAGAATGAAAATAATTATTTTCCATCCAGTAGTTATACCACTTTTTCTCTACTGACAATGCGTTATATTTTGATGGGATGTCCATGTTTTGGTATCGTTTTTGCTAAGTAACTTACAAAAGTACTTATATTTATTTTTGTGTAAAATTATTACTGAATTAATGTAATGCAAAAAACCTTAAATACTGTTAAATACAGTGCATTACATCTAATTAATTTTGAGGAGAATAAAAAAGTAACTAGTTTTGATAGTATCAATTTAAAATGAAAATGATGAAAAATTTTATAGCAATTTTATTTGTAGGATTAATGAGTTTTGGATCATTTGCTCAAGAAAAAAAAATAGCAAAGATAGAATTCAAAACAGAAGTTATTGATTACGGTACAATTGAGAAAGGAGCAAATGGCGTTAGAACGTTTGAATTTACCAATACTGGAAATGCACCATTAATCATTTCTAGCGTAAAATCTACCTGTGGCTGTACTGTACCAAAAAAACCAAAAGAACCAATTATGCCAGGCGAATCAGGTGAAATCGAAGTTAAGTATGATACGAAGAGAGTGAATCCAATTAGAAAGACAATTACTGTTATTTCCAATGCAGAAACACCAACTGTTGCACTTAAAATTAAAGGCCTTGTGATAGACCCTGATAAAACAAGCGTTTTAGAAAAGAAAAATAAAAGTATGATTGAGCAATAATCAATTTATACGATTCAAAAAAAATGAGCGCTCAATTTGAGCGCTCATTTTTTTTGAAGGCATTATCCAATCTAAATCTGTAGGTAAGGTTTTGCACATATCGATCAACTCTAAGCTTTATTGCTTTTGCCTGTTTTGCCGTGGAAAATTCTATTAATCTCAGGTAACTTATAATCGTAAACTTCCTTACCATTTATACGAATAATAATATCCTCTTCCCTTAATCCCGCTCCGAAAGCATTAGAGGATTCTCTTAACTCAACAATTTTATAAATAGGTTTTAATACCATTCTGTAATTTATTGAAAAGCCTATTTGAATAGCCTCTCGATTATCATTATTATACTTATCATTAGATGGTACTGTAATTCGTTCCTTAACAAACCGATTTACATTGTGATCTAATACAATACCACTGTTATTATAAGAAAAGGTATCTTTAAAAAATCCATTTTTCTTTAAATACAGTTTACTATTTCCATAATCAACAAATAAGTTAAACCGTTTTAATATTTCGCCCCCAACACTACCATTTCGCTTTTCATAAATTTTATCGAAATCAATATATGCTGAATCTGGAAAGGCAACATTTACATCTCGTAACTCGAAATTACTCAATCCAAACTTTTGAACTTTGGATCGTTTACCATATACTGATCCACTGAGTCCCTTACCTAAATAATCTATAACGTATAAATTATTATTTGGTCATCTTCAAAAAGCCATAAAGCATCACTGCTACCTGTACCAATGAGTAACTTAACGTCATGCATTTGATCCTACAATTGAACCGTTGAATTTAAATAAGGCTTTTTATTATCAACATCTAGCGGAATTGTCACCCATTTCTTATGAGTCTTAGCCTTAAATGTTTCTGGATTATGTAGTCTTATATACCGTGAGTTATAGTTTATCTCAACCACAAAGTCCTTGAAAACATCGTAACCAATAATCCCATGTACATATACTCCAAGTCTTGGTGTAAAATTTATATCCTGATCGAGGATGACATACAATTCTTGTTGTCTATATATTGCCTCACCTATTTTAAAATTATTGTTCCTCGATCGCAAGGCCTTAATCCGTCCTTCCACACCTAGACCATGCAGAAAAAAGGTTTTAGTATTGTTTAAATCCAAAGCATCACTCTCAATCAGATTAAATAATATTGGTCTACTCATACCGCTGTCTAGGACAAAAGACAATTCCACTCCATTGATTTCAACAGGGATAATCATTAGGTTACTTGTAAACTCGAATTTATTTTTTTGGCTTGCTTTCTTATTAAGCACAAATCTTCCTTAAGCATTAATAAAGTAACAACACAAAAGGAAAATTACAGCAATAAAATATCGTAACGGTCGCTTCAATAAGAGTGTGCTTTAACTGAAATTACAAATCTTTATCATATGAGATATTTTAATCTTGATTTTTTACATAAACTTTAAGAATTTTCAGAACTTTGTGTTTTAAAAAACTAACGATGCCAAAAATTTCAAGCAAAGGCATAAAAATGCCAGAGTCACCAATTAGGAAATTGGTGCCATTTGCAGAAGCCGCTGAGAAATCCGGAAAAACCGTTCACTATCTTAACATAGGACAGCCAGACATTAAAACCCCTCAAATTGCTTTAGATGCCGTAAAAAATATTGACCTAGATATTATTGCATATTCAAGATCTGAAGGTTCTGAATCTTATCGAAAGAAAATTGCCAATTATTATAAAAAGAATGGTATTTCTGCTACTCATGAAGATATCATTGTAACCACTGGTGGTAGTGAGGCATTATTATTTGCCTTTGGAAGTATTATGGACAAAGATGATGAGATCATTATTCCTGAACCATTTTATGCAAATTACAATGGATTTTCGACGTCATCTGGAGTTAAAGTTGTACCTGTAATTTCAAAAATTGAAAATAACTTTGCCTTACCACAAATAGAAGAATTTGAAAAATTAATAAGTCCAAAGACAAGAGCAATATTAATCTGTAACCCAGGAAACCCCACAGGATATTTGTATTCAAAAGAAGAAATACAAAAATTAGCATCCATCGTAAAAAAACACGATCTCTTTTTAATCGCTGATGAGGTATACAGAGAATTTGCTTATGATGGGACTTCTCATTATTCGATCTTACAAGAAGATAGCTTAATAGATAATGCTATTGTTATTGATTCTGTTTCTAAACGCTATAGCATGTGTGGTGCTCGTGTTGGATATTTGGTTTCTAAGAATAAAGATTTCATAAAAACCGCATTAAAGTTTGCACAAGCTAGATTAAGTCCACCCACATTAGCTCAAATTGCGACGGAGGCTGCCTTAGATACTCCACAAAGTTACTTTGACGATGTTATAGACGAATATGTAAATCGAAGAAATACGTTAATCACAGAATTACAAAAAATCCCTGGTGTTAAAGTTGCTAAACCTAATGGTGCTTTTTATTGTATAGTAGAATTACCAATTAAAAATTCAGATGATTTTGCGCGTTGGTTGTTAGAGTCTTTTGACTATAATAATAATACAGTCATGGTAGCACCAGCTGCAGGATTTTACTCAACACCAGGTGTTGGCAAAAACCAAATTCGAATTGCATACGTATTAAATGAAGAAAGTCTTAAGACTGCTGTTAACGTTTTAGCGGAAGCTCTTAAAGTTTACAAAGATTAATGCTAATAGAAAAAAATGTTTCTTTAAAGCCTTACAATACCTTTGGTATAGACGCCAAAGCAAGAACTTACTGCAATATTTCAAATCTTGAAGGCTTAAAAGACATCTTAACACTGAAAAAGGATGATCCTTTATTTTTTTTAGGTGGAGGCAGTAATATGTTACTCACAAAAGACATTGAAGCCTTAGTACTTCATTTAAATCTTCGAGGTATTGAGATTGTACATGAAACCAGTAACAAAGTCCAAATTAAGGCAATGGCTGGGGAGAACTGGCATGAATTTGTTTTGTGGTGCTTGGAAAGAAATTTTGGAGGTGTAGAAAATATGTCGTTAATACCAGGTAATATTGGTGCGGCTCCCATTCAAAATATTGGTGCTTATGGTGTAGAGTTAAAAGATGTTTTTGTGAGTTGCAATGCCATTGACATATATTCTGGAGATATAAAGACCTTTTATAAATCTGATTGTAAGTTTGATTATCGCGAATCTATTTTTAAGCAAGACTTAAAAGGTAAATTTATAATTACAAGTGTTGTTCTAGAACTTACAAAATCAAACCATGAGTTGCATATGGATTATGGTGCCATAAAACAGCAGCTTGAAGCGTCTAAAATATCAACTCCTACCATTCAAGATATTTCCAATGCTGTTATTGCAATTAGACAAAGTAAATTGCCCGATCCAAAGGAAATTGGTAATAGTGGAAGTTTTTTTAAAAATCCTGTAATTACATCTAACGAATTTGAAAACCTTAAAGAAAATTTCCCTGAAGTTCCATCGTATAAAGTATCAGAAAATACTATAAAAGTACCTGCAGGATGGTTAATTGAGAAAGCAGGGTTTAAAGGAAAGCGATTTGGTGATTATGGTGTTCACAATAAACAAGCCTTAGTGTTAGTTAACTACAATAATGCAAAAGGTCAGGACATTTATGAGCTAGCCCAACTTATACAGAAAACGGTAAAACGGATTTTTAATATAACTATTGACACTGAAGTTAATATCATTTAAAAACAAAAACCACAGGGATTATGTGACTCTTGAATAAGAATAATCTTTAAAATGCTATTAATCAATCTATTTTTCGGAAAATTATTCTTTAAAAATGTGCCATTAACCTTGTTAGGCCTAATTAACTATATTTACGTTTTATATATCAATTCGGACATCCTGAAAACCAAATAATTAGATTTTAATATTTTGAGTGTATCACCAACAGAGAAAAAAATAATTGATTTATTAGCTAAAA
>Ga0189289_10478_pt1 | contig 12764 bp, 9 predicted proteins | sample UW106minimetaG_FD_130313 | JGI IMG/M metagenome (GOLD analysis project Ga0189289, IMG submission 130313) | Marine microbial communities from the Costa Rica Dome - UW106 mini metaG | ecosystem: Environmental > Aquatic > Marine > Oceanic > Photic zone | place: Costa Rica: the Eastern Pacific...
CAGGGGGACAACTACTCCGATGCCGAATGTCTCGGGATGTTCAAAGAACGCTGGGCTGAGTTCCACCGTGAAATGCTGGCTTGCGTGCCCGAAATGGCCGAGGCCCCCGAAGAGGTGCAGGCGGCAGTCACCAGCTGGTCCTATAACGTCGGGATTGGCGCGGCCTGCAAATCCACACTGGCCAAACACCTGCGGCGGAGTGAGTGGCGCGAGGCCTGTAACCAGCTGCCGCGCTGGCGTCGGGCAGGGGGCCAGGTGTTGCGCGGCTTGGTCAACCGCCGTGCTGATGAGCAGGCTCTGTGCCTCAGCGGCCTGTAATGGGTCGCTACGCCCTCGCTGCCGCCCTGGCGTTGGCTCTAGGCCTCGGTGCCGCTCTGTGGTGGCTGTCAGCGCGCAATAACGCCCTGACGTCGCAGGTGGCCAGCCTGCGCGTCTCCGTGGCCTCTGCGCAGCACGCGCTGGAACAGGCCGAGACTGCCGCCGCTGTTCACCGTGCATATCTTGCCCGCGCCGAAGTTGACGCAGAGCGCTGGCGGGCTGTCCAAAACGATCTGCAATCCATGGAGGGTCGCGATGCGCCTTTGTCTCCTTTGCTGCGCGCTACTGCTGAGCGGCTGTTTTCGCGCCCCTGAGGTGGTCGCCCCGCCGCCAGCGGTGCCCGCCGATCTGCTGCGCCCCTGCGCGGGCTACGGCGGTCCGATGCCTCGGACGGAGGGGCAGTTTTCTGACGCGCTGATTGCCGAAGCGCGGGGCAGGGCGTGTGCAAACGCTAAACTGGAGGCTCTGCAGCAGATATTGGAATGACCGCTGTCAGCCCTTTCGAGACATTCGATTTCGTGCGTGGCGTATTCGGTAGGTCAAACAGGAAGGGCGGAAAGCGGAAGTTCGCCGCAATGTCGCGCGTACCAGGAAGTAACGACTTAGCGGACTTTCGATTTAATTCTATCCCTAGCTTCAATCGCTGACCTGTGCTTGCGTCCGATGCCACAATCGTGCAACTTAAGGGGGAAACCGATTGAAACGAGTAGATAATGCCCCCAGAAAAAACTCCCGTTGGGGATACGGCTAGAGAAGCCATCGATTCCCTTCGAGGCTATGTGTATCAAGTCTATCAATCGGCCCTTGCTTGGACCGAATTGAAAGAGGATGAGTTTCTTTTTCTGGAGGTGGCCGAGGACTACGCCGTTGCGGCCAAAGATGCGCTGCAAGCCGTTCAAGTTAAGGAAACTGCTGGGCGTGTAACAATAAACTCGGATGATATTGTTGCCAGCATTGACAGCTTTGTCGAACTGCGGGAAAGCAACCCAAGTTTGAAGGTCACACTACGTCACCTTACAACCTCTACTATTGGAAAAGAAAAGAAGCTTGAGGACCGAGTGTGCGATTTACCCACTCTGGAAGCGTGGCGAAACTTAGCAAGATCAGGAGATCTGACCGAAATACGTCGAGTATTTAAGAACTCTAAGCTTTCCAAAAAAACGAAAAACTTCATAGAAGGCCTTGATGAAGACGGCCTTCGAGAAGAGTTCCTCAAAAGAATTCACTTTGATTGCGGGGCAACTGAATCTCGCTTTTTGGCTCGGCAAATTAATTCGAGAATTTCGAAACTTCTGTTGGATAGAGGTGGTGTGCATTCACAGGCGCAGGCGTGCACAGCCAACATACTGTTAGCCGTCTTAAAGCTCTCTACAAACCCCAACCGTGATGAACGCTTCGTCGACCGAAGTGGCCTAGAAGAGCTTTTGGAGACAGCCACACAAGTAACCCTAAACAGGGCTCAATTCGAGGTGCAGAACCAGCTCATGACAAGAGCCTTGTCAGCTTCTGTGCCCTCGCAGAACGATCTTTCAAACGCTCAACTTGTCCGGCCTAGCCCAGTGTCGGAGACACCTCTGCCAACGGCTCTTGCAAATAGAACTGAGGCCCTTCGAGAACTTCGACAAACCTTAGAGACCTTTGGGGTTTGCTGGATTTCCGGTGCTGCTGGTATGGGCAAGACAGTTGCGTCTCGTATTCTTGCTCACAATTATGGAGGCGACTGGGCCAGCATAAACTTGAGAGGACATTCTCGCGAACAGGTTGCACAGGTCTTGTTTCAGTCAGCAGACTCTTTGAAAGATTTCGGCCTTCAGGGCTTGATCGTCGATGATCTCAGTTGGGTTACAGACCCCAATGTACTCGAAGCTCTCTGCTACCTACTTTTCTCTTCGAAACGCACCGATGTCCTTTTAGTTCTGAACTCTGCTGACCTGCCAAATAATGAGTTTTTATTCGCTTGTGACTTGCATGCTGGCGTGGCGCACACTTTGTCTGAATTCTCAGAAGAAGACATTCAGGAAATCCTTAGAAAGAGCGGAGTGAACGATGCTAATTGGGCAAAGTATGCCCATTTGGTATCTGGCGGCGGTCATCCTCAGCTCGCGATGGCTTTTATTCAAGGCATGGCTGCATCTGGCTGGGATCCTTCAGAGTTTCAAACTCTAAACGCCTTGTTGCAAGGAACACCAGCCGTTGAGGATGTCAGAAAGCGAACGCGCGAACGATTGCTGAATGATCTACCTTTTTCTAGCCGAAAGTTAATAGAACGCCTGTCGCTCAAGACTGGTGGATTCAGCCGAGAGCTAGCTGTAGATCTTGGGAAAGTCGAACCAGAAATCCCAGATGCTGGTATCATTTTGGAAACTCTGGTTGGCTCGTGGGTTGACCAGCAAGAAGGCAATAGGTTTGACCTGTCTCCCTTACTTTCTGGCTACGCTTCTAAAACGCTCGGGACTGACGACAAAAAGAAAATAGAAAGTACTATCGCCGATTCCTTAACAAAAAGTCGCACGCTTAACGTTGTTGATATGAACTCGGCATTGCTGGCTGCTTGGACGAGTGAAAACGAAGCAGTGATTATGAAGCTTTGCATGGCAGTTCTGGGTTCTGATCACTCCGAACTAGAAATGCTCGCGCCTCACCTGACTATGTTTAAGTTGTTCAGAACGGACAAGATAGCATACCCTGCAAACCCGTCGCTCAGCCAAATGTTCAGAGGGGCCCAGATACTCCTTCTGAACCAAGACAATGACTCGCCTACCAAAATTCTGGATGCTTTGCGTTGTTTCGCCGAGGAAGCGGCGAACGTTGAGCGTGAAGAAATGCGTGTCTCAATGAGCCTGCTCATCTACTCAAAATTGCTGCTTCAGGTTTCTAGAGCCGGGCTTGGGGCGAATTTCACAGAGATTATCAGTGAGCTCAACAACTTGTTGGATAGCGAAGCCTTGCCGGCTGAAGAGTTGGACGGCATTCGGTATGTCGAAGAAGAAGGTGTAACAGCTATTGGTTTTATGTTCTTGAACCAGGCTCGACAGCTTTCCAAAATCGATGATCTCCATCGTGTTTTCGTCTTTCTTGATGGTGCTCCATCAGATTTGCGATCAAAGCTGCTAGCACCATTCAAGCATGACGATTTTGAAGTAGACATGCTTGTAACGGTTGCTTGGTTGCGCGAGCATGACAATGGCACCATTGACTCTTCGGTTCACAGCGCGACCTTCGGTCGACTAGAAGAACTAGCCGCCAACTGGGGCGAAACCGACCTTGCTGTAAGTTGTCGCAAGTATCAGGCAATCATACTGGACGAGTACGGAAACGAGAAAGAAGGCGCACTCGCAGTTCTCGACGATGGTCTATCGAAATATGGACAGACGAACTCTGAGCTTGTGCGTGCAAAGGCAAAAGTTCTCTATCGCTCAGAAGACCACAAAGGAAGTCTAGAGCTTTCAAAGATATTGATCGAGGGTGATGCACCTTTGAGCGACGTTGAAAAAGCGTTTCTAGGAAGGGACGCGGCGATAAGCGCTGAGAAGCAAGGCGATTTCGAAACAGCCCGTCGATATTACCTTTATGGTAGCGACGCCGCCAATAAATCCAATGTTTCTGATATGGCTGCCATGCGGGTGGGGTTGTTGGCTGACGCCGCGCTCACCAGTTGGCATAGCGGCGATAGGCTTACTTGCTTGCAGGACTTCGTTGCTGTTCTGGGTGAGTTAAACCAATTCAAGCCTGATGAAACACTGCGTACAGCGCATTGCCACGCAGTAGCTCGGCACGTTCTTCTTTGGCTTGATCAGGATGCCACCGGTGAGAAACGCCTGCTTGAAGATGGGGAGGAAACAAAAATCTATCCCGGATGTGTCAGTAACCCCGAACCCCATCCCGAGATTAGATCAAGATTCGTCACACCGATTGAGATGGCTTGGTATATGCTTGCCAAGGTTGAAAATCATACTGAATTGGACGCTGGGATAACTGAGAACCTTGATAGGTTTTTGCCAAATGGACCTGTCATAGAGGGGCAAATACTTCTTGCCTCATCGAAGATGCATAAGGCGATTGCCACTTCCAATAGCGTGCTGTTTGCCCAAGCGCTTCGCGAGACTGTTGCTAACTTCTCCTATGTTCAGGCCAACGGTGGACACCAAAATTCCTTCAATATTAAGAATCCAACATACGGCCAAGTACCAGCAGCCAGCACCGAGCAACAATCGGCGCTGCGCGACCTTTCGGAGCAGCTCGTTTTGCTCTTTTGCGTGAATTGCGTTCTTCTTGGGAATGTAGGCGAGATAAACCACGTCATCGAAACATTAGCCAGATCTTCAGGATTCTCAATTCGGCCAGAGCTGTTGGATCGACTACAAAGCTCGGGTCCCACACCCGATTACTACACAGATTTTTCTCAACTTATTCTCCGAGAAAAGTTTGTGGCTGAGTCAACTGAGCAGGGCACTCCGCGCCAGATGTTTGAATTCGCCTTCAAGGCCTTGCAGATTGCCCAACAAACTAGCCAATACAGGTTGGTGGCTGATGCGCTCCTGCCTTGGGTTATGGAGAGATGGGAATTTGTCTGGGAAAGGCAACGATTTCTATTAAGCCGCCCGTCACTTCATGAGGCTAGTATCAAAGAAGCGATGGGTCTCGAAGAGACGTCCAGCGTGATGAAGGTTGTCGATGTTTTGTTGGCTATTCTGCCTACACTTGGGATTGGAAATCAAAGCGACCTACAAAAAATCCTATCAAATCTGCCAAGATTGTAACCCGAAATGGTACAGCGGTTCGCTCCTTAAATATGGCTTTACTTGTTTGAGTACTTTGCAGCCGCAGCGAATGTCGTCTCTGACGGGCCGCGCCGTAGCGTCGAAATCGATCGGTTAAGGTCCGGTTTGGGCCGCTTGACCTTTTCGGTCGAGCGGGCGATCATGTACTCGGCCTTGCGCGTAGGCCGGTGTGCCCGCCATGCGAAGCAAAGCAACGTGAACTATTTTTTTTGGATACCATGCCGTTGGCAGGGTCCGATGAGCAGCGGGCACCTTTTCGGATTCAGTTCGGATATGGATCATGAAACCGACATACTACCTTAAGAAACTGAAAGAACTGTCTAAGCGCTACGCGCGAGCTCAACAGGTACCTCTCCATAAAGCGCGTGATACGGTTGCCGAAGTACTGGGCTTTTCACACTGGAACGACGTTACTAAGGCGCATAGAGCCGGTTGGGCCCCAACAAAGGAGCATGTCTCTACCGTTGAAAGCTTGCTCGTTGAAGCGCTGCCCGGCGATAAAGCTGGCGGACCTCGATTTGGGTCATTTTTTAGTGACTCTGTTTTCGAGACAGATGTTCATCACGGCACCATTGATGGGCACGAATACTCTATCTCAGCTTCAATGGGTGACGTTCATATGTATGGGACAGGTTGGCACCTTTATGTGCCTGAAGCTCCAAACGGGGAACCTCGTCTAGAGATCGCAAAACAGATTGAGCACGAGGCTCCAGTTTATGAAGCAACGTTTCAGCAAGAAGCGCTCAATATCGCAGTAAAACGAGCGGAACAGGTTCGTGCGGGAATAGCATCAGATTGGCCAAGACGTTCTACAAAGCCGGACAAAGACGGTCTCGTCCGTCATCCCATAAACGGCGCTGAGTCGGATAACTGGTTCTGCCTGCATTGTGACACTTCGATAACTGGCGAACAGATCGCAAAGAGTCTTTGGCATTGCCCACGTTGCGACGCCACTCCGCTTGATATCTTCGAAAGTCCTTGGTGGCTTGAAGATCAAGATGCACAGCCAGAGCCAATTTCTAACAAAGAGATATCTGGGCGGCCTGAGCTAGTGGTCGATGCTCTGGATACACGGTTGAAACTCGAGCTCGATGCAGAAAAGGTGACTTTATTGATACGAAGCGCTCTCGTTGAGGATGCCTCGAATGTAAGCGAGCGGTTGGGTGCTTTGTTCGCCGATATCTTTGTTCATGATGACAACGATGTATGCATCACCTTTGATGAAGACCTCTGGCCGGAGCACAAGGAACCTGTTTCAGCACTCGCAGTTGCGGCTCAACTCGGGATAAATGTTGATCAAGAACTCTGTCTACGGGAGTTGCCCTTTGCTTGGCCCGGGTTGGGTGAGCTTACCAAAAGCACCTTAGAGTACACGGAAATGATGCTCAAAGCTTACGCAAACCAACGGTCGGACAAAGACGTCGAATGAATAATGATTACTAGACTGGAGGTTGCGGTGAGTGTCTCCGCAACCTCCAATATGTGAGCACGACGATCTTCAGGTTCTGCCACTACAGCGAATGTCCGGAATGCGGACTGCGGCTGCGGCATCGAAGCTGAACGGTCAATGGCCGCTATGGGCCGAAAGCGAACTTTGCTGCCGTTTGGCAGGTTTTCATATTTCCGTTTTGGGAACGATATTCCAATAGCAACTTAAAGCTCCGCGCTAGCAGAATACAGCTTGACCAGATCGAAAAATTGGTGAATTTGATGCTTGGTCTCGTGCTACCCGCCGTGCGCATCCTCATGGAACGGTGAAAGACACTTTGAATTATCTAAGACTTCCGGCCAGCGATCGGTCGGCAACGCGCACACCGCTGATGCTTCGCTGGCATGGAGACAAAAATGTTCAGTCCAGATCAGGCCAAATCCATGGCCAAAAAACTGCGTGATGCGCTCGCCGCTGAAGGTAGTGATATCCCGCATTCCAAAGCTCTTGAGCTTGTCGCAAAAAGTCTTGGGTTTGCCGATTGGAATACCGCAACCGCAACGCTGACAAACGCGGCACCTGAAAATATTGCGTTCACAGGGTGTAACCCGATTTTGCGTTTCTTCGACGAAGCGAAGGCCCGGGAATTTTATTGTGACTTTCTTGGTTTCAAAGTTGTGTTCGAGCATCGGCATACCCCCGACTTACCGCTCTACATGGCCGTACAACGAGACGGGCTGCAGCTCCATCTCTCCGAACACCACAATGATGCCAGTCCCGGCTCTAATGCGTTTGTTCCGACCACGAACCTACGTGCCTTTCACAACGAGCTGTCTGATCGGCGGTATACCTTCAATCATCCAGATTTGGAAAAGCTACCCTGGGGGCTGCAAATGCAAGTCCACGATCCATTTGGAAATCGTCTGAGATTTTGCGAGCAAGGTTCTTAATCAAAGAGGGGCCGCTTAGAAGCAATCACCGCCGATATTTGGCCAGCTTCGCAATGCACTCGACTTCATGATCGACGCAATACGCGCTGCCATCGATGGCCAACGCGTCACAGCCGGGACGACAGCAAACCTATTTGATCGCCGTCGTCCCACCTATGGCTTCCATCGGGCTTTTCTCGTATGCTTGCCTGACTTCCAACCATTGAGAAAGTGAAACAAAAACGCCCAACCGTTTCCGCTGGGTGCTTTTGTTAAGGATTCTCATCTCATAGGGAGCTGGTAGGTCAGCTGGCACCAGCAGCTGACCTCCTTAGTCCGCACGCAGTTTAGCTGCGGACACGCTACCGCACTGCAGCTTAGTGGTTTAGAGCACATTTTAACTGACGCTGCACAATGCACCTACGATAGCAATGCGCAGAAAGCACCATTTGCAAAGTCGTCGGATTCTAGGGCTTTGCAGAGGTTTCATGCCGCAAGTGCAACGGAAAAAGCCGCCCTTCGCCGCAGGTGCAGCCGCCAATTGTCATCGAACGGGAAAGGAGTGGACTAAGCGCAAACTCGCTGCAGTTGCGCCAATGGCGGCTTGGCGATGCCTCGACGGGCAATCTTAGCGCTCTCCAAGTCTTCTGCGCGTGTCTATTCGAGGCTTTCCCGAATAAGATCAAATCCGTTTCCGAACGGATCAGCACAATTTGCAAGGTCTGCGACCTCTGAGAAGGCTTTCTTTTCAACCGAGCCGCCGTACTTTTCAACTTCTGCACAAACTGGAACGATGTCATCTACTATGAAGTCAAGATGGACCGGTGTCCAATGACGCTGATAGTGACGTTTTTCATCGGCAGCGCCGATGGTGCCTGCGGCTTTCTCTTGGATGTGAAGATCGAGTGTTCCAACGGAGACAACCTGCCAATCATCCGAGTACTTTTTTTTGAATTTACAGCCCAATGCTTCAACATAAAACTTCAAGGCTTTGGACATGTCAGATACATCAATGCTGATAGTTGCTTTGCGAGCCAAAACGGTTCCTCCAAGGATTAGTTTGTTCTTCTTTTGTTCCGGCGCTGATTGCCAGTTTTAGTTTTGTAAGTCAACCGCGTTGTGCGCGATAGCCGACATTCATTAGGCATGCAGAAACCGTGAGTTTGGGCTCGGAGCCTACTTGCGGCAGTGCAACGCCTAATCTTGCTGCTGTAGCTGAGCTGACGCCACAATAAATGACGGTAGGCAGCCGTAAAGCAGTCCTTGGGTTTTCACGCAGCGAAGGTCGAGAACGAGCCCAAAGTTCGCGACGCTGCGCGACGCACAAGCGTCTGCTCTTCTATTTTGAGCTAATGAGCTTATCCCAGAACCCATTCACAGCAGTCAAATCTTGAACTCCCAACCCTGATAGGCACGCCACCGTCGTGTCGACTTGGCTTTTGCCCGCACTTCCAATCAGCAAGCCAAGTTCGGCGAGATTGGCCTTGCACAGCAAACCTTTTGCAATGGCGCGGCTGGGTGCGCCGTATTTGAGCGCAGACTCGACAGCATCGACATAGACATGTGCATTCTTCAGTATGGCCGGATCAATTTCACACTTGGTTGTGTCGTCAGAGCCAACTGAGGTTATGTGTTGTCCTTGTCTAACCCATTCTGCGCGGATCAAAGGTTCTTTTGCGCCGGTAGTTGTTACAATGACATCCGATTGCTTGACAGCGGAAGGCAGGTCTCCGGTTTTGAGGATTTCGACGCTCGGAAAACTATGTTGGAGGTCTCGCACGAGTCTCTCGACGGCGGTGTCTGAACGACCCCATATACGCAAGAATTTGATCGGGCGAACCATCATAAGTGCTTCGGCTTGCAAACGCGCCTGCGTCCCCGACCCAACAATCAGCGCCGAAGTCGCATCTTCAGGCGCAAGTAATTTCGCAACCAAAGCTCCGGCAGCAGCGGTTCGGTAGTCTGAGATCAAATGATCGTCTTGCAATATGGCTAGAGGCCTACAAGTCTCACTATCGAATACAGCAATTAGTCCGCTCGACGCTGCTTCGCCTCGATCTGCCAAGACTTGTGACCAACCAGCCATCTTCACTGTAAAAATAGGACAGTCCGGCAAACTGGCAGACTTGACGTGGATGTCAGCCAGATCGTTGGGGTGCAGCACATAGACCGGAGCTTGAGCAGTTCCGTCGGATATCGCGCAGAAGGCCCTCTCCGCTGTTGGGACCAAGCTTTCGATATCCAGATATGGCCGGATAGCTTCAGGGCCGAAGAACGGGATCATGGAGCTATGACCTCGCCTTTGCCTACAAATGCGACCTCGCCAGCGACGGTCACTCGCTCGATGTCGTCCCGCGCCCCAAAAGGGGTTACAACTATCTCACTGGGCCTTCCCATGAAGTGCCCTTGTTTCAGCACGAAGGCCTCGCCTGGTCTCACAAGCCCGTGTTTCAACGCGTATGCACCAACTACACCTGCGGCGCTTCCGGTCGCGACATCTTCCATTATCCCGTCGTTGTTCCAATGCCGCCCCTCAAATGAGTTGATATCGAAGAGATAAGCGAATTCGGCACCAACTCTTTTCAGTCGTTCCTCGAGGTCCGGCACTGTGATGCGGGCTTCGGCCAAGCCACCGTCAACCGGAACAACCAGATATTTCAAACCAGTGGAAATGACTTCCATCGGTAGATTGGGCAGAGCATCTAAATTGAACGCACGGTAAAGCTCTGGGGTTACGTCTACGACGTTCAGCATCTCTGGACGCCCTTGATCCAGTGTACCGAAGTAACGGCCCTCGTGATGTTCAGTGACAACCTGAACGCTCCGCCCACCCTTGAGTTCAATGGTCCAGATGCGTTTGAAGTCAGCACCTGATTGCTTATGTAGTGTACAAGCCGCACCGATGATGGGGTGTCCGGCAAATGGCAGCTCTTCGAACAGATCAAAGACCCGGGCAGAAATCCGGTCATTCGTTTCGCTTAGGAAGATTGACTCGAAGTGTCGAAGCTCTTGGGTGATGGTCAACATTTGTTCACCTTCTAACCCTTTGCTGCCCGTAAATACTGCAAGGCTATTGCCGGAATAGGGTTCGGTCGCAAAGACATCGCAATGAACGTAGTTGTAGATTTGACTGACTGATGACATGAAGGACCTACATAGTGGAGAATCTATATAGATGAACAGCTATTCAGATCGAGTTTTTTTGTCAATGGCACAGAACTTCAGCGCGCTTGCACATGAGAACCGCATTCGCATTCTTCATTGGCTGTCTGAGCCCGAACGCCATTTTCCGCCACAGGTGGATGGCGACCTAATCGATGATGGCGTCTGCGTCGGTTTTATCACTGAGAAAATAGGCCTCAAGCAGCCGACAGTGACTAACCACATGAGGATCCTTCAAGAGGCGGGCTTGGTTGAAAGCAAGAAGATCAAGAACTGGGTTTTCTACAAACTGCAAAGAGAGCGGGTCAACCGAATTCTAACAGACGTGAGCGTATTGACCGGGAGCGGACACTCAACTTGAGCTGGCTAGTGTCTACAAAGTCCCGTTTGGCGGAATTTAGGCCGCCAAGGTTTGCGTGTCCGCTTTGGGCTGGCGGCTGACTTCCAAACCAAAGATCGATCACTCCTAGGGATGGCGCGCGCGTGGGACACCTGTTCTATAACCCTTTGATTTTGTTATACCGCATTTCAGGTGTCCGTGGGACACCTCTCTGTTGAAATAGCTCGGAAAATTCCGGATATCTAACAACCTGCCGGGCCTACCATTTTTCCCGAGATTGAATTTGAGCGCTTAACGATGGCCTGCCTTCTCGTGCACATCAACAGGACCGTGTCCCGCCCTTAGTTTATTGCCCAATGGCGGGGAAAACCTTCCAAAGCGCAGGCGGGACCCATCCTTTTTGTTGGGTGGAAACAAGGGGTTTGCGGCGGGGGACAAAAAAATTTCTGAAAATCTGCGTGGCCAACTTTGAGGTGTATCGACCCTTGCATTCTTACCGTGATTTCCCGGTATGCCGCTGTTTTTAAGGGATTGCGCAACAACTTTACCTGATTGTTGTTCAAATCTGAAACCGCCCGGATTTGCGACCCTATCCCTTTGCGCGCGTCTTTGCGGGGGTGGGTGCGACTTTTGCGCCTTAAACGATAGACCGGGCGGTCGTTTCCCTTCTTGTCCAAGAGTATGAGGCGTGCGTTGAAAGCCAAGGATCAGATGAACCGACCCAATGTCGCAGAGCTGTTCCGCCCCCAGGGGTGGCCCGCATTGTGCGCCGCGAGGACCCCCTCGAACCACCCCAGAAACCCGTACGAGTGAAGGCCAAGAGTATGACCATTAAATCCCGTCTTTCTCTGACTTTTGTTCTGTTGTCCGCCCTGTTCATCGGTATCGGTGCGCTGGCGCTTTATGAACTCCGTCAGGTCCAGATGCGTGGTGAGCAGATCGTTAAGAACGATGTCGCCACCCTGCAGAAAATTGATAGCCTTGCCGATGTGCAGGCGAAAATCCAAACCAGCATCCGCAATTACATGCTGGTGGATGACAAAGATCTCCGCAAAACCTTGAAGGCTGAACTGGCTGAGTTGAAAAAGACTCAGGAACAGCTGATTGAGGACGCCAATGTTGTGGCCTACGGCAGCCCCGAAGACGCGGCTGCCGAAGCTGGTGCGACTGACGCGGCCACCGATGCAGCCCCGGCAGAAGGCGAAGCCGCCGCAGAAGAGACGGCCGTTGTGGAGCCGAAAGACGCTGTAATGGCTGAATTCCTGACCCGCTACGTTGAGCTGAAATCGGAATCCGAGCGGGTGAACAAGAAGGTGATGAACGTTCTTATGTTCGGCTCCAAGGACATGGCAGCTACCATTCTGGTGAACGAAGCCGCCAAGGTGGACGCCGGTATGACCGAAATCCTGACCAAGGTGGAAGCTGAAAAGAACGCTGCAATGGATGCAGCCGTTGTGGAAGCACAAGCGATCTACGACCAGGCCTTCATGATCATCTCGGCGATGATTGCTTCGGCCTTGGTGATCAGCCTGATCGCAGCATGGGGCATCCTGTCGGCATTGAGCCGCGGCTTCAAACTGGCGATTGGCCTCAGCAAAGATGTGGCGGATGGCAACCTGTCCAAAACCGCTGAGCACAAGGAAAAAGGCGAACTGGCAGATCTGCTGGACAACCTGAACGACATGGTCACCAACCTGCGCGGCGTGGTGTCAAACGTCTCTGAAGGCGCGCGTTATGTTTCGACCGGTGCCAGCCAGATGGCCGAAGCCTCGGTCGGGATTGCGGATGGCGGTTCCAAACAGGCA
>Ga0189289_10479_pt1 | contig 12615 bp, 13 predicted proteins | sample UW106minimetaG_FD_130313 | JGI IMG/M metagenome (GOLD analysis project Ga0189289, IMG submission 130313) | Marine microbial communities from the Costa Rica Dome - UW106 mini metaG | ecosystem: Environmental > Aquatic > Marine > Oceanic > Photic zone | place: Costa Rica: the Eastern Pacific...
CCTCTTCCTCAACCAACAACTCTTCCTCCGCTACAACCTCTTCCTCAACCAACAACTCTTCCTCCGCTACAACCTCTTCCTCAACCAACAACTCTTCCTCCGCTACAACCTCTTCCTCAACCAGGATCTCAGGAGCGAAGGAAGGCTCCTCAGCAACCGAAATCTGCAAAGGATCAACAGCAGGAGAAACGCTGGAGTCAGCCACTGTGGAACTGAACTCACGAGTGGAACTGAACTCACGATCCGAGACCGTCGGCTCAGGCAAGCTCAGGTCAAGATCACCAGCGCTTTTAAATCCGTAGCGGTGAACCCACTGACTAATCAGGCGAGACAGCAAGGCCTCATCGCTTGTGATCCTGGCCTCCTGGATCTGAAGGGCCAGAGCGTTCTGTCGACGCGACGGCTGCTGAAACGGAGAAGAAAGCACGGATTCAGGAAAGTTTGCGGTTGAGCAGCGGGCGAATCACAAGAAACAGCCCGATGGTGAGGAGCAGAAGGATCAGCAGGCAAGTGGTGCCGGTGACATCCCCGTAGGGGGCCTCCAACAAAACAGCCGAGAGGTCAAGAGGACCTTGGTAGGCCGCTCGAATGGGTTCAATCGCGAAGGTAAGAGGATTCAAGGCCGCAAGCCACCCCAGCCAGGTCGGCATGAAGGTCAAAGGAGCAAGGGCCGTGCTGGCGAAGAGCAAGGGCAAGTTGGCCACAAAAATCACGGCGATCAACTCGATGTGGCCCGGCAAAGCGAACGCCAAACCAAGGCTGAGGGCTGTCACGGCAAACACCAAGAGCAGCAGCGTCACCAGCACCAAAACAAGGCCGCTGACGCCAGGCCACCCGTAGCCGAGCACGGCCGCCGTGCCCATGATGACCAAACTCTGCAGCAGGCTGAGCGCGGTGATATAGATCACCGACGCAAGCACGATGGAACTGCGGCTTCGCAGGGGTGCCACAAGTAAACGGTTGAGGAAGCCGAATTCGCGGTCGAACATCACCGGTAGCCCGGCGTTCAGAGCACCGCTGAATGCCGTGAAGACAATGACTCCAGCGCCAAGAAAACGGCCATAGCTCATCCCGCCTGGGAGCAGGCCCTCAGGGGCGTTAGCGAAGAGCGCGCCGAACAGAATCAACCAGATCAATGGTTGCAGAATCCCAGCGATCAAGGTCGAGGGACGACGCATTAACTGAAGAAACAAACGCCGGGTAAGAGCCCAAGTCTCCTGGCTGAGCTCAGCGAAGGCTCCGGATTGCTGCTGCTGGAGAGCAATTGATGCTGTGGGGGAGGTCATCATTGGCACTCAACGCATGGATTGACGCTTTTCCTTCTTGACGTCGCGCTGGCCTGCGATGGCCAGTTCAGCATCCATCAGGGTGCGTCCTGTTGCCTGAAGGTAGACATCATCGAGGCTTGGACGGCTTTGGGCCAAGGCAAAGACAGGGAAGCCTGCACCATCAAGGGTTTGACGAAGCTGGTCGATCACGGGCCCACCTTCAATCACCAGGTTGAGGGAAAACCCCTGAGCTCGGTTAACCACCACCTCAAGAACCCCATTCAGCGGTTCAAGCAGCGCACGCACCTTGGCCGCCTCTTCAGCAGTGCTGAACTCTCGAACCCGGAGGGTGACGCGATCACCCCCAAGCCTTTGCTTGAGCTGGTCCGGAGTGCCTTCAGCTATCACCCGGCCGTCATCGATGATCGCCATCTGATCAGCAAGTGCCTCCACCTCTTCCAGGTAGTGACTGCTCAGAAGAACAGTGGTGCCCTCCTGAACCAGCTGACGCAACAGTTGCCAGATGGCACTCCTGCTCTCGATGTCCAATCCAACGGTGGGTTCATCAAGCACGAGCAACCGGGGGCTGTGCAGCAAACCGGCCGCCAGATCAAGCCGCCGACGCATGCCACCGGAATAGGTACCGCAGCGGCGATCTATCCAGTCGACCATGGCGAGGCGGTCAATCAGATCAGCAATTCGGGTCTCGCGATCCTTCCGCTGCAAGTGGTAAAGATCACCTTGAAGCTGCAGCAGTTCTCGACCGCTCAGAATCTTGTCAATAGCTACCTCTTGGGCCACATAACCCATGAGTTGGCGGACGGCTCTTGGCTCCGCCAGCCCGTCCACACCGCCCACATGTACGGAACCGCCATCGGGGGCGAGCAGGGTGGCCAGAATGCGCATGGCCGTTGTTTTACCGGCACCATTCGGGCCAAGAAGCCCGTAGAGGCAGCCTTCAGGAACGGTGAGATCAAGCTCACGTAGAGCCGTAACCGAGCCGTAGGACTTGGAAATCTTCCGCAGTTCAATCAACGCCATCAGGCACCGTCAGGGACATCCTCGGGCAATCCAGAGAATCTAAAGAGTGTTCATTGAATCCCCATGAGCAGGTAGAGAAGCTGCATCACCTGGTAAGCAAAGCCTGATGCAAGATCCGTTCGACTGAGAATCAGCAGCAGGCACAGACCGAACAGGTAAAGAATCGACCAACGGAACAGAGCCTTGGCATTCAGAAGGCTGTCGGGATCAAGAGAAAGTCGGTCGACGAGCTGTAGCAGCCGACCGTTGTAGGGAAGCAGCATCAGACCGTAGAAGACACCACCGGAGGGCAGGGCGAACACTCCCAAACCGCTCAGCAGGACGGTGATCCAGCCATAGGTCTTGATCGCCCGCGCTGTCACCACAGGCCCTTTGACGACCGGCAGCATCGGAATACCAACAGCGCGGTAGTCCTCGCGCAACAAAAGTGCCAACGCCCAGAAGTGGGCTGGCGTCCAGACCATCACCAGAGCGAACAGCCACCAGCCCCCGAGGCCAACATGACCGGTGGCGGCAGCAGCCCCCACAAGGGGTGGAATCGCCCCGGCGACGCCACCAATGACGATGTTCTGTGACGTCCGTGGCTTGAGCAGAGCTGTATAGAGCAGGACGTAACTGCAAAGACCGAGCAGGGACAGTCCGGCAGCGAGACAGTTCACGCCACTCACCAGCAACATCGCCGCTGCCAAAGTGCAGGCGATGGCTCCGGCGAACGCACTGGTGGGCGAAAGCCGACCGGAGGGAAGTGCCCGACCGCTGGTGCGGGCCATCCGGCCATCGAGATCCTGTTCCCACAGACAGTTCAGAACACCAGCGGCAGCTGAAGCGAGAGCTCCTCCCCCCAGGGTGCAGACCAGCCGCGGCGAGGAGAGAGGCCAGCCCTCACTGAGAGCCATTCCCCCCAGAGTGGTGGCAAGCAGCAGAGGGATGAGTCGCGGTTTGGCGACTTCCAGCCAGGCTGGAAGTTTCACCCGCTTGCGGGAGGGAACCACCTCCTCACGGGTCGGACGAACGATTGCTGTGAGTTCAGCCATGACAGGCCTCCAACGAGGTGTCGTCGAGAACGACGGAACGGGACGGTGAGGGGCGGCCCTCCGGAGATCGGACCAGAAGCGCCGCCATCAGGGCGATCAACAGGGCAGCCACGAGCTGGTGAGCAATGGTCACCGCGGGTTGCGACAGACCGAGGCGAAGGGTGAGGACACCCAGCGCCACCTGAGTCAGCACCAGGAGAACCACCCCAGCAAGCCAGGGCCACTGGCGGCGGGCCCAACCACCAGCCAGCAGTGCCGCTCCGGCGAAGACCAGCAGAACAACGGCCACCGGCATCGCCGTGACGCGATGGGAGAGAACCAGATGACAGGCCTCGCCCCCAGCGAGGCAACGCTGCCCTGCCCAAGAGGTGGCTAGTCGACCACCGAGAAGACATTGGGTAAAGACCGACAACAGTCCAAGCAGTGCCGAGATGCGCCACCAGAGCGGAGCGGCGACGGCAGCGGGATGAAGCAGGCGTTGCGTCAACCCACTCAGCAGTGCAACAAGCGTGAGAGCAAGAGCCAAATGGGCAGTCACGACACCCGATGGGAGCAGGTGGGTCACCGTCAAAGCACCCAGCCCTCCCTGCATGGCCACAAGAACCATCAGACCAGCCGCCAGCCAGGGCAGCCATGAAGGAAGCTGACGCCGCCGAACCGTCGTCGTCACAGCCATCACCACCAGGGCGATGCCAACGACGAAAGCGTCAAGGCGATGGAACCATTCCAGAAACACCTGAACATTCATCTGGCGACCCGGCAGAAATGAGCCAAAGCACAAAGGCCAGTCGGGACAGGCCAAGCCGGCCTCCATCACGCGCGTCGCACCACCGATCACCACCAAAGCGATGACGGCGACTACCAAGTGCGCCGATAACAACCCAAGACGTCGACGAAGAGTCGACATTGAAGAAAGGATCATCGAACAAGCTCCATCCGATGCAACCCAGAAGGGATTGCTCGGACCGTAGCGATGCAGAACATGGCGTCATGCTTTATGGCCATCTGCGAAACAAAAGGGGGAAAGATCATCCCCTTTCCCTGACAGAAATGAGGCCTTAACAATCACTTCATGGAGATACGCAGCCAGGCCCATACGCTGTTGAAAACCTGGGATTCATCGGGTGCAGATCCCATCCGCCATTCTCACGTTAGTGATTGGGATGGTCCTTGCTTTGGGCGGTCTTTGGATCGGTCAGAACATCAACCTCCTTCCCATTGACGCGAGCGCCAACGCGCCAATTTACGACGAACTGTTTAAGGTTCTGTTCACGATTGGCAGCATTCTGTTTGTTGGAATTACTGGTCTTCTCATCTTCAGCTTGATTCGATTCCGACGGCGTAGCGGTCAACTTGGTGATGGTTTAGCCATTGAAGGCAATCTTCCCCTTGAAATTTTCTGGACAGCAGTTCCAGCTATTGTCGTGCTTTTTGTGGGCCTATACAGCTACGACATCTACGACCGGATGGGTGGCATGGTGCCACTGGCCCATGACCACATGGGTGGGTCCCACGAGGAGCAGATATGGGGAGGCATCAGTTCCGGATCGATTGAATCAGCGGCAGCAACGAATGTCTTACCCGTTGAAGTGACGGCCATGCAATTTGCCTTTCTCTTTCATTACCCAGATGGGGATATCACTTCAGGCGAGCTTCATGTTCCATCCGATCGACCAATCACCCTTCGCATGGAAGCAAAAGATGTGATTCATGCATTTTGGGTCCCTGAATTTCGCTTGAAACAGGATGTCATCCCAGGCCAACCAACCCAGCTGAGCTTTACGCCAACCCGCACGGGACGCTATCCGATCGTTTGCGCCGAACTCTGTGGCCCTTACCACGGCGGAATGCGCTCCACAGTCGTGGTGGAAAGCCCGGAAGACTGGAACAACTGGTACAAACAAAACGCCAAAGCAGCACCGGAAGACGAGCCCATCAACATCGCGAACGCCTGACATGACCATCAGCCTGCCCCCTGAAACATCCAGTCCCCCACGTCTTCAACCCAGCGGATGGTTGCGGTATTTCAGCTTCAGCGTTGATCACAAGGTGATCGGGCTGCAGTACCTCGTTTGTGGCTTTGCTTTTTATCTCATTGGCGGAGCACTGGCGGGTGCGATTCGAACGGAACTCACCAGCCCCGTTTCCGACTTCATGGCACGGGATGTCTACAACCAGGTTTTAACACTCCACGGCACTGTGATGATCTTCCTCTGGATCGTCCCTGTGGTGAATGGTGCCTTTGGGAACTATTTAATCCCTTTTTATGTTGGAGCGCGGGACATGGCTTTCCCACGCCTTAATGCTGTTGCATTTTGGTTAATTCCTCCAGCCGGATTAATGCTGATCACCAGCTATTTCCTAACGGGTGCTGCTCAATCTGGCTGGACCGCTTATCCACCACTCAGCATCACTACGCCAGCCACAGGACAAGTCATCTGGATCCTGAGCGTGCTGCTGCTTGGCGGAAGCTCGATCTTCGGAGGCATTAATTTCATCGCCACAATTCTCAAGCTGCGTCGCCCCGGCCTGAAGTTGATGCAGCTACCCATGTATTGCTGGGCGATGTTGGGAACCAGCATTCTTGTGGTTCTCTCAACACCAGTTCTCGCCGGAACATTGGTGTTACTGAGTTTCGATATTGTTGCCCACACAGGATTTTTCAATCCAACCCTTGGCGGAAATGTTGTCGTCTACCAGCATCTGTTCTGGTTCTATTCCCACCCAGCCGTTTACATCATGGTCTTGCCAGCCTTTGGCTTGGTGAGCGAAATCTTGCCGGTTCATGCCCGCAAGCCGCTTTTCGGCTACGTGACCATGGTGTACTCGATCATGGCCATTGTTGTTTTGGGCCTGATCGTGTGGGCCCACCACATGTTCACCAGCGGAACACCTCCCTGGATGCGACTGTTTTTCACCATTGCCACAGCCTTCATTGCTGTTCCAACCGGCATTAAATTCTTCAATTGGTTGGCAACACTCTGGGGCGGACGCATCAGCCTCAACAGCGCCATGCTGTTTTCTTGCGGCTTCATTGTGAACTTCGTGCTTGGAGGCATCACAGGCGTCGCCTTGGCACAGGTGCCTTTCGACATCCATGTCCACGACACCTACTTCGTCGTCGCTCATTTCCACTACATCGTCTTCGGTGGTTCGGTCTTTGTAATCTTCGCGTCGATTTACCACTGGTACCCCAAATTCACCGGCCGGATGCTGAATGAGGATCTTGGTCGGCTGCACTGTGCTCTCACCTTCATCGGTTTCAATCTGTGCTTCGGTCCGCAGCACTGGTTGGGCCTCAACGGCATGCCGCGACGTGTTGCTGAATACGACCCCCAATTCACCCTGATCAATCAGATCAGCTCCGTAGGAGCCCTGCTGATGGCCATCAGCACCCTGCCCTTCCTTTGGAATGTGATCCACAGCGCCCTGAGCGGTCCTGTCGCAGGAGACAACCCCTGGGAAGCGCTGACTCCCGAATGGCTGACCAGTTCTCCGCCACCAGTTGAAAACTGGATCGGCGAAGCCCCTCTCGTGGAAGAGCCCTACGGATATGGCGTCCCACCGGACGAGCTTGACCTCACCGCAACCAGCGGTCGTGATCTCTGGAGCAGCGGCAAATGACCACCACAGTCACCACCAAAGATCAGGATCACGGCCATACGGAGAATGCCGAGCATCCCGATCACCGCATGTTCGGCCTCGCCACTTTTCTAGTGGCGGACGCCATGACCTTCGCCGGCTTCTTTGCGGCCTACCTCACCTTTAAAGCAGTGAACCCACTACCGGACGGGGCCATTTATGAACTTGAGCTGCCCCTGCCGATCCTGAACACCATTCTTCTCTTGGTGAGCAGTGCAACTTTCCACCGTGCTGGCCAAGCGATCCGACAGGACGACCACAGGCGCTGCCGACGCTGGCTCCTGATCACCGCAGGCCTCGGACTGGCCTTTCTGGTGAGCCAGATGGTCGAATATTTCACTCTCCCCTTCGGCCTGACCGACAACCTTTTCGCCAGCACCTTTTTCGCCGCCACGGGATTTCATGGTCTCCATGTAACCCTCGGCGCCCTGATGACCCTGATTGTCTGGTGGCAGGCAAGGCAACCGGAGGGCCGTGTAACCGCAGCCGACCACTTCCCCCTGGAGGCAGCGGAGTTGTACTGGCACTTTGTGGATGGGATCTGGGTGGTTCTTTTCGTGATCCTTTATCTGCTCTGATCCCTTGCCTTGATTGGCGGGCGTGGCCAGAATTCAGTTGAATTAATTCCTGAAATGCTGGTCGGCAAGGAACTGCTGGACAAAGCCAGATCGCTCAGCAATCGGCCGGAAGACGACATTGCCCGCGGCTGTGGCTATGTGGGTCCGAGTGGACGTCTGCTGAAAAAAAGTTTTTATCGCGCCCTGGTGGAGGCCAAAGCGGCGGCCCAGGGGTGGCAGTTGCCGAAAAGCAGCAGCAGTTCCTCAGGCGGAAGCCGTGGTCGGCAGGCCGAGTTCCGAACCCGTGTTCATGGCAACGGCAACCTGTTGATCGGCCACGCCTATACCCGTCGGCTCGGCCTTGAGCCAGGCCAGGAGTTCAAGATCGAACTCCAGCGGGACTCCGGAATGATCGTTCTTCAGCAGATGGATCAGGACCAGCCGTGAGCGGCCAGCCAGTCGGATGTCAGCCCCTCCTCCGTGCTGCGGCCATCAGAAGGATCGGCTAGTAGCAAACGCTCGGCATAACGAGCCAGTTGATCGGCTTCCAGATTCACGGTGTCTCCAACGGCCAGGTTCCTCAGCGTTGTTGCATCCCAGGTGTGGGGAATGACAGCGAGGGAGAAAGTCGTTCCATCCGCTGAACACTCCGCCACTGTGAGGCTGATGCCGTCCACAGCAATGCTGGCCTTCTCACAGACGTAGCGGCCAAATCGGGCTTCAGACCAGCGAATCGACAGAGCCCAGGAATGGGGGAGGGTCTCCACGCAGGTGACTTCACCGGTGGCATCCACATGGCCACTCACCAAATGCCCCCCAAGCCGGTCGCTCAGCCGAAGCGCCGGCTCGAGGTTCACAGCTCCACCTCGGTCCGCTTTTCGTCCGAGCGTGGTGCGGCGCAGGGTTTCCTCACTCACATCGGCGCGGAAGCCATCCGCGATCAGCTCAGCGGCCGTGAGGCAGACGCCATCAACGGCGACGCTATCGCCAAGCGCCAGGGGAGCAAAGGGAGCACAGCCCCAGACCAAAACAGCCCCGGCACGACGCTCAATCCTTCCCACTGACTGCACCAGCCCCGTGAACATCGCTCGCAGCGGCTACCTAGTCATAATCGGATAGAGCCACGCCGACGACATGGTCGAAATGAGCGTCGCCGGAATTGCCCTCGATGCCGCCAGCCGCACCCCCATGGTGCTCCTGCGGGATCCAAGCGGCCGACGTCAAGTTCCGATCTGGATCGACCAGGCCCAAGCCCACAACATCATGGCCGGCCTGCAGGGCGGAGCACCACCGCGGCCCCTCAGCCATGACCTGATGGCAGCTCTGCTGGTAGCCGGAGGGCTCGAGCTGGAGCGCGTGATTGTCCATGCAATCGAAGACAGCACCTTTCACGCAGTCTTGAAGCTGCGACCTGATCTGGACGAAGGGGAATTAGCCGAAGACGAAGCGCTGGAACTCATTGAAGTGGATGCCCGACCCAGCGACGCCATCGCGCTGGCGATCAGAACTGGGAGCAGCATTTGGATGCTGGAGGAAGTTGTAGCTGAAGCATCGATTCCGGTGGATGCGGAGGCCGATGCAGAAGATCAAAGTGCCTTCAGCCGTTTTGTCGACGACCTCAGCCCTGCCGCACTGGTGCGCCATCTGCGCAACCAAGACAACGAAGCCCCCTCGGAGGAGTGAAAACCCGCACCTTTGGTAGCGGCCGCCCCGTCAGCCTGTTCAGCCTGGGAACGATGCGAGCCCTCGACTCAGGGTCCCAGATGGCGGAGGTGCTCGACGCGGCAGCGGCAGCGGGGATCAACCACCTTGAAACCGCCCCTGCCTATGGACCTGCCGAACGTTTTCTGGGAGAGGCTCTTCGACAGAACACCCGGAGAACTTCGGACCACTGGGTGATCACCAGCAAACTGCTGCCGGGATTGACCTTTGAGGAAGGACAACGTCGCCTTGACCAGATCCTGGAGCGCCTGGGCTGCCAACACCTCGACAACCTTGCCGTCCATGGCATCAACCGGAAGGACCACCTTGACTGGGCTCTGGTGGGGCACGGTTCCAAACTTCTCGACTGGGCCCTCAACAGCGGCCGCGTCACCCAGGTGGGCTTCAGCAGCCATGGCAGCAATCCGCTGATCGATCTGGCGCTGCGCAGCCAGCGATTCACCTTCTGCAGCCTGCACTTGCATTGGCTTGACCCCAAGCGGCTGCCCTTAGCCCACTGGGCATTGAGCCATGGGCTTGGAGTCATGGCGATCTCCCCAGCAGACAAAGGAGGGCGCCTGCAGGCACCGAGCCCAACGCTGGTGGAGGACTGCACCCCGTTTGCGCCTTTGCAACTGGCCTACAGATTCCTGCTGTCGCAGGGCATCAGCACCCTGACTGTTGGTGCTGCCGTTCCCGATGATCTCCAACTCGCTGCAAGGCTGGCGCAAGCAGATGGCCCGCTCAACGATGCAGAGCAAAAGGCCTTATTCACGGCACAGGCCCGCCAGGAAGAACGGCTCGGCCAAGAGCAATGCAAACAGTGTCAGGCGTGCCTCCCCTGTCCAAAGCAGGTTCCGATTCCCGAACTGTTGCGTCTACGCAACCTGGCCATCGGCCATGAGCTCAACGCTTTTGCGCAGGAGCGTTACAACCTGATCGGCCGTGCAGGCCACTGGTGGGAAGAGCACGATGCCTCTGCCTGTGAACGCTGTGGGGAGTGCCTGCCCCGATGCCCACATCAACTGCCCATCCCTGATCTGCTGGCGGACACCCACCAACGGTTGGTGGCTTCACCGCGACGACGTCTATGGAGCTGAATCACTCCAGAGGCGTTCCAACTCCTCGCGCCCTTCCGGCGGCAGCGGCGGCAGCGACCAACAGCGTGACCAGGTGTCGGCGGGAGGAAACAGCAGGGGCTGGAGACGAGCAGGCAGAGCGTTTTGATCCGCCATTGCCCCCGGCATCGAATCTGACGACGTGATTGGGGCACGCCAGCCCAGCTGAATAAGGCGGCGGCGCAGGGGATCCCGCCAACCCTGTTCAACCCAGCCTTGGGGCACTGGCTCGCGGCTGGCTTCCGGTCGAAGCAGAACAGTCCAGTGCAAGGGTGCGCCGGATTTGGGCAGAACAGCCCGAAGACGCGGATCCCGTCTCAGCAGAGCAATGCAGCGGTTGAGCGGGAGAACAACCACCCGGGCATCGCCCTTGAGGAGCCAATTGCTGGCCTGACGATCATCAAAGGTGAGCACCTGTCGACGGAGCTGGCTCAAAGCCTGCCCCCCACCCAAATGGTCCGCCAGGCTCATCACCAGTCGGGGGCTGGCGGGCAGCACCACACGCCCTGCCAAGGCGGAATCCAGCAACAGGGGCCAACCCTCCTGCGCCACGGCCCCGTCATCCCGCAGCAACATCACCCAGGGACTAACGGCCAACGGCAACACCCGACCCTGCAGTTCCCCCAGCGCTTCCAGCAAAGACTTGGCCTGGCCATCCAATTGACGGAAAAGCGGTTCAGAAGCAATGGGTTGCAGCGTGTCAGGCGGGTGGGCGTCAAGCCACCCATCCCCCATCACCAGCAGATCGGCGCGCGCCCAATCCTGCGGCGTCCAGTCCTGCTGCGATGGAGCAAGCGTCAACCGCCATGGCTTGGGCAAGGCATCAGCCCACGGTTTCGGCAACACTCCAGCCGGGGCCATCAGGGTTGGAGCCGCTGTCGCCTGACGACAGCCGGCCAGCACGACTGACCCCGTCGCCCCGATCATCTGGAGCACATGGCGCCGGCTCAGGGAACCCAACCGCTCACTCCAGACGTTCATGGCGTTGACGTTACGGGGCGGTTGAGCAGCTGCTCCAAAGCACGCTCACAATCCCGCACCAGGTCGGAACAAGTGCATCCGCGCAGCTGGGCAAGCAGCAACAGTGCACCAGCCCCCACACCTTCTTTCACGTATCCCCGCTCATAATCAAGCAAAGGCTGATGGGTGCTGCTGTGAAAGCGAACGCCACAGGCCAGGACGGACAGCGAAGTATCCACAAGGCCTGCGGTGGCATCCACAAGCCCCCCCAAAGGGGACTGGCTCGTAGCAGCGGCTCCCTCATCAGCGAGCCAACCGGTTGTGCCGATGAGCACTTGAGACGCCAGGCGTTCCCGCTGGCTTGCAGGCAAAGCCTGCATCGCAAGAGCCAGAACAGCCAGCATCTGGCAACCCCCACCCAGCAACAGTGGTTGTCCCGACGACACGGCTCCCACCAACACCCCTGAGGCAAAGGCCTGAAAGGGGTCACCGACAGCGGCAAGAATCTGCTCGGGGGCAGGATGCGCGCCGAGAGATGCTCTTTGCAGCCCTCCCGTCACCAGCGCTTGCTTGAGCTGCTGAGGGGGGTGACGTGCACTGCCGCTGATCAGATGGGCGACCTCCACGCCGAGGGCCGTCAGCACCGCTTGAGCGGTTGTGGTCCCTCCCGGAACACATTCCGCGAGCACCAGGGGGCGTTGCAACCGCCTGCCCAAGAGCTCTCCACGTCGCCAAAGGTGCTGCACCCGCGGCAACGGCATCGCCGCTCCGCTCGACAGACACGCCGATGGCCCCTGATCCAGGGCTTCAATCTCCAGGTGGGGGAAATTGGGTCTCTGCGTTAAGCCGAGGGCCGCCACCTGCGGGTTCAACTTCAATCGGCGCGCCGCCACGTGGCTGAGCAGGGCGGGGGAGACACCAGCGGGCAGCGGCGGGAGAGGCCAACGGCGCTGCCCAGCCGGCCCGTGGATCAGGAGCTCTGCATCAGCAAGGGCCGTGAAGCGACGCGAGGCCGCAGTGGAGCCTGCGGCAGAGATTCCCTCATGCTCCGCCGTCTGCGTGGCAGCCAGCACCAATAACAGATCCACTAGTTGATCCCTGGACGTCCAAGGATGGAGGGACTCCTCATGCAGAGGGCTTGCTCCGAGACGTCCCAGCTGCTGACAGCCCTGGGGCAACACGGACGAATCAGAGGGGGTCGAGGGCAACGAGTCCATGCAGCAGCCTCGGAGGCTCCGGAATCGGTGATCGCAGGCGGGGAAAAATCCAGTACGCCAGAGCATGCAACGAAAGG
>Ga0189289_10481_pt1 | contig 12389 bp, 13 predicted proteins | sample UW106minimetaG_FD_130313 | JGI IMG/M metagenome (GOLD analysis project Ga0189289, IMG submission 130313) | Marine microbial communities from the Costa Rica Dome - UW106 mini metaG | ecosystem: Environmental > Aquatic > Marine > Oceanic > Photic zone | place: Costa Rica: the Eastern Pacific...
ATCGATCCAGCATTTGCAGTCGTGCTGGGGATCATTTCGATCGCGGTTCTGAGCGTTGCCAACCTCCATCCCAAACCGCGTTGGCTCCAAAAATTCTGGGCCTATTGCATTGATCTGGGGCAGCACGACAGGGAGCTCCCTTAGGGGCCACGATCCCGCCACGATGGAGGGGTGTATCAGAGATCGCATGACGGTTGAACGTCTCGACGCCACTCAGCAATCGGCGCTTGCCACAGAACTGCCCGATTGGAGTGTGCAGGGTGATCGGCTGCACCGCGATCTGCAATTCAAGAGCTTCGTGGAGGCGTTTGGATTCATGACAAAGGTGGCCCTCCTAGCCGAATCCAAAAATCACCATCCGAACTGGAGCAACGTCTACAACCGCGTGTCGATCGAGCTAACTACCCATGATCTTGGTGGCCTCAGCAGGCTCGATGTGGAACTGGCCACCGCAATCGACGAACTGTTGCCAGCATGAGTGCTGAGGGTCCTTGCGCATGACCACTGCACCAGCCACCTCCAACGTCCCCGTCACGATTCTCAGCGGTTTCCTCGGAGCAGGGAAGACCACGCTGCTGAACCACATCCTGACCAATCAGCAGGGGGTAAAGACCGCGGTGCTGGTGAACGAATTCGGCGAAATCGGAATCGACAACGATCTGGTCGTCACCACCGATGAAGACATGGTGGAGCTGAGCAACGGTTGCATCTGCTGCTCGATCAACGACGAACTGATGGAGGCAGTTGAACGGGTCATGGAGCGCCCTGAACCTCTCGACTACATCGTCGTCGAAACCACCGGTCTGGCCGATCCCCTGCCGGTTGCGATGACTTTTCTCGGCAGTGAACTGCGGGATCAGACCCGCCTTGATTCGATCATCACGTTGATCGATGCAGAAAACTTCGATGAGGTCGTGCTCGAGACGGAAGTTGGCCGAGCCCAGGTGATTTATGGCGACATCCTGCTGCTGAACAAGTGTGATCTCGTCTCCGAGGAGCGGCTTGAGGCCGTTGAGCAGAAACTCAGAGACGTCAAGAACGATGCCCGCATCCTGCGATCAGTAAAAGGGGATGTCCCCCTGGCCTTGCTGCTCAGTGTCGGCCTGTTCGAATCCGACAAGGTGAGTGCCCCCGCCGACGATCCGAGCCTGAATCACAGCGACGACGAACACAGCCACCACGAACACAGCCATGGCCACAGCCATCACCACGACCATGGGCACGACCACGGTCATCACCACGACCACAGCCATCACCATGACCACAGCCATGGTGATCACGCGGATCATCAGGCGATCGAGGGATTCACCTCCGTGTCCTTCCAGAGTGATGGACCTTTCTCCTTGCGAAAGTTCCAGAACTTCCTCGACAACCAAATGCCCCAGGAGGTGTTCAGAGCCAAGGGAATCCTTTGGTTCAACGAAAGCGAACGACGCCATGTGTTCCATCTGGCAGGCAAACGGTTTTCCATCGACGACACCGACTGGACCGGTGATCGCAAGAACCAATTGGTGCTGATTGGCCGTGACATCGACCACAAGACCCTGCGGAAGCAACTCCAGGCTTGTGTGGCACCTGATGCTGGAAAAGGTTTCAGCTGATTCAGCAGAACCCATGAATGCTGCTTATTGTGCGTGCCATGGAAGACACCTCAATGGTCGAACCTCTGTTGCTCGGAACAGTCTTTGTTCTCGCAAGTCTGTTGTTGTGGCTTCTGGCTGACTCTGATGACGACAACGGTGGAGGCGGCCTGAGACAGCCTGTCCTTGTACCTATTCCTGTCCGTCATCACCAACGCTGAACACGTCGACAGCTCTTACTTAATCCCCCACTGAGATGGGGGATTTTTTATTGAAATGCGCTGCCACCGCTACGGCCGCTCCTCGGCTCAGCTCACGTCGGCATGCGAAAGAAGTGTGACTCTGGCCCCATCCCGGAACGTGAGCCGGCAACGGGTTTGTGGAGGATGCTCCTGATCAATCGGACAGTGGGCACGGACCAATACATCGGCGATTCGGATTCGGTATTCCCATGCATCGCCCAGAAATTCACGCCCCAGAACACTGGCCTCTCCTTCGGCATCAGCGATGACATTGATGTCGTGAGGGTCTACCAGAACACAACAATCACCGGATGCTCGGCGGTCAGCAAACACCATGGGCTTCGCTTCATCCAGATCGCCCAGCAGACAGGACAACTGCCCTCGCTCCCGCGACTGAACGGGAATCAAGTTGCGTTGAAGCACGAAGGAGCCAACAAACGGCGTCGCCGGTGATCGCACAATGTCCTGAGGAGAGGCGCATTGATGCAAAACGCCATCCCTCATGACAGCGACGCGATCGCAGATCGCCAAGGCTTCTCCCGGATCATGGGTGACGATCACGCCGCTGGCGCCACAGGCGTCCAGCACAGAAGCGAGCTCACTTCGCAGTCGCAGCCTAACCTCCACATCCAGACTGGAAAAGGGCTCATCCAGGAGCACAACCCTTGGAGCTGGGGCCAAGGCTCGCGCCAAGGCCAGCCGTTGACGCTGACCACCGGACAGCTGGTGCGGGTAACGCTGCTCCAACCCATGCAACCCCAGCAACTCAAACAGCCAGGCCACCCGCTCAGGGTTGGGATTCCGCTGGGGCAGACCAAAACTGGCGTTCTGCCAGGCATTCAGATGAGGAAACAGCGCATAGTCCTGAAAGACCATGCCAACACCCCTGCGTTCTGGCTCCATCCATGCCCCTTCCCCAGCCACGGTGCGCTGGGCCAGCTTCACCGTGCCCCGCTGGGGGCGTTCAAAGCCAGCAATCAAGCGCAGCAGTGTGGTCTTACCGCAACCGGAGGGGCCGAGCAAACCCAGCAGCTCCCCTTGCGCCACTTGAAGATCGACCCCCTGAAGGGTCCAGCCCTCGGAAGCATTGCCGTAGCAATGCCAGACACCGTTCAACTCAACCGTCGGCTCCATCGGGAGCAGCTGTTCCACAGATCCAAGCAGCTTGGGAACGGACAGAGCTTATGAGTGTGCCAAATGATCGATGCCGGTGTGCGTTTTGCACATCCTGGACTGACCAACCATCAACGCCTTGTCCGCCATCGGACGCACTGATCGTTGGGATGAATGGTTTGCTGATCGTCTGCCTGACCCACCCCCTTTATCGCCAGACTCATTCCAGGGCAATGTCGCAACGACGGTGTCCGGCCCATCGCTGAATTGAAGTTGCTGACCAACCGGATTGTTCCAAGCCCAAGCCGGCTGGCCCTCTTTCTGCTCGCTTCGATCACAGCCCTGATTGCCATCTGGCCGGTGCTGACGTTGGTGCAGGAGGCCATCCAAACCCTGCAGAGCGGCTTCACCGATCTTGGCCCCGATGGGATGCGCCAGGTGCTGGGCACGATCAAGCTGCTCCTAGGAACAGCCACATTGGGCACCGTGCTGGGCACGACCAATGGATGGCTGCTGTGCAACTGCCGTTTTCCTGGCCGCCAATGGCTGCGGATTGCCCAGCTGATTCCGCTTGCAACACCGGCCTATCTGCTCTCAGCAACACTGATCGATCTGGGGAGTCGCCACAGCTGGACCATTCACGGCATGGGCTGGGGCATCACTGTCATGGCCTTGACGACCTACCCCTACGTGTTTCTGCTGAGCACAGAAAATTTCTCCGTCAGCGGCCGGCGTCAGCTGGAGGCGTGTCGCAGCCTGGGGGTCGGCCCCTGGTCAGCCTTCGGTCGTGTTGCCTTGCCGATCGCTCTTCCCGCGATCGGGGCCGGTGTCGCCCTGATGGGGATGGAAGTTGTCAATGAACTCGGTGCGGTTCAGCTCCTCGGGATACCAAGCCTCTCCGCAGGCATCCTCGAAACCTGGCAATCCGACGGCAATCCTTCTGGAGCCATCAGCTTGGCCTTGATCACGTTGGTGATCGTGCTGGGTTTGGTGATCTGTGAACGCAGCCTGCGCAGCCGCAGTCGGCGCTGGTGTGATGGGGTGGCCGGTGGAGATTCAACGGCCTGGCCCCTGAATGGACTACGGGCAGTGGTGGCTCAACTGCTGGCGATCATCCCTCCTGTGTTGAGCCTGGGAACCCCACTGCTATGGGCCGCCACAAACCTGGATCAGCTCCAAAACGGCTGGAACGACGATCTGATCAGCCTGAGTGGGCGCAGTCTCCTACTGGCCCTGGCTGCCGCCGTTATGGCGGTTGCAGCAGCTCTGGTGCTGGCCATCGCCAAACGCTGGTCTGATGCCCGATGGCTGAAAAGCCTCACCTTCCTGGCGGGAACGGGCTACGCGATCCCCGGCACCGTGCTGGCTCTAGCCCTGCTGCTCACCGGAGCCCCCTGGCAGGTCGCCCCGTTGCTTCTGCTCCTATGGGGATACAGCGACCGATTTCTGGCAGTAGCAAAAGGGGGGTTAGACGCTGCACTCGAGCGGATCAGCCCAAGCCTCGATGAAGCGGCCACGGGGATGGGTTCCCCGTGGCAAAGCGTGCTCCAACGGGTGCACTTGCCTCTGCTGCGCGGGCCTATCACCGTCGGCTTGTTGCTGGTCTTTGTCGACACAGTGAAAGAGCTTCCCCTGACCTTTGCCCTGCGGCCGTTCGACTTCGACACCCTCTCAGTGCGCGTGTTTCAATACGCCGGCGATGAACGGTTGGCCGAAGCACTGTTGCCGGCCCTGATGATCCTCGTGCTGGGGCTGATCGCCGCAATGGCTCTGGTGCCGACGCTGGATCACGCCTCCAGCAGGGACGAGTCGTCAACCCCGCAGCAACCTCTCTGAGGAATTGCGCTGGAGCTCCCCGGCACGGGTGTTGAGACGGAGAGGGAGTGTCGACCAGGACAGCGGGTGTCCCGTGGAAACGGCATAGGTGGTTTCCTTGATGTCTCCCCTCAACCCATCCATCTCCAACAACGTGAATGTCTGCTGAGCTGAAGTTCCACCGTCCAGCAAGCGCCGGGGGCCACTGCCCAGCGCACCGAGCTGGATGAGATCGAGCTGGCCACGGCGACCGGAGAACCAAGCGTGATGGTGACCACTGATGTAGCCCTGCACTCCGGCGTTCTCCATCAGGGCCTGGAGCGCGCTCCCCCGGTCCAATACCTCACCAGGGCGATCCTTGCCCAGACCAACACCGACCAGGGGCAAATGACCAACCACGAACCGTGCACGAGCGGTTTGTGCCTTCGTACTGGCCAACTGCTGTTGTGCCCAAACCAGCTGGTCCTCAGGAACACGGGCTGAGCTGGCATCCCAGACCAGCCAGAAGATCCCGTCCTGCAACACCGTGTAGCGAAAAGGGAACTGAGAGGCATCCACAAACGCCAATCCCAAGCGTGAACGGATCGGGGTCCAGAACCGGGAAACAGCGGCACGATCAGCCGGAAAATCCGGTGAACCGTCATGGTTCCCGATCGCCGGCAGCAGCGGGATGCCGGCCGTTTGAAGCCGCTGTAGAACCGACGTTTCGAACCCCCGCCACATCGCATCGAGCTGCAGGCCCGTGAGGCCTCGCATCTGGCCCGCGACCATGTCCCCTGCACACACGACCAGATCCGGCTGAAGGGCAATCAGCTGGTCCAGCCCCTGATCAACGGCAGGGATGTAACTGGTGGCTCCATAACTGCTGTTGAGATCACTAATCAAACCGACCCGTAGCGCCGCCCGCCTGGCAGCGCTCAAGGGCAGGGCCACGGCACTGAGACCGGTGCCAAGCACCAGCTGCAGCATCCGGCGACGACTCAGCACCACAACAGCCAGGGGGTCAGCATGAACGTTTCAAACGTTGCTCCACCAGCCGATCCGCCACAAGTGCCGCGCTGGCAACAACATCAGCAAGGGTGGACAAGAGCCGATAACTGAGCACGACGGCCAGCAACTGCGCTTCCGGAACGGCAGGACCCAACCGAAGCAACAAGGTGGCTTCAAAGACCCCCAGACCACCAGGGGCACCGGGGACCACCAGCCCAACGGCATAGGCCAGTCCAAATGCTGCGAGCCAGGTAAATGGCGCCGGGCTGCGAATGCCAAAGGCCTGCACGCTGCACCAGAACCCGGCAAAGCGGCAGAGCACAAACAGCAGCTGAAGGGTGAGTGGCCGCCAGGGGTAGCCGCCGCGGCCACTCCCCTCACTCTCCAGTGGCCCGCCGCCAGTCGACTGCAACTGCGCCGCCTTCGAACGCTCCAGCCGAAGCAGGAGCGGCTCCCGCCACCGCGGAATCATCAGGAGCGCTGGCAAGGGAGCGAGCAGTGCAAGGCCCTGCTGCCATCCACCAGCAACCACAACAAAAATGGACGCCGCCACAATCAGGAGCGGATCAAGAATCACACCGGCCAGGGCCGGTCCACCGCCAATCACCGGGCGCAGCACCCTGACCCGCTCCACCAGATGCCAGATTCCTCCTGGCAGGTACTTCAGCAGGTTGCTGCGCACAAAAAGCGGCACCACCGCGAGGTCCTGGGGAGGGTGCCTCAACCAGACCAGCAGGTCGCTCCAGGCCAGACCATTGATCAGGATGCTGAGCCAGGTCAGGCCCAGACCGAGCAAGAGCCACCACCAACCATTGGCCACCAGGCTCAGCTGGCGAAGCTGGCCAGCCTGCTGGGCCATGGCCACAGCAATGAACACCAGGCTGGCCAGCGTGATCCAGAGCTTGGGTTGGCGGAAGATTTTGCCCATCAGGCCCAGTCTTCCGTGCTGACAAACGGTGCAGCAGCTGCGGCAGCCCTCAGCTCATCAAGACCACACCCCGTGCTGGCCTGAAGAGCCTCCAGGGCATCAGCTTCGGCTTTGACGGTGCAACGACCATCCGGGCGCCGCACTTGTTTGGCGGCGAGGGGACCCCAGGGGGTGTCGAGCACACCATGGCGCCTCGGCAACACCCAGCGTCCCTGGCGCCGCTCCCGCAAACCAATGCTGCTGCCAGCACTGAGCCAAAGCCGGCGCATCTCGTCGGCATCACCATCCCGCACCAATGCAGTTATGGCCTGACCACTGCGGCCCTTTTTCATCAACAACGGCTGCACCGCCACATCAATCGCCCCCGCATCTCGCAACCGATTGGCCAATGCCGCAACCTCCTCAGGGGTGGCGTCATCAATCCAGGCTTCCTGAACGACCAGCGACTCCCAGCGGGGACCTGCAACCGCATCCACCGACGGCGTGTGGAGCACCAAGCGCACAAGGTTGGGGCGATCCAACTGGCGATGGCCGAGGCCGACGCCGATCTTTTCGGCCACCAGAACATCAGGGGCCACAAAGCGATCCGCCAGCACCGACACCAAGGCCAGACCCGTGGGCGTCACCAATTCCCCCGTGGGCAGGTCACCACCCTGTAGAAGCGGAATGCGGTGACGACGTGCCAGTTCAAGCACTGCAGGAACGGGGACGGGCAACAGGCCATGGGCTGTTGACACCGTCCCGCCCCCAGCAGGCAAGGGGGAACAGAGCACCTCTGTCGGGTTGAGATCTTGCATCGCGGCACAGACCCCCACCACATCCACAAGGGCATCGATGGCCCCCACTTCATGGAAATGAACGCACTCAGCCGAGATCCCATGCACCGTGGCTTCGGCTTCCGCCAGGCGGGTGAACACGGCAAGAACGGTTTGCTTCAGCGATGGAGCCAAGGCAGCTGCATGGATCTGATCGCGGATCTCCGACCACTGGCGGTGGGGAGGCTGATCCTCGAGCCCCTGCACATCAACGCGGATCCCCCGCAGTCCGCCGCTGCGCGCCTCATGCTGGGTGAGGCGGTAGCGCCCTGCCAAACCGAAGGCCGCCAGGGGCGACTCCACAACGGCCTGATCCACACCGAGATCCAACAGGGCGGCGAGGAGCATGTCCCCCGCCAAACCCGTTGGCGCATCAATCCAGAGCGCGCTCATCGCCCCAGACGCGGGGCCGCCTCCAACAGCGCAACCACCTCACGGTCAAGCGCCAGACGCTGCTGACGCAGTTGCTGCTCGATCTCCCGACGGGCCCGACGCTGCTCCCGCTGAGCGGTGGCAACATCATGGCCGGAAAGTCCCCAGAGCCGTCCCAGCAAAGCGCGGTCATCTGCACCACCACGGGCCTGACCGAAGACCACGGTCTCCGCCGCGATGCCGGCCTGGAGCACCCGGCTCCAACGCCGCAGATCCTCGAGGGGCATGCGAACACTATCCGGCACGGTGAACTCAGTGGCACCACTGCTGCGCAGCCCAGCACGCACACAGGCAAGGGTTCCAACCAGCACCTGCTGCACCGGAAGTTGCTCCTCTTCAGCAATCAGGACATGGCCCGCCTCATGCACCGCAATCCGACGCAGACGCTCCTGACCACCGGGCAAGGCTTCGGCCAGGATGTGGCCACCCATGCCCTGCCAGGTGGCGGCATCAACACTGAGGGTGACCAGAGCACCCCCGACAGCCACCACAATCCAAGCGGAGGACAGACCCAAGGCAGGGCCAAAGGCTCCGAGAACGGTGATGCCGGCAACAGCGACACCAGCGCGCAATATCCCCGTGGAACCCTGCCCCTCCTCCGCCATCAGCTCCGAACGCGGGAGGTGGCACGACCACGGCCTCCCTTGGATTTGCCACCACGCGTCGGCATCGGGGCGATCACCTCGTGCTGTTCCAGATGAAGTTCCTGTCCCTGCCGGCGCAGGTCGAGGCTGACGAAGTGGCGCAGGTTTTCCAGGGGAAGCTCGCCCTTGATCTGGAGCTTGAAGGGGAGCGGCCGGTGGCCGTCAGCCCGGGCCTGCTGCCGCACCTTCACCACCATTTCGCCGGTCTCGGGCTTGGTAAAGATCAACTCCCCTCTGATGGAGAAGTAGTCGTCTCCCTCGGGCAAGGTATCTGAGGCCTCAGCTTGCTCCGGCGAAAGAGTGCTGGGTTCCCAGACACCAGCAATCTGAAGATGGAGATGATCACTTTCGCGGCTTCTGGGGTACACCACCCAGAGGTGCGGTTGATCCAAGGGCAGATGCCGCCGGATCAGGGTGAGCACTCGACCGAGCACAACGGTTTCCAGGGGGACCCCCTGGGCATCGGTCAACGTGCCGCGGGTGAGTTGGTCGGGATCGGTAGGGGCGTAGGTGCCCCGAACGAGACCGATGGCCCGGTACTGCAACGGCTCTGTAACCGGGGGAATCGGATGGGCGCGCATTGATCCAGATCCGGGCGGAGTCAAAAGCCCTTGTGAAGACTGTAGCCAGCCCACCGCAATCCCCTCAGACTGAAATAGCTGATTCGAGATCGGATGCAGAGCCCGCGCCGGATCCTGTTGCTGCTGGTGTCCATGGTTGGGGCTGCACTGGTCGGTTGGATCGCTGCTGCCTCCATGGCCCCTGAAACCCGCGCCCGCGGAAGTCGTCTGGCTGAAGATCCTCAGGTCGAAGCGCTGATGCAGCAGCTCCAGCTCCAGGAGGAGCTCAGCGAGTCAGAAAGTGTTCTCCTTCTGGAACGTTTGATTGCTCTGGAACGCCTTCAGGAAGCCGAAGTGGCACTGCAACCGTGGATCACGGCCCGTTCTACCCCCCGCGAACTCACCTTGTTCAAAGCGGAGCTGCAACGCCTCAATGGCCAGCCCGAGGCAGCCCGACGCAGCCTCAATCAATTGCTGCGCTTGCATCCGAATGATCCGCAGGTTTTGCAATTGCTGGTGCTGCTGGATCAGCAGCGGGGACGCCAAATTCAGGCCACGACTGAACTCACCACCCGTTTCAAGGGCCTGGAACCGGGACAACGCCTGGAGATCGGTCTGCTTCTTGCCGATCTCTTACGTCAAAGCGGATCCCACCAGAAAGCGGTCAACCTGTATCGGCAACTGGCTGCAGAGGAGCCGAGCAACACAAGGCCCTTGCTGGCCCTTGCGCTGTTGCAGCAGGACCAAGGCCACACAAAGGATGTTGAAGCTCTGCTGAAGCAGGCCCGCCAACGGCGGGATTCAAATGGACAGATCGATCCATTGATCGATGTTCTGGCAGGGCGGCTCGGATTGAGCGCTGCACGCAATGCCGCCTCGGAACAACCTGGTCCTACGGCGATGCGGGCTGATTCTGGAAGGCCTTGAGGGCCTCATCAATGGCATCGGAAGGTGGCGTGGCGTCATCCATGGCCGTCGACCGCCGGATCCTGTTCATCAGATCCATGGGGTTAGCGGCGTCAAGAACGGAGCCGTTGTCATTGGTGTTTCCGTAAATCTCTCGTTCTTCGCGGTTCTGATAAGGCGCATCCACCTGGGCATTTGCGCCAACAGGGATGGTCGCTGCGATCAGGCAGGGCAGAACAAGTTGTGCGACAGCCGCAAGACGGGAGGACATCAGCGGATTTCGGGGTGGGCTGATGCTAAGGGTCTTTTTCACCACCGGATCAACCGTGCAGATCGCCACCTGGAACGTGAATTCCGTTCGCACGCGACTAGATCAGGTGCTCAGTTGGTTGGAGAACGAGCAACCGGATCTTCTCTGTCTGCAGGAAACCAAGGTTGATGACCCGCTGTTTCCTTTGCAGGACTTCAAATCTGCTGGCTGGCACGTGCACATCCATGGCCAGAAGGCTTACAACGGCGTCGCCCTGATCAGCCGCAACCCCTTGGAGGATGTGCGCTGCGGATTCGTTGGAGAGCTCCCTGACGAGGCTGAAGCTGCGGATCTCGGCGAACAGAAACGCGTGATCAGCGCACTGCTGAATGGCGTCCGCGTGCTCAACCTCTATGTACCGAATGGATCAAGCCTGAAATCAGAGAAATATCCCTACAAACTGACCTGGCTTGGTTGCCTCAAGCGTTACCTCGAGGCCCAGCAGGAGCGCGGCGAACCGCTGTGCATGGTCGGCGACTTCAACATCGGGCTTGAAGCACGCGATCTTCCCGACCCCGACCGACAAACCGGCGGCATCATGGCCAGCGATGCTGAACGCAGTGCGCTTCGTGCCGCCCTTGGGGAGCGGCTTCAGGACGTGTTCAGAGTCTTCGAGCCAGATTCCGGCCACTGGAGCTGGTGGGATTACCGCAGCGGCGCCTGGGACCGGGACCGCGGCTGGCGCATCGATCACATTTATCTCTGCGAGGAACTACTGGGACTCGCCCGGAGCTGCATCATCCACAAAGGTATGCGCGGCAACCTGCAACCCAGTGACCACGCACCGGTCAGCGTTGACCTCGACTGGCCTCCATCCGATGACGACAACGATGACCTGCTGTTCTGATCGCAGTCAGTAGAGCTCCACGCCTGCTGGCAGCGTCACCATGCGTTTGGCCGATTCACCACAGGTGCGTGGCGTGGGAAGCACCTTGCCGGGATTGGCGCGGTTGTCGGGGTCGAAGGCAGAGCGCAACAGAGCCATCGTTTCCAGATCATCCGGGCCGAACATCCAGTCGAGATAGCAACGCTTGTCGGCCCCGACGCCATGCTCACCGCTGATGCTGCCCCCGGCGTCGAGACACACCCGCAGGATGGCGGCACCGAGGTCCTTCACCCTCCGCTCCACATCGGGCTGATCCAGGGAATACAGGATCAATGGATGGAGGTTGCCATCACCCGCATGGAAAACGTTGGCCACGGGAAGGCCGTGCTCCTGGCTGAGCCGTTCAATCGCGGCAAGCACCGAAGGAAGGCTGCTGCGAGGCACCACACCGTCTTGCACGTAGTAGGTGGGCGTGATTTTGCCGACCGCTGAAAAGGCAGATTTACGCCCTTTCCAGAGCACAGCGCACTCCGTGGGGTCCTGGGCCCGACGCAGGCCACGGGCCCCCGCTGCCCGACACAGCTGATCGGCCCGTTCTGCTGATGCCTGAACCTCAGCGTCCTGGCCATCCAGCTCAATCAAGAGCACCGCTGCAGCGTCACGGGGGTACTCGTCGTAACCGAAAAAATCGTTCACGGCGTTGATGGTGACGTTATCCATGATTTCCATCCCGGCCGGCAGCAGACCGCTCGCGGTCACAGATCGCACCGCTTCCCCCGCAGATTCCATCGTGGCGAAATCTGCCAACAGCACGTTCACGCACTCCGGCGCCCGGAGCAGGCGCAGGGTGATGGCCGTCGCGATGCCCAGCGTCCCTTCACTGCCGATGAAGGCACCACGTAGATCCAACTCGCAGGATTCCGCCAGCCCGTTGCCCAGCTGGGTGGTTGTTCCGTCGGGCAACACCACCTCAAGCCCCAGCACGTGGTTGCTGGTCACGCCGTATTTAAGGCAGTGCACCCCGCCTGAATTTTCTGCCACATTGCCGCCAATGCTGCAGACCACCTGACTGGACGGATCCGGGGCGTAATAAAACCCGTCACCCGCCACAGCCCGCGTCACCCAGCTGTTGATAACCCCGGGCTGGACCGTGACCCGTTGATTGGCCAGATCAAGCTCGAGCACGCGACGCATCCGACTGGTCACAACGAGGAGCGCCTGCTGATCC
>Ga0189289_10483_pt1 | contig 12348 bp, 11 predicted proteins | sample UW106minimetaG_FD_130313 | JGI IMG/M metagenome (GOLD analysis project Ga0189289, IMG submission 130313) | Marine microbial communities from the Costa Rica Dome - UW106 mini metaG | ecosystem: Environmental > Aquatic > Marine > Oceanic > Photic zone | place: Costa Rica: the Eastern Pacific...
GAGCCAATTCAAAGCGTCTTGATGCTCTGGCTCTAATAAGCGAGCTTTTTGAAACAGCTCGGCCGCTTTTATCCAGTTACCATCTTTGTGTTCACACCAGGCCAAGCCAGTCAACGCAGCACAATTATCGGACTTCTCAACCAATATGAGTTCATAAAGACGACGTGCTTCCACTATTTCCCCACCTTCTAAAGCAATTTTCGCAGAAGCTAGCTTAGCAACTATATCTAGAGGAAACAAATAATTAGGATTATTGTCGCTGACCTTTGTCTTCGTGCTCGTGGAAGAGAAGCCAGCTTTGAGATGATGCCGTGGAGAAGAATTTGTATGGGGGAATGCTTTATCTGGCTCAGGAATACCCAAAAAGCTTGTTAAGTGATGCCACCCACAGCCTAATGTGATGTCAATTTTTAGCAAACGCTCAGGCTGATCGGCAAAAAAAGTTTCTACACGGTTTTCATAGGCTTGGAATACATCGACCCAAGTTGAATGATGTGCATACAAAGAGGCATGAATGATTCCAGACTGACCAGTATAAGGAGAGCATAGGCTTGGAATCAGAAGCTCTGATGGATGATTAATACCGTGGTAGTTTGAGTAGTGATCTTTAATAGAACGAAGCCATTTTTGGATCGAGCGCTGTGTCAAGATGAATCGAGCATTTGGATATCTAGTTGCAAGTGATTCAAAGCGAGAGCTGATATTAATGTCGCCAGCTGCATCATAAAGACCAATATCCGTCTCATCGGGCAAACAACCCGTAAGCGGATTAACCCAGTGCAAACTTTGATACCCACATATTTTTAGAGCATCGTGCATTGAGGTAGTACCAGTTCTACTAAGCCCTATCACAAAAATTTTTGGAGCTTCCAATGCAGAAAAATTGTCATCTTGCCAACGTTTTGCTAAAGACTCAAGCTGTTTTTTGACTGGATCAGCAGCCCAATCATTTTTAATACAATTTATCGAGTCCAAAAATTTTTGGCGCTGGCGAAGTACAAAATGCATTCGAGCTTGGCTTAGGGAACGAACTTTTATTTCAGCGTTAGAACGTGGCTCAAAGTCATTTATCGCTTTGAGAAGGCTTTGCAGCCTTAAATTATTTTTATTTAAATCATGACCGCACTGAGCAGTTCCGAGGAATTCGCCTATTAACGCATGATTAAAATTTGCAGCTTTATCAAGTAAGTCAATGCAATTATCAAATTGTTGATCAGCAGATCCCGTCGAACCACGCAATTCCTGGAACCGACCGAGCTGGAGACGTTCAGTGACACGATGTGGATCAAGGTTAACGATCTGCTGGAGACTTTCGATGACATTTAGACGGAGTTTTAATTTTTTCCAATGCTTCAACAGCAGAAGTTGTATTTCGAGATCGTCAGGGCGAGCCTCAGCACAATCACACAATTCTTGGATAGAGGCCAAGTGGCACGAACTACTTTCCGAAGAATAACTCATAAAATAATTGCGAAACAACAATTAGAAGAAGCAAGATTCAGAAACACTGGCTTTTACATAGATCACGCTATCATGCCTTTTCAGACATATCATTTTAGAAAAAATAATACAGGTTAAATATTGTTTCTCTGATCATTGCCGCATTGTGCTTGCCGTCCACTCCTGCAGTCTCATTAAGTACTACCAGGGCTATGAAATTGACTTAAATTTGACGAGAGTAGACAGATTCAGACGCTAATGAACGCGCGGAGTCTTGCGGACGACCAAGGCAAATCCACAGGCCTGCCTGAAGCAGGGCGACAGTTGGCCGAGGCACGAGCTGCAGCGGGACTGACCAAGAACCAGCTTGCCAGCCAGCTGCACATGGGCGAGGAGCAACTAGCAGCACTAGAACGCGGCGATCAAGGCGAACTGCCTGAACCCGTGTTCATCAAGGCCATGGTGCGCCGGCTCAGCTCCCATCTGGGTTTGGATGCTGACGCCATGATTCTGACCCTCGGCCCCCTTACCACCAGGCCTCCCAAAAGGGCGACTCCCGGGGCAACAATGCGGGGCATCACCCCTCAGAATCAGAGAACATTCATCCCGCTTCCCCTTGTGGCCCTCGCCGGGCTTGCTGGGCTTGGATTTGTTGTGTGGAGCAACGCCTCCGAGTTGACGCGCTTCGCCCAGTGGTTGAGGCCTGCCAATCCAACCCTCGAGCCAAGCGAAGCGGATCTCGAAGGGGGCAAGGTTGCAGTTGAGCTTGAGTCACTCATCGTCCCAGCGCCGCCGACAGCACAAACAGCTCTCACGATCAGCAGCACCGAACCCAGCTGGATCGCCCTGCGTCGTGAGGGGATTGTGGAATTCGAAGGGCTTCTGAACGGTGAACGCAGGATTGAAGATCCAAAGCTGGTTGAGATTTACGCCGGCCGGCCGGATCTGGTGCAGCTGACGTCGCCAGACGCTGAAACAAGAACCCTTGGGGCTGTTGACGACATCCGCTGGATCCGACTCAATCCTGAACTCTGACGCGCAGATCGACTCCGACGGCCTCCCGTACGACCTCAGCGCAGCTCTGCAAACTCCACTGCTCAAGACTGACGTTCTGGTTCACCCGCTCGCGAACGATCTCCAGATGCAGCACTCCTCTCACTGCATGAATGCGCAATGCTGAGATCACTGGTTCTGGCCTGCGATCCAGAGCAGCGGCCAAGCGCAGCAAAATGGCCATCTGATGAACGCAACGACGGTTTTCTCGGTTGGCCAAGAGCTGCCAGGACTCATGACGCTTCTTGGGCAAGCTGCGGCGGTGATAGCGAGCAATCGCCGCCACCATCAGATGTTCCGCTTCTGAATAGCCCAGCAGTTCACCATGGCGGATCAAGTACCAAGAATGCTTGTGGTAGGCGCTGATGTTGATGTGCTGTCCACAGGTATGCAGCATTGCTGCAGCCCAAAGCAGTTCGCGACCTTCGCCACTGTCGTCATGCATCACCCCTCGCGTGGCGTCGAACAGCTGAAGGGCATGGCTGGCGACCCGTTCTGCCCTGCTCTGATTCACCGCAAACCGCTGCACCTGATGAATCACGGTGCGTTGTCGAATGCTGCTCTGAAAGCTGAAGCGATCCTCAAGAAGACCGTGGCGAAGCATCCAATCGACGATGAGACCTTCCCTGAGGGCCCGCTCACTGAGGACTAGCTCGTCAACACCAAGCATTTGCATCGTGGTTTGCAGAATCAGCGCACCGGGAACAATGATTTCGGCCCGCCGGTCATTGATGGGAGCCAAATTCCGCCGTTGAGCTGGGGTCATCGTGATTAAGCGATCGACCACTCGGTCCAGACGCTGCCGGCTGAGTCGATACCCGTGCAGCTTGCGCGGTGGACGCTCCTCTTCACTCGCCGCGAGAGAACCAATGGCCATCGCCGTGCCGCTGGTTGCCACCAGCACAGGTGTTTCACCGGGTTTGATCCTGCGACGCACTTTGTCGACCGCAGGTTCAAGCGATCCCTGAATGAACGCCTGCAGAAACGATCGACGTTTGGGGGGCATCGGATCGTCTTTGACGAAGTCCCGCTGGAGACGCACAGCCCCGACACGGGTGCTGGTGAGGGCGCGGGCATCGCGACCATCCGCAAGGATCAGTTCAGTGGAGCCTCCTCCGATATCGAGCAAAAGATGCGGACGATCTCCAAAAGGCATTCCTGAAAGCACACCCAGATAGATCAGCCGGGCCTCTTCAGGGCCACTGACCAGATCCACCTCCATCTCGAGGTCATCCAGGATGGTTTGGAGAAAATCGCGGCCATTGGGGGCTTCTCGGACGGCACTCGTCGCTGCTGTAACGATCTGCTCAACTTGATGGCTAGCGGCGAGATCCTTGAACTGGCGCAGGGTTTCATGCCCTCGTTGCATCGCCGCCGCGGTCAGTTCACCGGTTGCGGGATCACGCTCCCCCAGACGCGTGGTGACCTTTTCAGCCTGGATGATGCGGAAGGTGCGCAGCTTTGGATCAATGGCTGCGACGAGTAGATGGAAGGAATTCGTTCCGATATCGATCGCTGCAATCCGACGCAGATCTGGATTCGCCGGCTGGGGCAAACCGTTGTTCTGTTCCGTTGGCTTGGCTGGGGCCTGGGCATCCAGCATCAACGTCAGAAGGGAGGTAAATCCACTCTGCCACTCACAGCCGGAGCCATAAGACCCTGACTAGGGTTCTTCAAATCTCGTTGATTGTGATCAGCAGCTCTGCCCGTCTTCAGCCCTGGATTGAACTGCTCCGCTGGAACAAACCCACCGGACGGCTGATCCTGTTAATCCCAGCGGGATGGGCCCTCTGGCTGAATCCAGCAGCCCCGCCCGGCCTTGGACTGATCCTGCAGATCCTTGTGGGAGGCCTGGCCGTGAGCGGTGCAGGCTGCATCGCCAATGACCTATGGGACCAGAGGTTCGACGGCAAGGTGGAACGCACGAAAAGTCGTCCCCTAGCCAGAGGCGTCCTGCGGCGAGGCCCAGCGTTGGTTTTGCTGCTGTCTTTGCTGGTCGTCAGCCTGGCTGTTGTCTTCAGTCTTCCGGCCGCCAGTCTCAAAATCTGCCTGCCCTTGGCATGCATGGCCGTGCTGCCGATCCTCGGATATCCGTCGGCGAAACGTTGGTTCCCCTTCCCCCAGGCGATCTTGGCGGTGTGCTGGGGCTTCGCTGTGCTCATCCCCTGGGCTGCAGCGACTGCCGCTTTGACCTGGAGCCCTGCACTGTTGTGCAGTTGGCTCGCGACCGTGGTCTGGACCTTCGGCTTCGACACGGTGTACGCCATGGCCGACCGTCGTGACGACGCCAGCCTCGGCCTGCACAGCAGCGCCCTGAGCCTCGGAACCCGGGTGGTGCCTGTGGTACGGGGCTGCTATCTGGTGACAGCGATCGCCCTGGCCTTCGCAGCTTGGTCGGCTCAGATCCCAGCACCGTTCTGGCCTCTCTGGTTGCTTGCCACAGTCTTCATGCAGCTCAGCTGCAACCCCCTGAACAACCAGAACGCCTCCATGGGCACCTACGGACGGCACTTTTCACAGCAAGTCCAGGCGGGAACTCTGCTTTGGCTAGGGCTTGTTCTGGCCGGCGGATGGGGAGCGTGAGGCGTGTCACCCTGGCGGCTCCACTGCGTGAAGGAGACCGTGTGGCCTGCGTGGCCGCCAGTTCAGCACTGCAGGACGACATCAAGCTGCAGCAGGGCATTGCTGTTCTGCAGAGCTGGGGCCTCAACGTTCAACCCCAAACCTTGGCGACACGACGGTGGGGCTACTTCGCCGGTCGGGACGAGGCGCGCCATGCCGATCTGCATCCTGTCCAAGCCGCGGCGCTTCTCGCCTGTGCCCGCGGTGGTTGGGGTGCTGCACGGCTGCTGGAGCAGCCCATCCGCTGGCAGAGCGGCTGGTTGCTGGGCTTCTCCGATGTCACAGCACTGCTCTGGGCCCGCCAAGCAGCAGGGTTCGCTGGCGGCATCCATGGCCCTTTACTGACAACGCTTGCAGAGGAGCCGGACTGGAGTCGTGACCGATTGCGCAACCTGCTCTTCGGTCAAACCGTCCCCTCACTACAAGGACGAGGTGGTGGCGGAGGGGTGGGGACAGGCCCCCTACTCGTGGCGAATCTGACCGTCGCCACCCACCTGCTGGGGAGCCGCTTCGTCCCCCCCCTCGAAGGAGCCATTTTGGTGCTGGAAGATGTCGGGGAGGCCCCCTACCGAATTGATCGGATGCTGACCCAATGGAGGCTCAATGGCAGTCTGCAAGGCTTGTCAGGTCTCGGGTTTGGCAATTTCGAAGGGTGCGGAGATGAACCGCGAGATGCCTCGGAATGCTTCAACCTCGAGCAGGTTCTTGAGGACCGCACTGCCGACCTCGGCATTCCCAGGGTGATGGACCTGCCCGTTGGTCACCGAGCAGGCAACGCTGCCCTGCCGATAGGAGAGATGGCACGCCTCGACGGCCAGACAGGCCTGCTCAGCCTGCTGACCTGAGGGCGAGCACAGCCTCCGCCACGGTCAAGTCAAACGGCGTTGTGACCTTGATGTTTGCAGGTCCAGCATCCAAGACCTGCACAGGCCAACCAAGACGCTCGTACAACGACGCGTCATCGGTCACCGTCCAGCCCTGAGCCACCGCCTCAGCGTGACCGCGACGCAGCTGGTCGACGGCAAAGCCCTGCGGAGTTTGCGCCGCCCAGAGCTCGGATCGGTCAGGCGTGTCTCGAATCAAACCATCGGATCCCACACGTTTGATCGTGTCACTGACCGGTGTTGCCGCAATCAGGGCCGTACCGGCCTCAACAGCAGCAGCACAACGATCAAACAAATCCGGTTCAGCCAAACAGCGGGCTCCGTCATGAATCAAGACATGGCGGGCCTGCTCCGGCAGTCCCGCCAGACCACACAGAACCGACTCCTGCCGAGTGCTGCCCCCTTGAATCCAATGCACCGGCTTGCTGGGTGCATCCAGCACGGCCAGGATGGCGTTTCGATCGACCTCTTGGCCGACGATGCCGATCCACTCAATCCGCTCAGAGCGCAAGGCCGCCTCAAGGGTCCAGGCAATGACAGGGCGTCCGGCCAACGGCAAAAGCAGCTTGTTCCGATCCGCACCCATGCGCCGACCGCTTCCTGCCGCAGCAATCAACAGATGCACAAGCGACTCCTGCCCTGGGCAGGCGTAAACGACCTCCATAAAATCAGTTCGCACCATGGATGACGGCGCTGCATGCGAGTTCTTGCCCTAAGCCCGGGTTCGCTCGAAGACCAGCTGGACCGTCTACCAGCCCTGGCCGAGATCTGCCAGAAGCTCAACGCCACATTGCAGGTGGCGTGTGATCCCCAGCAGGCAGCCCCTTGGAAACTCCTGCCATGCCTAGAAAAGCTGTTGCCGTTCAGCTTCGAGGCCAACCCCACCCTTGCGGACTGGGCCAATCTGCTCGGCTGTGTGCGGGAACCTGACTTCCAGGTGTGCATCAACTTTGCTGAAGGTCAGCAGGTCAACCTGATGCTGTCGATGAGTCATATCCCCAAACGGCTGGGATCTGAAGGCTTTGCCTGCACCGACAGGCTCAGCATCGACCAGGGCTGGACTGCGCAGCGTCTGGCTCCTTACCTCCAGGCCCTTGGTCTTGAACTCGAGGCCGAGCAGTTCCGCGTGCCCCTGGCGGCAGGTGTTCTCGATGAAGCCCGAGAAGCATTGCCCCGCGGCGATGGTCCTCTGCTGCTGCTGTCCCCGACAGGCCAAGTTCATGACTGGCCTGCAGCCGAATGGCACAAGCTTCCTGAAACCATCAAAAGCCGCCTGCCGGCTCTGCGCAGCATGGTGCTTCCAGCAAAGCTCAGCCTGGCCAAGCGTGCAGCCCTGATTGCCTGTGCCGATGTTGTGCTCAGCAGCTGCCCGATTTCACAACGTCTGGCGACCTATTGCGGCACCCCCTTAGTTGCCCTTGGAGCAGCGTCAAAGGATCTCCCCAAGCGCGCCGAGATCCGCTGTCTCGGCCGCTCTGATGAGCTCGCCACGCTGAAGAGCAGTGAAGTTCTGACAGCCCTCGGTTTCTGAAGGACGTCCAATGAGGCGCCGCAGAGCCAGAGGACACCTGAAGCTGATCACAGCTCCATGGCGGGGCCCCATCAGTGCCCTGAGTGCTGTGATCTTCGCCGGTGCCCTTGGATACCGAATCACGGAGGGCTGGGACTGGGGCGATTGCCTCTGGATGGTGCTGATCACGATCAGCACCATCGGCTATGGCGAAGTGGAAGTCCTGTCACCCCAAGGGCGCCTGGTCACCGTGCTGATCGTGATTGGTGGATTGGTGGTTGTTCAACTGGCCATCCAACGCGTTCTCGGGCTGAAGGACTCGGGATATTTCCTCAGACTGCGTGAATTCCGCTTTCACCGCATGCTGGAAAGCCTGCACAACCATGTGATCCTTTGCGGCTATGGCCGAATCGGGCAGGAAATCGCGGCCCAACTCCAAAGCGATGGGGTGTCTCTCGTGGTGATCGAGACGGATCCCAATCGAAGGGATGTCGCTGAAATGAAGGGGATGCGTGTTCTGCAGGCGGATGCAACCTTGGACGAAACGTTGCTGGACGCAGGCCTCGAACGCTGCTGCAGCCTCGTTGCAGCCCTTCCGAGCGATGCTTCCAATCTTTATGTGATCCTCAGCGCCAAGGATCTAAGGCCGGATTGCCGCTTAATTGCACGCGCAAACAGCGATGAAGCGGCTTCAAAGCTGCGTCTGGCAGGGGCCACTGTCGTGGTCAGTCCCTATGTGGCTGGTGGCCGCGTGATGGCGGCTTCTGCTCTGCGGCCCCTGGCACTCAACTTCATGGAGCTTCTGGCTGGCTCTGATTACGAGATCGAGGAATTCCAGCTGAGTCACGACCCACTGCACCTGATGGAGATCCGTGGGCGAAGCCTGTCTGAACTGGAGCTGGGCCGCCGCAGTGGAGCCATGGTGCTGGCGATCCGAGAAAAGGGAAAGCTGATCGCCAATCCAGGCGGAGACACCCAGATGGCACCTGGACAACTCCTGATCGTGCTGGGGAGCAAGACCCAACTCGCGACCTTTCAAGCGTTACTGGGGGAGGCCGTCGACACGATTGAAACCATGCCGGGTTGAGGTTGATGACGGCGGCTCCGTACGATCCTGCGATCAAAGGTTCCTCCATGTCTCCCAGCGCTTCTCTTGCCGGTCAGACCGCCCTGGTGACAGGAGGAGGTCGCGGCATCGGCCGTGCCATCGCCCTAGCCCTGGGCGAAGCAGGAGCAGAAGTCGTCGTGAACTACTCCAATTCCGCCGCCGCAGCGGACGACGTGGTCGCTGCGATCACTGCAGCTGGGGGCCAGGCCTACGCCCTGAAAGCCAATGTGTCTGTCGAGGCAGAGGTGGATGGCCTGATCAAACAGGTGCTTGAACGCAGCGGCCGTCTGGATGTGTTGGTGAACAACGCCGGCATCACACGGGACGGCCTGCTGATGCGAATGAAAACCGACGATTGGCAAGCGGTGATCGACCTCAATCTCAGTGGTGTGTTCCTCTGCACGAGAGCTGTGGCACGCCCGATGCTGAAGCAGAAGAGTGGCCGGATCATCAACATCACCTCTGTTGTGGGGCTGATGGGCAACGCTGGCCAGGCCAACTACGCCGCCGCCAAAGCCGGCGTCATCGGTCTGACCCGCAGCACCGCGAAGGAGCTCGCCAGCCGTGGCATCACCGTGAACGCGGTAGCTCCAGGCTTCATCGCCACGGACATGACCAAGGACCTCGATGCGGAGGCCATTCTCAAAGACATCCCGCTGGGGACCTTTGGAACCCAGGAGCAGGTGGCTGGTGCCGTGCGCTTCCTTGCCTCCGACCCAGCAGCGGCCTACATCACAGGCCAGGTGCTGCAGGTTGATGGCGGCATGGTGATGGCCTGAGAACAAAAATCAGGGGTCAAGGGGTTGGGCCAATTGATCACGCAAGCGGCGGATGCGCTGGAGCAGGCGAAGGCGACGGCTGCGGGCTGTCGCTGTCAGAAAAATGCGCAAGGGGACGTAAACCAGGGCCATTGAACCGGCCAGCCCCGCCATCAGGACAAAAAAGAGCGCTCCCGATTCAGCCATGACCGGACCCTAATGAGTTCGTTTAAGGGGGGCATCCAGGCGACTCGAAACCATTCGGCTTTCCCCACCAAAAGACCTCTCCACGAGTGCCACATCGCTATGGGACAGTGGCCAACGGCGTCCCCGCGACTATGGCCAAACTCCTTTCTTTCTCTGACGAATCCCGCAGCGCCCTTGAGCGGGGTGTAGATGCACTCGCCGATGCAGTGCGCGTCACGATCGGCCCCCGGGGTCGCAACGTTGTGCTCGAAAAGAAATTCGGCGCACCCGACATCGTCAACGACGGCGACTCGATCGCACGCGAAATCGAACTGGATGATCCGTTCGAGAACCTCGGCGCCAAGCTGATGCAGCAGGTGTCGTCAAAGACCAAAGACAAAGCCGGAGACGGCACCACGACCGCAACAGTCCTGGCTCAGGCCATGGTGCGGGAAGGTCTTCGCAACACAGCTGCTGGCGCAAGCCCCGTGGAACTCCGCCGTGGCATGGAGAAAGCCGCCGCACAGATTGTTGCGGGACTGGGCGAGCGGAGCCAGGCCGTCGCCGGCGATGCCATTCGTCAGGTGGCCACGGTGAGCTCCGGGGGTGACGAAGAAGTCGGTCAGATGATTGCAGAGGCTATGGACAAGGTGAGCACCGATGGGGTGATCACTGTTGAGGAATCGAAATCCCTGGCAACGGAACTCGAAATCACCGAAGGCATGGCCTTCGACCGCGGCTACAGCTCCCCTTACTTCGTCACCGATGCAGATCGTCAGGTCTGTGAATTCGAAAACCCACTGATCCTGCTGACGGACCGCAAAATCAGCACGATCACAGACCTTGTCCCCGTGCTGGAGACCGTTCAGAAAAGTGGATCACCCTTGTTGATCCTCTCGGAGGAAGTGGAAGGCGAGGCTCTGGCAACGCTTGTGATGAACAAGAGCCGTGGGGTTCTGCAGGTGGCCGCTGTTCGGGCTCCCTCATTCGGAGAACGTCGCAAGGCAGCCCTCGCCGATATCGCCATCCTCACCGGCGGAACGCTGATCAGCGAGGACAAGGCGATGACCCTCGACAAGGTGACCCTCGAGGATCTCGGCAAAGCGCGCCGCGTCACCATCAGCAAGGAGAGCACCACGATTGTCGCCACCGACGACCATCGCCAGGCCGTGAGCGAACGCGTTGGCGCGATCCGACGTGAGCTGGAGGCCACCGAATCCGACTACGACCGCGAGAAGCTCAGCGAGCGGATCGCCAAGCTGGCCGGTGGCGTTGCCGTGATCAAGGTCGGTGCCCCGACGGAAACGGAATTGAAGAACCGCAAACTGAGAATCGAGGATGCCCTGAATGCAACCCGTGCCGCTATCGAAGAGGGCATTGTTGCCGGCGGCGGCAGCACATTGCTGCAACTCGCCGACAGCCTGAGCTCGCTGGCGGCAAACCTCAACGGCGACCAACGCACCGGTGTGGAGATTGTGCAACGGGCGCTGACCGCACCAATTCATCAGATCGCTACCAATGCCGGGCAGAACGGCGATGTTGTGATCGCTGGCATGCGCAGCAGTGGCCAAGGATTCAACGCCCTCAGTGGTGCTTATGAAGACCTGATGGCGGCAGGCATCGTCGACGCCGCAAAGGTGGTGCGTCTGGCCGTACAAGATTCGATCTCAATCGCCTCTCTTCTGATCACGACCGAGGTTGTGATCGCCGACAAACCGGAACCTCCAGCACCTGCTCCGGCAGGAGACGGCGATCCCATGGGTGGCATGGGTGGCATGGGTGGCATGGGTGGCATGGGTGGCATGGGCATGCCGGGAATGGGTGGCATGGGCATGCCCGGAATGATGTGATCAGCTGATCATTTCCCTGCAATAGGCGATCACCTGGAGGTCCACTCCCGTGATCGCCGTCCCAACCACAACGGTGTCTGCTCCAGCCTGCAACGCTGATCGGGCATCGGCCGATGAAGCAATTCCCCCCTCGCAGATCAGTCGAACCGAGCTTGGGAGTTCAGCACGAAGTTGGGGAAGAAGACTTAAGGCAGGTGGGCGCTGCTGCGCTGTCGCCTCCGTGTAGCCGTAGAGCGTGGTTCCAACCCAGTCACAGCCCAGTTCGGCCGCACGCAGTCCATTGTCGAGCGAATCCACATCAGCCATCAGGGGAGCACGCAGCTCATCACGGGTGCGCTGCACCAACGTTGCAAGGTCCTGATCGGCAGGCCGCTTACGGGCTGTAGCGTCAATTGCGATCACATCGGCACCTGCAGACCACACCGCCTGGATCTCTTTCCATCCCGGAGTGATGTACACCGAACTATCGGGGAACGTGCACTTCCACAAGCCGATGATCAAAGCATCTGGGCAGCGACGACGCACAGCACCAATGTGTTCAGGGCTTTCCAAGCGCACACCGACTGCCCCATTGCGCAGGGAGGCATCGGCCATGGCAGCGATCACATCAGGGTGGCGCATCGGCGAGCCTTGTGGTGCCTGCACCGAAACGATCAGCCCCTGATCAAGGGATTCAGGGTTCGGAATCATGGTGCTCAGGCAGCCTTCTGGAAATCGTCATCCTCTCGGCGCGGAAGCCAACGCTGAAGCGAACGCGGAGTACTGATGGGGGGAGCCGGCACAGGACCAGCAGTGAAGGTCTGTTGAAGAGCCGTCCCTTCAACCAACAACTCTTCCTCGGCTACAACCTCTTCCTCAACCAACAACTCTTCCTCCGCTACAACCTCTTCCTCAACCAACAACTCTTCCTCCGCTACAACCTCTTCCTCAACCAACA
>Ga0189289_10484_pt1 | contig 12348 bp, 15 predicted proteins | sample UW106minimetaG_FD_130313 | JGI IMG/M metagenome (GOLD analysis project Ga0189289, IMG submission 130313) | Marine microbial communities from the Costa Rica Dome - UW106 mini metaG | ecosystem: Environmental > Aquatic > Marine > Oceanic > Photic zone | place: Costa Rica: the Eastern Pacific...
CGTTACCTGCAAGCCGAATGAACGATATTTATAACTATATAATTTCTGAATTAAAACCATACGAAAAATATGGTTCGACAGTTCAAGAAAACGGAACTAAGCTAATTGGAAAAGCACCGCACATTGCACCATTAGCTTGGTTGCATTCAATTTACAAAGGACTTGAAATTGATGAAATAAGGGAGGTTGAATCAAAACTGGATACTGAATTACCGAAAGATTATTCTGAGTTTTTAAAATTATGTAACGGATTAAAATTATTTAATACAACATTAAGTTTGAATGGAAGAAGAACGAGCTACGATAGAAAAGCAGAAATAAATGCTCGTCAACCTTTCGATTTAAGGACTAAAAATATATATGAAAGACCAAAAAACTCAAATGCTGAACATTTCTTTTTTGGAAGCTATTTCGATGATGGTTCTTTAGTTTTAATAGATAAATCAACAAATAAAGTCATTCGGACTGATAGAAATAAGTTCAAAATTTTAAATTCTTGGACAAACTTTAATGAATTCTTAAAACAAGAAATAATTAGATTAAAAAAACTTCATAATGAAGATGGAACATTAAAAAATAGAATTGAAAATACAACACCTGAAAGTGTCTATAAAAATAAAAGATTTTGGAATAATCTGAAATCAAGAATAAATAAAAAAGCCAGCAGGTAACAATGTATAACCGCATTTGCTTCGCCAGTCGCTTCGCTCGTGTCGGCGGATTCGACTACGTCCGAATCCACTCAGAATTGCGAGCGTCAGTACTTAATCAAAAAATAGTAAATTAAAACCCGTAACTGACGGTTATACGAGACCGTTACCTGCAAGCTGAAAAAAAACCTGTAACATTAATCAAAATAGGACATCTTTGTTATGTACACTAATCCAAAAACAATGCGATTAATATTATTCATTACAGGTTTATTGCTAGCAAAAATATCTTACGCACAGACATCTTTAAAAGATATCGGTCTTAAAGCCGGAAAACATGAAATAGGCTTTAAACACTATACAGTTCATGATAGCACCAGACATTACCGAATTCACAATGAGCATAATAATCAACTTATTGCGAGACCAATTCCTATAAGCATGTGGTATCCTGCGAAAATTGAGGATAGTAATTCTGAACAATTAACTGTCTTGAAGTATTTAGAGATTTTTAAGGAAGAGGAAGAATGGAAGGACTTACCCGATTATTTTTTAATGGATTGGTTTCAACATTTACCGAACACACCACAAAACAAAGCTCATCTTTCTGAAAAAGTAAACGCCTTTCACTATGCAACATTTTTAGAAGGCAAATTTCCAGTTATAGTCTATGCACCTAGTTATCAAGCCTCATCAATCGAGAACTTTGCGTTACTCGAATATTTAGCCAGTAACGGTTTCGTAGTCATATCAAGTCCTTCAAGAGGAACAGACACACGTTGGTTAGAAGGAGCAACTACAAAAGATATGGAAACACAATCAAGAGATGTAGAGTTCCTTCTCAAAGAAATTCGAAGCTACAAGAATATTGATTCGGAAAAAGTGGCATTAATGGGATTTAGTTTTGGAGGTTTATCAAACGCTATAACTGTGATGAAAAATAAGAATGTAAGTGCAGTTGTTAGTTTGGATGGAGCAGAAAGATACAATTATTCAGTTTTAGAAAAATCACCTTATTTCAATTTAGATAGGTTTGACATTCCTTATATCCATTTTGCTCAGAAAGAGATTCCAGAAGAAGTTCTAACAGTGGACAACATTCCTGAAGAGTTGAACTACAAATTTCAACTTTACGATTCTTTGAATTATAGCAATATTTACAGATATAGATTTCACGATCTGACACATTCCTATTTTAGTTCTTTCGGTGTCCTATTTGCTAATAGAGATAAAAGACAAGACAAAAATGATGAGGAAATTATGGCTTCCTATAATTTGCTTTGCGAACATACTTTGCATTTCTTAAATGCAACACTAAAAAATGAGAAAAACGCGATTGAATTCATTGAAAATAAACCTGTTACAAACGGATTTTCCGATAGTTTGATTTCAAAAAAAACAAAGAAGGCTATTGAAAAAGACTTTACCTATAGAGATTTTATTCATTTAGCGTATAAACAAGATTATAAGAATTTAATTCCTTTATACAAAAGAACTGTTGCTAAATATCCAAATCTCGAGCTTAAAGAAGGAATGTTAAATATATTAGGATTGTGGTTGTCATTCAATCCTAAAATGAAAGAGCAAGGAGTTAATGTGTTTTCATTGGCTTTACATCTATATCCAAAATCAGCAAATTTATACGATAGTTTAGCCGAAGCATATTATTATAATATGGATTACCAAAACGCTATTTTGAACTATAAAAAGTCGTTGGAATTGAATCCTAGAAATCAAAATGCAATTGAAAGATTAAAACAACTAAAGGGTTAAAGCCAGCAGGTAACAACGTGTATAGTTCATTGCGTTAGTCGGCAAAGACGAAGATTATTTCCTACATTTTGTTATCTTTAATCAATCGGAAAGAAAAGTCCGAGCTCAGCCTCTCGCCTTTCTTTCCAACGGAATTTTCGCCGCAAGCGGCTCATCCTAGCGCAAAAGCGCGAGGCTGAAATTCCGCAACAAACCATACACAAACACGTTGGCATTAATTTGAACTCAATGAAATTCAATCTTAAATACATATTGATTTTCGTTCTATTAGTTTCTTGTAAAAGAGATAAATTGGAAGTATCGACAGACTTTAATAGTAAATTAATATCTGAATACATTGACCCTTACGAATTGGATGCAATTAATGAAAGTTGGGTTAAAGAAGATTCTCTTTTTTTATCAGCTTTAAAAAAAGTTTTAAAAAAGAACGAGAGAGACGTTATTGACATTTTGAAAATAGACAAAAACGGCAGAAAAACTAATTTAGGATTTGGGCACGAACAAATTGAAGCCAGTATGGGAAAAGGCTATGTCAGTATCTTTTATAATGTGATTTTAAAAAACGGAGAAATAATTTCATATGAACTCTCACCGCAAATACCAAGAAATAAATCATTAATAGAACGTTATCTAAATCTGTATTCTGGAATTTTCAAATTAGAGGAAGGTAGAATATATAATCGATATTATAATATTGAAGAAATGGCAATTCCACTAAAAAACAAAAAATCAGATTTTAAGCTAAACGAAAATTTACGTCATCTAATGACACCATTTTCAGGAACAATGTATGGTTATTATGGTGGCGAAACAGGTAGTATTTTTGCAAATCGAGCAATATTTAATCAGGAAAGCAAAAATATGTCCCCAAAAGTTTGTGAAATGCTTATGTATAGTAAGAACCCAAGCACAAGACTGATGGCATTTGAATTTTATAACAAAAACAAATCTGAATTTAAAAACTCTGAATTAATTAATAATTGGATTAATGAAGTCTATACTGAATTACCAACTGTTGTGACATTAGAAGGCTGTATAGTAACATCGAGAAATAGCAAGGAATTAGTTTCAGAGTATGTAAAAAGAAAAACTAATGCCAACAATGGCTATAAGTAATTGCTAGTTCTTGCCTACTTCTGAAAATCCGCGAGGATTTTCAGATTGGTGTGTACTTGCAAAGTTAAGTGCTAACCCACGCAACTACTCATAGCCGAGACCGTTACCCAACATTTTGAAGAACGTCACAAAAAATAATCTTGAACTGAATTTAAAAGAGGCTACTTCTACTCTATTAGAAATGGCTAGAAACTCTTGTTGGAATAACATTTCGGAAAATACGAGCTACATAATTTCGGAAATCAAAAATGACTCTCGAAATTTTAAAATCCAGAGACTTGAGAGGAATAAAGCGAATCGAAAAAAGAAACCTGTAACGCTGGAAAACGCAACAACTGAATTAAAATCGATTTACGAAAATCTGTTCGACATCAATCTGGAAATTTATAAAAGTCTGAAAAACGAAACGATTGTTGATATTCGATACTATCCGAAATCAGCACTTGAATCTGACTATTACAAAAAAGTAAAAAATAACGAGCCAATGCTACATTGCAAAGTTGGAATTCCACCTTATGTAAGTGACAAGTCAAAAAAACATGACGTGAATTGGGAGCTCGGCGGAATAAGACACGAATGGAACTCACTTTGGAACAGAATCCAGTTCAAATGGAAATACAGAAACCGAATAAAAAACGTTGGGTAACAATGTATAACCGCAATTACGGCGGATTCGACTACGTCCGAATCCACTCGGAATTGCTTCCGTCAGTGCCAAACCAAATAAAACGTAAATTTAACCGTAACTGACGGTTATACGAGACCGTTGTAGCACATAAAAAAATGACTGAAAGCGAATTCATAGACTATTGGAATAAGGTATATCCAGAATCTTTTCCAATCAATCACGAATTGAAATGTGTATATCCTGATAGATGGTTTAGAATTCATAGCCTACCTGAATCAAAACGGTATGCCGAATCTTCGGACGAATACAGAATCATACTTGACCGACAAAATCAATTGATTAATGACTTAATTGGAGAAGAATCAGAAATAGCAATTTCTTTTGGACTTTACACCAACGACATAACCAATGACAATTACAAAGAACTCATCGACTTTGGAGAATTCCTGAAAGTCTTGTCTATTGACTTACACAAGGAAAGACCTGAAGAATATGAAGATGAAATGTACTTTGACATTTACGTGAAAACTGAAAATTGGAAAAACGGAAATAGAGATGAAATTCTAAAGGCAATTGCAGATGATGAAATAAGAGCCATGTTTGTCTGTCAGACTAAGAAATGTATCATTGCGCCTTATGATGGTGGAGTTGATGTAATTGTTGACTCGACTGAAAAAAGAGATAGTCTAAAGAAGAAGTATAGCGATTGGCTTTCTGACCGAGAAGATGGTATGTAAAAGAAAAATAAAAACGTGCTACAACAACACCTATACGCAATGCCCTTCGGGACAATGCGCATAGCCAAACCGTTGTACAACATTGCTCGAATGAACTTTTATCGACAGCTAATAGTATTCATTTTACTGTGGTTAATAATTCCATTAATCATGGTGCTTTTAAACATTCCGCTTAAAAATTTGCTGTTAATTGGAGTTCCAATCTTTTTTGCCGTCTACAACTTTATAAAAGGTGTTATTGCTAAGAGTATTAAAAAATTAGTAAGTTTTTTTTTGTTAACCGCATTATTTATTTTGATAGCAATTAAAATCGAATATCACTATTATAATTTCGTAATTCACTCAATTATAGTTTTAGTTGGAGTTTTTGTATTTAAACCCTGGAATAAATTAAAATCTGATAAGCTAAAATTCCTTGGCAATTCTTTAATATTAATAAACTTAATATTATTAATAACACCAAATTATTGGATTCTAAATCAATTAAATCATCAGAAAAAATCTTGGACACCTTATATAGAATGGAGCGATTTTCAGGGCAATCCAGAAAAACAGTCTCAAGTAGATGCTATTATTACAACAAACTTTAGATATAAGGTTAATAAAGCTTTTAACTATCCAAGTGCTGTAATTTCAACATATATGATCCAGAATGAGTCATGGAAAAAAGAAATTAACAATGAAGAGGCAAAACGAGAATTGTTAAATCATGAACAGGGACATTTTAATATTGCTAAGGCTCATGAAAAATTTGCAATAGATAGTATTAAAAAAATTTGGGGAGCAAGTCCAAAACAATCTGAAAATGTAATTAATTACTTCATAGATAAAAATGACATCACACAGGAGAAATATGATTCTATTACTAACCATGGTTCGATTACTAGAAAACAGCGTGACTGGGATATTTTGATAGGAAAATGGTTGAAATAAAACGTTGTACAACAATGGCTATAATTCATTGCTTACATATGGCAAAACCCAAAATTAGTTTAACTTTAGATAGCTCGATTTCTACGGTCGAAAATTCCGCTGGAATTTTCAACGCAACGAAATCATAGCCGAGACGTTGGCAATAATATAACTTAACTTACGGAAAAATGAACAAATTGAATAAAATGGAAATTCTGACAAATATATTATGGACTGCTTTCGGAGTTATTGGCGGAATTGACTATTATTCGAAATCGGAATATTTAATTTGTGGAGTAATGAGCTTAATTGGAATTTTATATGGCTACAAACTAATTAAATCGTTGACTAAAAAATGAAACGAATACATTTTGGAAATTTAAATAAAAAAGGACGTTGGATTTTGTTACCTCTTATTTTTGTTGGGCTATTTCTGATAATAAATGGTGCATTTGATTTTATTAAATTTACAAACCCGAAAACAAGTAAATATCTAAACGCAATTGGATATTTAATTATTTTTGGATTTAGCACACAAATGTTTTGGTATAAAAATTATGTTCAATGGAACAATAGAGGAATACACATCCGAATTAAGTCATTTTTAGGAAAGAATATAAAATTTAAAGAAATCATATCATCTGAATTGACAAACAAGAAACTGATTTTAAAAACGGTTTACGGAAATAAAATTGAATTTGACTTGAGTGAAATTGTAGAATCTGACTCGAAAAAACTATATGAAATAATAATAAAAAATACTATTGCCAACAATGTATAAACGCAATTACGGCGGATTCGACTACGTCCGAATCCACTCGGAATTGCAAGCGTCAGTGCTTAATCGAAAAATAGTAATTTAAAACCCGTAACTGACGGTTATACTAGACCGTTGTAGCACATTTTACTACTTGGTTCTAAAACTATCTACTTCTCAATTTTTTGATTTAAACTGTAACTTTCATAAAAAGTTTTTGTCTTGTATTTAAACCTTAAAAAATTAATCAACAAATATGTCTTACAGGATTTTATTTCAAACTGGAATTGGCTTCATCTTAATTGGTCAAATAATCTTATCAAAGGGTAATGAGTTTGTTTACAATTTAAAACCAATTGACTTTGCCCACTGGTTTATGCTAATCGGAGTTGTTTTATTAATTCCTCAAGTAATCTCTTTCCCTAAGAAACCAATAAGTTTCATAGGAATACCTCTTACTATAATTGGAATAACTTGCATGATTGGAATGTGTGTTATAGATTTTATATTTTGGAGTTATCCAAATGATCAGCTTCGAAATGAATTCACTAACCATATAACCCAAGTCCCATCGATTTGGAAAACATTTATGACTATTGGACCAAGTTCTAAGGTATTTAATCTTGGATTATTAATTTTAAGTTTAAATTATCTAAAGAAAGAAAAAATAGGAGTAGGAGTTTTATTTATTGCCACATTGATTTTATGGCATTTCATACCAACACCTCATAGACTAATCTTCGGATATTCTTTGACTTTTATAGCTTTCGGAATTATTCTTTTTAGAAAAGATCTTAAAAACATGCTACAACATAGTGTATAGTTTATGCGGCTGATGGTTAAGCTTGAAAATTTTTCTTACTTTTAATCTGTATAGCTTCTTGGAAAGAAAGCAAGACACAGCCTTGCTCCTTCTATCCATCGGATTTTTCGCCGGAAACGGCTAATCCTTAGCGCAAGGCGCTGCGGCTGAAAATCCGCACGAAACCATACACAAAACCGTTGGCAATAATGTCAGAAATGCGCAAAGGAATCATAATCTTAGTTTATTTAATTGCCTACCCAATATTTGGACAGAATATGGATTTACCCAAAGACTTAACTGAATTTCTAAAAGCAAAATCGGAATTGATTTACGACCACAAAACTGTAGAACCTGACTTTGTCGGAATTGTTGACTTTGACAAATTGGAACTCGGAAAAATATGGATTGAAGGAAATATTAGCGGAAAATCTTATTACGAAATCCCCGCAATTAATCTGACTGACCAATGCGAACATTTCGACCCTGCATACATCCTACTCTACTTGCCGAATGAAGAACTGTATGGCACTTGGGATTCTGACCATTGGAAACTTTATGTTTTCCCAAACACTAACTGGACTGACATAACCAACAATCCAGCGGATTATATAAATCAACAATGGAATCCGAAAAAAGAAATCGGAATTGAATTTGAGCCGAAAACGAATTATAAAATGATTAATGGATGGCCATTCTAAGAGATTATAACAACTTGACTTTTGACCAATTATTTGACTTCGTTGCGGAAAGTCAAACTGCAACTGAAGTCGACAAAAAGATTGCTCAAAAAATCCTTGAAGCGGAAAGAGATTGGCGAACATCTTTTGACACATTAGATAGCTTTATTTCCGCGTTAGAAAAAACCGTTGGTGGAATAATAACTAAATCAAGTTTAAATAAACTTTCAAGACATTATAAACAGAACGTTTTACAAAATGCTTGGGAATTAGAAAGTATAAGTTATTTAAATGACATTTTTGACTTGACAAAAGAAAAGGATTTGAGGAATATTGTTGCTGAATTAACTGAAAAAATAAAATAAAAACACTATTGCCAACAATGGCTATAATTCAGCGTGGCTGGAGAACTAATATGAATACTAAAACAATACAAACGGCTGATTTCACTGCGGAATAGTTCTTACGAACGATTCCACGCCGAAATCATAGCCTAACCGTTGGCAAACATTAGAAGAAAACGCATTGAAAAAAGTAAAATCCGAAAATCGAACTTTATTTATTGACGGAAAACAATTTGAATTAGAACACCGAATAAAAGATGTTCGAATAATTAACGATTTAGCGGTCATAATTTATGACTTTGACGAAAATGCGCCAAGGCATAGACAGTTTCAAAATTGCAAAGCTTTCGACATTAATGGAAATTTGATTTGGACAGCTGAACACCCAACTAATATGACAGCTGACTTATACGTAGAATTTATGAAAGGTCGTGGAAACAAGCTCTGGAATTTTGGAGGTTTTGTTTGTGAATTGGACTTTAAAAATGGAAAAATTAAAAACGCGGAATTCACCAAATAAAAATGATTGAATTGGTTCTTGATAATTACAAAGTTCAGAAAACAGGAGCTGACGGTGGACATAATTATATTCTGACCGAAATAGAATACGAGGGAAATAAAAGAAGAATTGTGATTTTGTTTTCGGACAAGACTGAAGAACCAAATTTGAACGAAAACGAAGCTATAAAAGTCATTGGAGAAATTGAGAATGACGGAATTGAATATGATTTAACGATGCGAAATGCAAAAGTGGAAAAAAAATAACGTTTGCCAACAATGTATAACCGCAATTACGGCGGATTCGACTACGTCCGAATCCACTCGGAATTGCTGACGTCAGTGCTTAGCCGAAAAATAGTAATTTAAACCCGTAACTGATGGTTATACGAGACCGTTAGCCCACATTAAATGAAAATCTATTCGCTAGAATATGCAATACGATAATTACATATTAAAAATTGATAAGAAAGCTAAGAGTGCTTTTGAAGAAATTTCTGCTGAACATAATTTCGAATACGGCCCTGAATTTGAGATAGCGATATGTAAATTATTAAGAAGAGTTTTGCCATCAAAGTACGGAATATGTCGAGGATATGTTGTTTCTAAAAATGGAGAAAAGGCAGGAGATGACATTATCGTATTCAACAAAGCGAGATTTCCGACGATTCGCGGAAACAAAGAGGACTTTGCTAAAAAAGAGCAAGTGCCAATCGAAGCAGTATATGCATATATTGAAGCTAAGCATAAACTGAATAGCACGTCTTTCGAAAAAGCTGTGTCACAAATAAGAGAAGTAAAAACACTAATTTCGAAAAGGCCAAAAATTCCTATTAACCCAATAACCCAAAACGTCAAATTAAACTTCCAAGGAATTGACCAAAACAAAGTAAATGTTTACCCTAACTATGGAAATCCTGTATTTACCATGATTTGGTCTAAGTATAGTGAAGGTGAAAAAAAATCTACTACTGGTAAAGCTGTGGTAGACATGGTTAACGAAATTCTAGATGAAGTAGAAAAGGAAGAAAATGCACCAGACCTAATTATCGCCGGCGAAAAAGCTTGTGGTATACCAGTGATTATTCATGAAAAAAAACAAAAAAATGAAGTTCTTTCTTTTACACCTGCTCCCTATCATATTCCATCATTAGGGACAGGTTATTTACTAATGCAATCTGAAAGTATGAATTTTGGTTTTGCAATAGCCCAATTATTATGGGCTATTGATTGGATTGAACTTGGCCATATAAACTATCAATCGATAGCATTAGAAACAATAACAGAATCATTAAATGAATTATTCAAAGAAAATAACACTAACGTAGGCTAACAAAACCTAAACTGCATTAAAACGCAGTTTAGCCAAACCGTTGTACGCAATATGACCAAATCACAGACTGAATGTTTTATTATGTAATTTATCCAATACTTTTAACTCTGACTTTTTTTTGTTTTTGGGTTCCATATAAAAGCGGTAAAAAAAATACAGGAAAAACAGTTGGAGTTTTTCTTCTTATAATCCTTCTAATTGATATAATTACAACTTTAGATTTTCTATCGCTTTTTATTTATTTTTTCTTTATTTCTTTTTCAATAATATTTTTAAGTTATTGGACTTTGAGATATTTTAAACTTAAAAAAGCAGGAATAATTACTGCTTCAATTTTAACTATTGGGTTTATAACATTATGTTTGAGTCCTTGGATTTCCGACTGGACTTTTAGCGAAAGTGATGCAAATAAAATCCTTTCTGAACACGGAATTAAGTTGGAAAACGAGTTTGAATTACTTTCTAATGAAAGTGGTGGATTTACTGATTACTACCATATTTTCGAAATTGCGTTATCTGAATCTGATTATGAAAAAGTTAAACACCTAATCACAAAGGACAAAAACTATATTGGAGAATTGGGGAATAATTGGTGGGAAAAAAGACCTGAATTAAGGAATTTAGATACAATGAATTATGAAAATCAATATAAATATATCAGAGATTACAGTGAACACGGAAAAATGGAAGATGGAACTTTTCATTTTGTATTTGAACTTTCTAAAACAAGAAAAACTTTAAGATATATTGGCTCGAATGAATAAAATACTGCGTACAACAATGTATAACCGCAATTACGGCGGATTCGACTACGTCCGAATCCACTCGGAATTGCGAGCGTCAGTACTTAATCGAAAAATAGTAATTTAAAACCCGTAACTGACGGTTATACGAAACCGTTGTAAGCAATATTGACCATCGAAAATGATTAGATTCTTACTTATGGGCTTTATGATATTCAATTTTAAAGCCGACAGTTGTGATTATATTTCAAATTACTACCAAACAGTATATCTGGCAGAAATTCATTATTTAAAAAATGAAAACAAGGCAGCCCTTGAATTGCTTGAAAAAGTAGAATCAGAATGTGGTTTATTAAATCAAATAGGTACTTACGAACCATTAATTATGGCGGAGCTATATGCGCAGACAAATCAAAAATACAAGGCTTTTCCTCACTTATATAGGCTTCTTAAAGACGGTCTGACTTTTGAAATGCTCAATAGCAATCTTGAATTGGAATCTTTGAAATCTAGCCCACAGTGGTTAAAACTTAAAAATGAAGCTTCTGAACTCGAAAAGGAATTCCAAAAATCAATAAATACAGTATTGAGAGATGAAATAATTAAAATGAATCTTGCCGACCAAAAGGTAAGGAAAGGAGATATTGACTTTCAGGAATTGAGAACTGTAGATAGCATTAATGAAAAAAGAATGAAAGAAATATTTATTGAGTATGGTTATCCACATTACAAACTGATAGGACATTCTGAAAATTTAGAAGAGGACACAGATATTGGAGCAATGTTAATGCATTTTAAAGACACTATATTCTTTAAACAAAAATTACTGAAGTACATTAAAAAAGGAGAAGCATCACCAGACCAACTTGCAAAAATGATTGATAGTCAACAAAGAAGTGTCGGCATCTTTACGTATGGTGTTTATCAAAATGTTGATAGTACCAAAATCAAAGACTTTGAAAAGATTGACCAAACTAGAACTGAAATAGGCTTGAGACCATATAAAATGGAAAAAGAATATTGGAAATTAATAAGGTCTAAATTTAATTTTAATAATAAATAAATACTGCTTACAACAACACCTATAATGCATTGCTACTGGCCTACTCCATTTAAAATTTATTCCTACATTTAATCATCAATTAAAGCATGAGTGTTGTGCAAATGCACCGCGCTTCGCTACCGGTTAGAAATAACAAAACATACTGGAGTGGCGCTACGCTGCGTTGCCAACCGCAACGACACCATAGCTAAACCGTTACCCAACATTTGAATAAAAATTATGGATAAAAAAATATTAGGAAATTTTATAATCTACTTTCCGATAGTAGCTTACGTAGCTTTCATAATCGTTCTGAAAGAAGAAAACTCTGGA
>Ga0189289_10486_pt1 | contig 12298 bp, 11 predicted proteins | sample UW106minimetaG_FD_130313 | JGI IMG/M metagenome (GOLD analysis project Ga0189289, IMG submission 130313) | Marine microbial communities from the Costa Rica Dome - UW106 mini metaG | ecosystem: Environmental > Aquatic > Marine > Oceanic > Photic zone | place: Costa Rica: the Eastern Pacific...
CCGCCGCGCGCGATGGGGAGGATATATTGGAATAGGACTGCGATCGGCGAGCGCTCGTTCACTCACCTGGCCGCCGGGGAACGGTCATACTTTCTTTGTGGCACACCCTACAGAGAAGGCCGCCTCCAACCCAAGTCGGGTTGCCTCCCTGCTGACTGATTGCAAGCGCGCAGACGCAGTTTTGGGCGGATAGCTGACTTTCTTTCCATGCGGCCTTAAGGTCCGCTGAGCGGACATTGCCGTCATTCGTTTTCTGACCTTTGCTAACGCAGCAACCATTCGCGCGCAGCAGGTCTTTCGTTGCGATGCAGCAAATGGCACCGAAGCAATCGTTCGTGGCTTGAGATCTGCCTCGAACCAACACGGCACTTTCGCGGCAACCCATGCGGACCATCGAGACGCGGGACGAATTCGCCTTTTTCACACACCGCGTTAGCTAAAGTAGAAACCGTGTCAGACTTATACCTCGATGCAACATATTGCTTTGAAGCTGTCGTTGGACGTAGGGTCACACTTTTTTGATCAATCAATTAAATTGATTGAAAAGCAAAGAACTGCAGCTTGGGTCCGCAGCGCCCATTGAACAAGCCATCAGATCAATTGTGGACTTCGAATCGGTTAGTTTCGTGCCAGTTTGGCTACCCCGATCGAAGCTTCGTCGCTCTTGGAAGTCACCGGTGTTTGACCAAGACTTAGGGCGCGGATCGCGGTCCATTTGGCGTTCTTTGCCCCGCCACCTGCCGTGTAAATACGGGTTGGCGCTGAACCGCCTCTGGTTGATATCTCTTCGTAGCAGCGCGCTTCAATTGCGGCCATTCCTTCCAGCATCGCCTGAAGGAATGTTACCTGATCTTCTGGGCGTGGATGCAACCTCGGCGGCAGGTTCGGATCATTGATCGGAAATCGCTCACCCGGCCCTGCAAGAGGATAGTAATCCAGCCCTGTCGGGCTGTGTGGGTCGATCAGATTGCTCAGTGTTCGCAGCTGCTCGTCGGTGAAATGTTGCTTCAGCACTGCACCGCCAGTGTTCGAAGCCCCTCCAACCAGCCATAAATCACCCAAACGATGTGAATAAAGCCCGACACCCGGGTCATCTATCCGCTTTGCGCTCAGGAGTTTGATCGCGAGCGTTGAGCCAAGCGAGGTGACGGCGACGCCCTCTTCCATTGGTGCGCAAGCAAGAAAAGCAGCGATACTGTCTGTGGTGCCGGCATGGACCATCAGATCCGCGGACAACCCGAATTTTTCGGAAACCTCTTGTGCAATCGGCCCCATCGGAGAGCCCGGATTGTTAACCCGCGGAAGCAATCCCGGATCGATCACCTGATCGATCCACGCAGGCCAGCTTTCCGTTTTGGGATCAAAGCTAGTCTTAAGCGCGTTGTTAAAGTCAGACTGCCCACCCTGCCCCATGATCTTTGCCGCAATGAAATCCGCCTGGTGCAGCAGGTGAGCGGGGGAACCCTCTGACAGAGCAACCAGTCGCATGGCACGAGCCAGCGCCGAATTGCTTCCCAAGGTGATGTGTGGACCATCCACCAGAGCGGCGATCTGATTTGCCTCAGTATCAAACCCGCCGGAATTATACATCAACCCCGGGCTGACGGGTGTCAGATCCCGATCTGTCAACACCATAGTACCGGACGTGCCATCTACTGCCACACCGCTGATAGCGGACGGATCGATCCCGAGTTCTTTCAGTGCCGACATCTGCCGGGACAGGCATTGCTCGACCGCTTGCCACCAGCCCATTGCGTCGATCTTTGCCGGATCCTGCGGGGGATGCTCTGAACGGGCCATGGAAACAAGCCGTTCCCCCTCCACGACGGCGGTACGAACACCTGACGTCCCGATATCGATCCCAAGCGCCAGCATCAGGAACGCGCTGCCAGGGCCTGACGGTATTTCTCGGCATCCCAATTGAGCAACTCGGCTTCGGCCTCTGCACCAATTGGATCAACCGTCCAATCCTCTGGCAACCGCGCTAAAACGTCCTTAAGACACCGCAGCATCGCCTTTTGCGAGGATGTTGCACCATCCCGGATCAAGACACCCTGTCCGGGCTTCAGAACCGCTGCTGGCGAGGTCTCATTATCCTCTGTCGGCAAGGCAGGGCCAAGAAAGACAACATGGTCCGGGTAGTATGTTCCCGTCAAAGCCAGTTCGGCCGCGCGCGTGTTGGTGGCCAACCAACCCTGTTCGGACCAGCCAAAACCTTCCGGAGCGGTTTCGTTTGGTTTTTCTGAAAAAGAAACGTTCGCGGGTAAATCAAGACGGCTTTCCACGTCTTCGATAAGCGCCTGAACCTGCTCTACGGTGTCACCGCAACAGATCAGCCCATGGTTCTGCAGAATGACAGCCTGTGTGTCGGGCTGAACCCGCGCCAGAATTTCACGTGTCAAAGGCAAACCCGGTTTCGCATAGGGCACCATTACAACAGGAAGGCCTTGCAGCTTTTCTTTTGCAATCCGGCGCCCTTCTGGGCTGATCGCATGCGTGATCGTCGCAACCGAATGTGTGTGAACGACGACGGCCCAATCCAGCGCGGCATGAAAGGTCGTCTCAATCGACGGACGGAGATTAAGCGTCGGGTCAAGGATGGCCGATTTGCAGCTGCCATCCCCGGCTTCTTCGCGGGCCTCTGCCACGGCAGCGGCGCGATCAACAGCTACGAAAATGCTTGTGCGTTCTGCATCGGCGAGTTCGGTACCCGACGCCTTGATCCACATAACCTCAGCGTCCTTGATGGATGTGTTTCCTCCCGGCCCCTGGACGCGCAAAGGGTTCTGTCCAAGCGATGCTGACAGTTTGCGGAAAGCGGATGTGAGCATTTCGGGTCTGGTCATCTGATTTGTCTCATTCGAAAAGTTGGCGCGCGCGTTTTCTTTTCCGTAACCAATGCAGCAAGAGTCGTTTCGGCATCCCCGGTCTCAAAGGCATCGGCGTAAAGTCCGCCCTCGATCAAAAGGCTGTCCCAGCCCGCTGATTGAGCCCCTGCGATGTCGTGCTCAAGGCTGTCCCCGACCATCAAGAGCTGCTTGCTGCCCAACACGTCCTGCAAGGTTTCGAAGACGGGCAAATGTGGCTTGCCATAAAATCGAACGCGACCGCCCATGTCCTTGTAAGCAAAGGCCAGCGCCCCTGGCGAGAGAACAAGACCGTCGGCTCTCGGGCTACTGCGATCCGGGTTTGTGCAAAACACCGGCAAATCCTTAGACAGTGCGGTATCAAGAATACCCTTCCAGGCTTCAATTTGAGACCCGTCCGGAAGCCCCATCAACAAGATGGCGTCGGCCCCGTCAATGTTATCGCAGAGCGAAATATCAAGGCCCTGTGCCCAGCTTGTCGCGTCTCCGACGCTGCGCTCCACCGCAAAAAACACCGTTTCGCGAATTTGGCCCGCCGCGATCTCGGTCCACAGGGCTTCGCCGCTGGTCATGACATGCTCGAACAGTCCGGCGTCAAAACCCATCGCTTGGATACGGCCCGCATTGGGGGTTGACCGCTTGCCCGAATTGGACAGGACAGCCATCCTGTGCCCTTTCCGATGCAACGTCCGCAGGCAGTCGACGGCACCGGAATAGGGCGTGCTGCCATTGTGCAGCACCCCCCATTGATCAAAGACTATGGCATCATAGTCTGACGCGACATCAAGAAGGGTGTCGATAACCCTGGTCATCGCACTCAGTACTCGGCCATATCCTTGGGATCTTTCAGGCTCGCCAGATAGCTTTCGACGTCTTCCTTTTTCATCGCCGGCGCTGCCTTTCCGATTGTTCCGTCGGGCATGTCGCCGAAATAGAACTGGAAGCCGGGAATTGTCTGGCGTCGCTTGCGAATAGGCATGCCTTCATATGGGAAAACGTCCGAGCGGGCGTTAGCCTGTTCGTCATGGCAGGGCAGCACGTAATCCGCGCGCTTGTCGATCTCTTCGACCGATTTCCAACCCTTATAGCTGTTCACAAAGCGCGCAGGCACCCAATAGCGCCACTGTTCGCCCGGGTTGGGTTCAAGGTTCCGCTCAACAAAAATCGCATCGCCAACAACGCATATGTCCCCGGCGCTTGTTGCAACAGATACCGCCATGTGACCAACCGAATGCCCCGGAGTATGGAACATGGTGATGCCGGGCAGCACTTCGCATTCATCCTCGACCGCCTCGAAGACACAGCCCGCATAGGCCTGCTCAACGCCGATATTCGCCTCGTAAGTGCGATAATAAAGCGGCAGCGGGTTGTAAGCCATTTCGATTTCAGCCTTGGGGGCGATGTAGCGGGCGTTTTTGAACTTCTTCATGTTCTGCACGTGGTCCCAGTGCAGATGCGTAAAGACAATCGCGTCGATTTCGTCGGGGTGAACGCCAAGCTTCTGCTCCAGATGCTCATGCACCTGAAGACAACCACGTTTGTCACATTTGTGGTGGTACTTGGTTGCGCGCTCCTCATCGGGCAGGCCCGTGTCGATCAGGATTTTGTGTTCGCCTGTGTCCACGTAATGACAATAAACCGGGTTCCAATATTTCTTTCCGGCCGGGCCTTTCCAGAAAATATACGTTCCCAAATCGGCCTCAAGCCAGCCGGTGTTGATCGGATAAATCTTGGTTTCTGCAATGCCCATGGTGATACCTCTCGGATGCGATTCCTTTATGTATACAAAAATATCAAAATGAACACATTGACAAGGGGCAATCGCAAAAAGCCGATTAATTCACCTTCAGGACCTGCAAAAAACTGGTCTCCATGTGAGTTCGCATACTATTTGAGGCGACTCCTGAATCTTCACTAAAGATGTCATTGATCAGCGCCTCGTGATTTTGCGCCGAAACGATCAGATCTTCTTTTGTCGCGAATTTCTTGGCCCTGAAGGGGCCGGTCCGCTGCCTGAACTCGGATGCGATCTCGGCAAAATACGGATTTCCAGTCGCCCGATAGATCGCTTGATGGAAGGCTTCGTTGGCGCGCAAATAGGCCGCCCTATCCCCCTTCTCAGCAGCAGAGACGCAATCCGCCTGTGCTGTCTCAATCTCGGTTCTGGATAACAAACTAAGGCGTTGAGCGGCCATTCGCGCGCAGGCAGCCTCTATTTCGTGCATGGCCTCAAATATCTGGGCGAGCTCTTCGCGACTATATTCAGCAACAAAGACCCCCCGCTTTTCCCCCTGTATCAGGATGCCCTGAGCAGCAAGGCGCCCCAACGCCTCGCGTACCGGCGTACGGGAAGCGTCGAACCGCGCCGCAAGGCGCACCTCATCCAGCCGAGTTCCCGGCGCAAGTTCGCCTGCCGCAATTTCCTCGGTTAGGGCAACCTCAATCCTTCTGCTCGTCGACATTCTCGCGGTTTTTGCCATTACTTTCACCCCTTTCAGGGCCTCATTTTAGTACGCGATGATGTATAATGCAATTTTGCATATTTACTTTTTTGTTTGTATACAAAATAGTGGAAGCGAATTGGAGGAAGAGATTCGATGCCGGAAATTCGCCTGGAAAGCATGGTCAAACGCTATGGCTCCGTCGAAGTGTTGCACGGAATTGACCTTGAGATGGCCGACAACGAATTCACGGTTCTGGTCGGCCCGTCCGGTTGCGGTAAGTCCACAACGCTGCGCATGATCGCCGGGTTGGAAGATGTCTCGGACGGAGAGATCTTCATCGACGGCAAGCCGGTGAAACACCTGGAACCCAAGGATCGTGACCTTGCGATGGTGTTTCAGGATTATGCCCTCTATCCGCATATGAACGTGGCGCAGAACATTTCCTTCGCTCTGCGCCTTCAAAAGCGCCCAACGACTGAAATCAACGCCAAAGTGCGCGAAGTGGCTGACATGGTCGGCCTGACGGATTTTCTCGACCGGAAGCCCGGCGCACTATCCGGCGGGCAAAGACAGCGCGTGGCCATGGCGCGGGCGCTGGCCAAGGACTCAGGCATCTTCCTGTTCGACGAACCGCTTTCCAATCTGGATGCCAAACTTCGCGGACAAATGCGCGCCGAACTGGCATTGATGAGCCAGCGCGTCGAAAAGAACATGATCTACGTCACCCATGACCAGATCGAAGCCATGACGCTTGCCGACAGGATCGTCGTCATGCATGGCGGCTATATTCAGCAGCAAGGCACCCCGGAAGAGCTGTTCAAGCGACCAGCCAACAAGTTCGTTGCGGGCTTCCTTGGCATGCCGCCGATGAACTTTCTGGAAGGCGCCATCGAAGAAAAAGGCGGTGGTATGTTTGTCACTGGCGACGGGTTTTCGCTGCGCCTTGCCGATGAACGGGCAGCGACGGCACGTGTGCATTCCGGACGGGACATTATTCTGGGTATTCGTCCGTCGGATCTGAGCTTTGCACCCGATGCTTCGGCTGATGCGGCTCTGACACTGAATGTCATGGTCTCCGAATATATCGGTGCGCAATCCGTCCTGATGTGCACCTGCGGCCAACAAAATGTCACGGTCGAAATGAATTCCGAAACGCCAATGGCGCTCGGAGAGACCCTGCAGTTCGAAGTGAATGCACCCCGCATTCACCTGTTCGACAAAGAGAGTGAAAGGGCGTTGTGACGCCTGTCAATCGAAAGGGAGGAAGCAATAATGCTTAAACAGTTTAAGGCAGCCGCTATGGCCACAGCCTTGATGGCAGGGACGGCATTGGCCAACCCATATGCCGAATACGAGGGCACGACGCTGATCGTGAACTTCCCGGCGCACCCGCATTATGATGCGGTGATGAAGATCCTGCCGGAGTTTACCAAAGAAACCGGGATCGAGGTCGAGGTCGATCAGCTCCCCTACCTCAAGATGCGCGAGCGCCAGACGCTGGAACTTGGGCAGGACCAAGGTGAATACGACCTGATTGCATATGTCGTGTTTTCAAAGGCGGATTATGTCTATGCTGATCAGCTGGAAAACCTGGCCAAGTATTATATGAATCCCAAACTTGCCGATCCCGCCTACGATGCGGACGACCTGATCGACGGCTATGTTTATAACATCGGTTTCGCTGGCGGCAACAAAGGCTATCTGGAAGGTAAGACCGGTTCGTTGTTCGGCATCCCCTATGGTTCCGAAACATCCATTCTGGGTTACCGCAAAGACATCTTTGAAAAGCACGGCCTGGAAGTGCCGGAAACTTATGACGAGATGCTGGAAATCGCCTGCAAAATTCCCGATCTTGAGCCGGGCATGGGTGGTCTTTCAAGCCGGGCCGCATCTGGCCATCACGCCAGCCATGCGTTCCTGTTGCACCTGGCCCCGCTGGGTGGGCGCGTCTTTGACGACAACTGGAACCCCATCGTCAACAACGACGCCGGCGTAAAGGCTGCACAAGCGTTGAAAACCATTGTTGATTGCGGCCCTGAGGGCGCAAAGAACTTTGGATTTGGCGAAGCGCTAGGTGCCTTCCTGAACGGCGACACAGCGATGTTCCTGGACACCACCGTGGTTGCCGGTCAGATCGACAACCCGAACAAGTCTCAGGTTGTGGGCAAAGTCGGTTGGGCCATGCACCCGATGGGTGTGCGCCGCGGCAGCCAGACCGGTGGTTTTGGCATCGGTATCCCCGCGAATGCGGAAAACAAAGAGGCCGCCTTCCTGCTGATGCAGTGGCTGACCTCCAAGAAAGGCGACAAGCTGGTCGCGTTAGCCGGTGGTAACCCATCGCGGTTCTCGACCCACGATGACGCCGACGTAAATGCCAAGTTCCCGCATATGTCGACCTTTGGCGAAGCGCTGAAACATGCTGATCCCGACTGGCGTCCGATCATTCCCGTCTGGGGCAAGGTCAATGCCGATCTGGGCACGACCCTCTCCAAAGTGCTGACCGAGGATCTGGACATCCAAGAAGCGCTGGATGGCGTGGCCGAACGGACCAAAGCTGTCATGGAAGAAGCCGGCTACTACACCTGGCAGTAAGTCACCAATCTGAAAAGCGGGGAAACCCCGCTTTTCACCTTCCCCTGTCCTGTACCCTACTGGTCAAACTGCAAGGCAAACGTCCCAATCATGTTTACCTCACGTGTCAACCGGCTCTCACCCTATTTGTTCATGGCTCCTGCCGTGATCATCATGGCAATCGCTCTGATTTACCCGCTGGGGTACATGATTTGGGGGTCCTTCCGGGCATGGGATCCCAGTCAGACCATCGGCGAAGCCGAATTTGTAGGCCTGAAGAACTACATCACGCTGTGGCATGATCCCAGTTTCCGCGAAAGCCTGGGTGTGACCCTGCGTTTTGCCTTCTTCTGTGTATCAATCGAGATGGTGCTGGGCGTTGGTCTTGCCTTGCTGCTCGACCGGAATATCCGCGGCATGTCCCTGCTGCGTACAATGTTCATTCTGCCCATGATGATCGCACCCGTCGTGGTTGGTCTCATGTGGCGCTATATGTATCACCCGTCCGTGGGCACTTTTAACCGTGTCCTGGAAACTCTGGGACTGCCCGATGTGGATTGGTTGGGCAGCCACGCTCTGACCAGCGTTATCAGTGCTGATATATGGCAATGGACACCTTTCATTTTCATTTTGTCACTGGCAGCATTACAATCCCTGCCCCGCTCAGCGCTGGAGGCTGCCCGCATTGACGGCGCGACCGGTTGGCAGCAAATCGTCCATATTAAGCTGCCTTTGATGATGCCTGTCCTGATTGTCACGGCCCTGCTGCGCCTGATCGACGCCTTCAAGGTTCTTGAAGTGATCCTTGTACTGACCGAAGGCGGCCCGGGCCTGTCGACGGAAATTCTGGCTCTGCGCATTTCACGCACCGCTACTGAATTCCGGGAACTGGGCGTGGCAGCCGCCATGTCAAATTACCTGCTGATCCTCCTGATGTTGCTGACGGTCGGCATGTTTGCCTTCAATCGCTGGCAGGAGGCGCGCGCCGCCAAGGTGCGCATGGCCGCCGAGGAGGATTCCTGATGGATCAGTCTTACGAAAAACAGAACCCGGCTTTTTACGCAGTCATCGGTCTGTTAGTGTTCATGTCTGTTGGCCCTGTCGTGCTGATGTTTGTCAACTCGTTCAAACTGGATGTCGACATCATCTCGGGCACGTCTGGCCTGCTGTTCCTGCCCACGATCCAGAACTACGAAACAGCGCTGTGCGATGTGTTGTGGTACGAACCGGATCATCTCGAATTCTGTTCGCTCAAGTTTGGCGGCGCCTTCATCAACTCTCTGATCATCGCGCTCATCTCAACGGTGCTGACACTGGTGATCGGGGCCATGTCGGCCTATGCGCTTGTGCGGTTCCGCTTTATGGGGCGTGACACAGTTTCCGTGACAACGCTCATGGTGCGCATGGTGCCGCCTGCCGTACTTTTGGTCCCGGTTTTCGGCTTGTGGAACAATGAGTTCTGCCTGGACAAGAACGGGCTGATCGGCGGCGCCATCAGAGACGCGTTCGGCGGGCGGGGCGACGTGTGCCTTGCTGGTACACATTCCGGTATCATCATAATTTACGTGGCCATGAACCTGCCTTTCGTCATCTGGATCCTGCAAAGCTTCATCGTGCAGGTTCCCCGCAGCCTGGAAGAAGCCGCTCGTGTGGATGGCGCGGGCCCGTTTCAGGTGTTTTTCAAAGTTGTGTTGCCGCTGATCAAACCGGGCCTCGCGGCGGCAGCCATCTTCACCTTCCGTATAGCCTGGAACGAATATCTTCTGGCTTCCGCCCTCAGTGATCGAAATACCAAAACCGTGCCGATCCTGATCGTCAACAACATGAGCGAGTTCAACGTCGAATGGGGTGTTATCATGGCAACCGGCATGCTGTTGGCCATCCCCCCAATCATCTTTACCCTCTTTGCAAGCAGGCAAATTATCACCGGCATGACCGCGGGTGCAGTAAAGGGGTGAGACCATGGCAAAGGTCATTGTACTGGCCACATTGGCAACCAAGGCGGAAGAGACGACCTATCTGATCACACGACTGTCTGAAATTGGCGTTGCCGCGCGAGCCATCGACATTTCGCTGCACAGCGGGGGCCGTATTCTTGACGGCGATGCCAAGGTTGCCGCCATGAAAGAGGCAGCGGCCAGGGCAACGATTGACGCAGTCGAGGCTGTTGCGGGCGATGCCGAATTGGTCGTCGGGATTGGCGGCGGAACCGGTGGTGAAATCGCGCTGCGCGTGTTGCGCGCTCTGCCGATCACCTACCCCAAGATGCTCGTGACCACGCTGCCCTTTGATCCAAGGGCGACTTTGGCCGATAGCTCAATCTTCCTCATCCCCACTCTGGCAGATATCGCTGGCCTGAACGCCATTTTACGCAGGGTCTTGGATAACGCGGCATTGATGGCTGCGGGGCTGTGCCGCAATGACCTCTCCGGTGGCGATGATAACGCGGTGCCTTCAGTCGGCATCACTGCTCTTGGCGCCACCGATGGCGCTGTGGCGCCATTGGTCAGTGCACTCGCCCGGCGCGGACAGGAAAGCAGCGTTTTTCACTCCAACGGCTATGGCGGGGCCGCGTTTGCGCGTTTTGCAAAGGAGAACGCGTTTGACGCGATCATTGATCTGACACCGCACGAGTTGACCCGCATCCATGTTGACGGCGCCCATGTTGATATGCCCGACAGGTTCAGCGCCGGAGGCGACCGGCCCCGGATCGTCCTGCCCGGCGCGCTGAACTTCATCGGGCTGGGTGAAAAATCTCTGCTGGCCAAGCATTATCTGGAAAGGCCCCACTACGCCCATTCCGGTTTTTTCACCCATGTGAAGATGTCCGACACAGAGATGGCCCATGTCGCGACAAAGCTGGCAGAAAGCCTGAACACCCTGAAGGGCCCTTGCGCCGTCATCATACCCATGGGTGGCTTTTCGCATCATGATCGGCCGGGTGGAGCAATAGAAGATCCCGCGCTTCGCGCCGTTTGCCGTGACACGCTGCGAGAAAAGCTCTCCCCAAAAATCCAGCTCAAAACTGTGGATGCGCACCTGTTCGATCCTCAGATCACCAAAGACATACTTGTAACGCTTGACGCGCTATCAGCGCAAAAGGACACCTCATGCACGATCTCATTGAAAAAAAAGACGCCCTGATTGCGACCGCCAGACGCTGCTTTGACTTGCGGCTTCAAACCAACGCCGGTGGTAATCTTTCGGTGCGGCTCGACAGCGCCGGCGCGATTGTCATCAAACCCTCCGGTATCGGCTTTAACGAATGCACGCGGGACAATCTTCAGGTCGTGCATCTGGACGGCACAATCGAACCCTCGGATTATAAACCCTCCAAGGATCTGGGCTTTCACCTGGATCTCTATCGCATCCGACCCGATATCAATGCCGTCGTGCACTGCCACAGCCCATGGGCCACCGGATACGCCAGCGCCGGGATCGAGATCCCCTGCCTGACGGTCCAGACAATTGAGAAAATCGGCCGCATGCCGCTTATCCCTCTGTCTGATGCAGGTGGCCCCCAGGCCGAGGTTGAAATCAGCCCGGTCTTCAAAGACCCCAAAGTGGTTGCCGCTGTTCTTGCCAATCATGGCACCATTGGTGTGGGGGCATCCCTGATGAAAGCGCAATATCTGGCCGAGATCATCGAAGAGACAGCTCACATCGCCTTTGTCCGCGATACTGTGATGGCGGCCCATGGCAAGTCGACCGCCGATCTTCCGCAGTATGGTACAGCAGCCGACGCCCGCTCTGCTGCGGCGAATGGATAGAGATTGGCTAAAAAGAGAACTTTGGAATCTCATTTCTAGTGCACAAGGCGTCGCACCTTGTTGCGATCAACCACTTCGCTGCGCCATGCACAAATGACCGAGTTTGCCGCCGCGCTGCAGGCTGAAATTTCGTGCCTATACGAAAATTCTTCCACCTTTTTTGAGGCGCAATTCTGGCAAGTCCGGTGTGGGCTCTAAGCCGCCATGCGGCAGTGCGGCAGCGTGTCCGCAGCAAAACTGCGCGCAAACCAAGGTTATCAACTGCTGGTGCCAGCCCTTTCAGGACATTCACATTAGGCTCAGAACGTTCTCTGCTGCAGACGAAAGTAATGGGGACTCCCAAACTGGTACCGGGAATCTTCCCACATCTCGCGGCGCGGTTTGTTATCTGGCGAATGACAGGATCGTGTATAAGTGGCAAGCCTATGCCGGGCGCTTCGAAACCGTGACCGTCCGGGCCCACCTGCGCAGCATCCGTATGTTAGAGGCTCATCTAGGCGGCAAAACTTTCGACAAGGTGACGCCGACGGACGCGGCCGCCTTCCGCGACCACTTGGTCAAGCTGGGTCAAACCCCTAAAGTGGATGGTGGATTGAGCAACTCCACCATCCGCCATCACGCGTCTCAGGTGCGTCAGTTCTTCGAG
>Ga0189289_10489_pt1 | contig 12241 bp, 14 predicted proteins | sample UW106minimetaG_FD_130313 | JGI IMG/M metagenome (GOLD analysis project Ga0189289, IMG submission 130313) | Marine microbial communities from the Costa Rica Dome - UW106 mini metaG | ecosystem: Environmental > Aquatic > Marine > Oceanic > Photic zone | place: Costa Rica: the Eastern Pacific...
CGGAGATGTATCCGATCACGTTGAAGAAACGGGGGGGCGGGACTTTGTGAGGCCAGTGTGCATGAACAGCTGCACTCAGGCGGCGAAACCTTCAGTCGATTTCTGCTGGGCATTTGCAGCCCGGCTGCTGATTCGCTCGAGGATGTAGGCCTCCACCTCCCGGAAACGAGGCATCGAGCGCATTTCGAGCCTGGCGCCATCCTGTAGAACCAACACCATGTCTCCCCAGGCGCCAAAGCCTCTGGGAACGGTGCGGACCTCGGTGATCTGGGAATAAACCACTTGGGTTTTGTCTTTTCCCATCCAGCCGCCCGTCACCGAGATCCTGCGACTGGTGATGCGGAAGCGCAGCCACAGGGCACGCACAACGGCGCCGATGGTGAAGGGAAGACCAATCAGCGTGAAGCCGAGCAGAATGTTGAAGATCAGGTCTCCGCGGGCTGGTCCACCGTCGTAGTGGACATCTTCCTGAATGCTGGTCATGGATCCAGTCCGGCGCTTCTCAGAAGACTGTCGCATTCTTCGAGCAACTGTGTGGGTTCGGCTTCCGCGGCTTCTGGACGAAGGCTGATCAAAAGCCAGCGCCCTGCCAGATCGCTACGTCGTTCGAAACGTCGACGCAGGTGCGTGTGCAGAAGTCGCCTGAGACGGTTTCGCTTGACGGCGCGCTTGCTCACCTTGCTGCTGATCACCAGAGCGCAGCGGCAGGATTGATCCTGGATGCCCCGCATCTCTCGACGAAGCAGATTCGAGTCTCCTGCGGCAACGCGCAGAACCATCAAGGTTCCGTGTTGGCGTTTTGAGGATCGATGCAAGCGGTTGAAGCATCGATGCCCGCGCAATCGCATGGATGCGGGAAGGACCATCAACCAATCCTGCTCGGTGGGCTCGAAGAAGGGATGAACCCTCTGGATTCATCCCCAACGATCAGGCTGCGAGACGAGCGCGGCCGCGTTTGCGACGTGTACGGATCACGCGACGGCCGGTGTGGGAGCGCATGCGTACACGGAAACCCGAGACGCGCTTCCTCTTGCGGCTTGTTCCTCCGAGGGTGCGCTTAGTCATGGACGTCTCCTGGCTACCGGCCGATCTGAATCTGGGATTTTATCAGTCAGTCCACATCAATCAGCCAGCTGCCGCGGTAGCCAGACATCGGCACATCTCCGGGAGCCTGCACCAGGGCGTTGAACTGATACATGCGCTTCCCCTGGGGATTGAACAACTTGATGGAAAGCGAGTAGTCGCCGTCTGAAGGCAGCGGTGTATCGGGGAAGACTTCAATCGCTGTCTGGTCTTCGTTGACCTGGATGACAGCTGGGATCTCTTCGAGGCACTTGCTCCGGCTCATCATGCCGCCAACGGTGGTACGGCACAGGCGCATGCGGTGGGGTTTCAGCTTGGCGTCGAAGTAGTCCGGCACGGTGACGGTGAGTTTGAGGATCGCTGTCTTGCGGTCCTTTTCACGCAAGGTCAGAAACCATTCAGAGCGGTCGCTTTCGATGTTGGAGGTCTGGTAGTAGTACAGCTTGCGGTAGTCGCGGTCCGTGTCCCAGCGGAATTCCATCAGTCCCGGAGTGCCCTGGGCGTGCGCGGTCTGCTCTGAAATGCCGGCCAGTGTTGAGCCAATCAGCAGAGTCGCTGCTGTGCCGGCTCCAGCGAGCAATCGTCTTGTAGTGGAACGGGCCATAGGGAAAGTCTCGTTAAAGGGATTCTCCTGAGTCCAATCGCTGGGCGGCGATTTCAGGGGCCGGAGGGTGATCTGTCAGTTGTGACCAGATCTATCTGGTCGCAGCCGCTGTGCGTCGCCTTGATAGGGGTGCATGGGTGTCTGGTCCTGAGGGATCCAGGCGTGGGCCAGGACACGGATGCAGCGAGGGAGATCTCCTTGGACGGCCATTTGTTGGCAGTCCAGCAAGGCCACCGTGTCCCAGCCAGGGCGACGCCGGGCGATGGCGGCTGGGAAGCAGGCGTCCAGGTCGGCCGTAACCGAGAAGGTCACTGACACCAACTGGTCTGGGGTTAGCCCATTGCGATCCACCAGGGCGTCCATCAACGCGCTCACAGCCGCTTGGATGGCGTCCGTGCTGTTCTCCGTGCAGGTGGTGGCCCCACGCAGGCCTCTCAGAACAAGTTGAGAGCTGGTCATGGACGGTAAAGCCATAGCACCTGACCGCTTCCCATCAACTCGATCGACAGGCGCTGCTGAAGTTGATGCAGGAGCTGGGATCCCGGCAGCAGACCGCTGAGTTTTCGGCGTTGTTTGCCCAGGGTGACGGGACGGATGTCGTCCTCGTCGAGATCTGCCAGCTGCGCCGCGAGGCGCCGGGCATGGTCTTCGTCCCCGAGTTCATCAACCAATCCCAGGGCCTGCGCCTGTTCACCGCTGAACACCCGTCCATCGGCGAAGCGCTTCACCGTCTCCACCTCAAGGTTTCGCCCCTTCGCCACAACGCCCACAAATTGGCCATAACTGCTGTCGATGAGTTCCTGAAGCAGAGTGCGTTCCGCATCGCTGAGCGGGCGATCAGGGGAAAGGATGTCCTTGAACGGACCACTTTTCACTGTGTCGAAGCGAATTCCAATCCGTTCGAACACCTTGGAGAGGTCGTTCCCCCGCAGGATTACACCGATCGAACCGGTGATCGTGCCTGGATTGGCAACGATCTTCTCCGCTGCGACGCCGATGTAGACACCACCGGAGGCGGAGATGTTGCCAAAGCTGGCCACCACGCGACAGCCCTGTTCTCTGAGCCGCAGGAGGGCCGCATGAATTTCCTGGCTGTCTCCAACCGTGCCGCCTGGGCTGTCAATTCGCAGCAGCAAGGCTGGAAATTCCCTCTGCTTCACCTCCCGCAGAGCTTTCAACACCCGCTGCCGGGTGGCACCCGTAATGGGGCCGTCAACAACGATGCGAGCCATTCGTCGTCGGGATTTGCGCCGCCAGGGCCAGAACATGTTGCGCATCTGCATCACTCCAGATCTTAAAAAGAGCACCCAAGCGCCCATTCATGCCGTCACTGCGACTCTGGTTTCTGATGGTGCTGCCCTTCGCGCTCTGGGGAACCGCCATGACTGCCATGGCTCCTTTGCTCGATAGCGCTGGCCTATGGCTTGTCGCTGGCTTACGACTGGTTCCAGCAGGTTTGGCCCTTCTGCTCTGGGGGCAGTGCACCGGCCGTGGCCTGACGATCGATTCGCGCGACCTAGTTTGGTTCGTCCTGTTCACCTTGGTGGATGCCACCTTGTTTCAAGGGCTTTTGGCGCGGGGGTTGGAGGGGACTGGTGCGGGTCTCGGTTCTGTCTTGATTGATTGCCAGCCTCTGCTGGTGGCCTTGATGGCTCGCGTTCTGTTCACGGAGTCGATCAATCCCATCGGCTGGATGGGGCTGGCCATTGGTCTGGCAGGCATCGTCTGCATCGGTTTGCCCGCTGAGCTGCTGGGTCACTGGTGGCTGCTGGCTGACCCGCCATTGGTGCAGCAGCTGTTTCAGCCCGGCGAGGGCTGGATGTTGCTGGCGGCCGTCGCCATGGCCGCTGGAACGGTATTGATTCGCTTTGCCTCACGCCACAGCGATCCGGTCACCGTGACGGCATGGCACATGTTGCTGGGGGGACTTCCTCTGCTTTTGGTCCATGCCCTGCAGCGAACTGATGCTGGTCTGGCCTGGACGGCAACAGACTGGACGCGTATGGGCTACGCGAGCCTTCTCGGAAGCGCTTTGGCCTATGGGCTGTTCTTCTGGTTCGCCAATCAACGCGATCTCACCAGTTTCAGCAGCCTGGGATTCCTGACACCGGTTTTCGCGCTGGCCACCGGAGGTTGGTTGCTGGGCGAGCGCCTTGATCTGCTCCAGTGGATTGGTGTTGTGATGGTGCTGGTGTCGGTGATCTTCGTGAGTCAAAGGCGAAGAATCTGGGAGCCGCTGTCGATCACGGACGCCTCTTCATGACGGCTGCTCAGCTCCACCTTGTCGTTGTCAACACGCCAATCGGGGCCCTCGGCAGTGGCGAGGGAGGTGGTGTGGAGCTCACCCTGCGATCGCTGGTTCAGGGGCTGGTACGGCGTGGTCACAGGCTTACCGTTGTGGCCGCCAAAGGCTCAACACTTCCCGACGATTGCAGCGGTGTTGAGTTGCTGGAGGTGGAGGGTGTGAATCAGCCGAGCTGGCAGCACGTCGCAGAGCTTGCACCGGTCGAGATTCCCCGCAACGGTCTTTTGCCTGCTCTCTGGGAGACCGCCCTCGATGCAGGTCAATCAGCCGATGCCGTGATTAACGGTGGCTACGACTGGCTGCCGATATGGCTGACGCAACGGGTCAGCGCCAAGCTCTTTCATCTCATCAGTATGGGGGATGTGGCTGCGGTGATGCGCGATGTGATCGAAGCCGTCGCGGCCTGGGACCCGCACCGCCTCGCTTTCCATACGCAACGCCAGGCGGCTGATTTCCACCTGCCGGGTCCCGCCAATGTTGTGGGCAACGGATTTGACTTGGCCAACTACACCTTTCAGACGCAGACGAATGGCCCCCTTGGCTGGGCTGGGCGCATCGCTCCGGAAAAGGGGCTGGAGGATGCGGCTGCTGCGGCCGCTGCCCTGGGAGAACAGCTTCTTGTTTGGGGGTTGCGAGAGGATGAGGTCTACGCCCGGCAGGTGCAGTCGAGTGTTCCTGAAGGCACGATCGATTGGCGCGGTTTTCGATCGACCACAGAGCTTCAGCACGAGTTGGGGCGCTGCCGCGCTCTGGTCAACACACCGAAATGGAATGAGGCCTACGGCAATGTTGTGGTGGAGGCCCTGGCCTGTGGTGTTCCGGTTGTCGCCTATGACCGCGGCGGACCCGGAGAGCTGGTCTGTTCAGGCCGCACGGGCTGGCTGGTTCCTCCCGACGATGTCGATGCTCTTACGGAGGCCTTGCGACATGTCGGCAGAATTGAGCGCTCCGCCTGCCGCAGCTGGGCTGAGGCCCATGCCTCCTGTGAGGTCTTTAGCCAGCGTGTTGAAGCCTGGATTCGAACAGGACTGATGGCGGATGTCAGCATCACTTCTAGGCGCTGAGAGTTCCTTGTCGGTCAATGTTTCAGGACGACAGCGACGCCAGGTTCTGGCGCTTGTTCTGGCCCTGGGACTCGTGATCACGCTCTGGCGGCTGGGATCCACCGGCGTCGTGGATGAAACACCGCCATTGTTCGCAGCAGCGGGGCGGGCCATGGCCGACACCGGCGACTGGCTGACGCCTCGGGTCAACGGCTTGCCTCGTTTCGATAAACCCCCCCTGGTGTACTGGCTGATGGGGTTCGGCTACTCCCTGCCCGGACGTGAAGTTTGGGATCCCCTGGGCAGTTGGGCGGCACGACTTCCTTCCGCCTTGGCCACGGTCGGGCTGATGCTTGGCATCGCTGATACCTTGCTGCGCTGGCCGTTCCCCGGTGATGCGCGTCCCCGCTGTACAGCTCTGATTGCATCGCTGGCATTTGCCTTCTCGCCCCTGGTGCTCGTCTGGAGCCGCACCGCGGTGAGTGATGCCCTGTTGTGTGGCCTGCTGGGTCTCAGCCTGTTGCTGCAGTGGCGTCGTTTTGCCGCCCCTGAAGAGGTGGCGTGGTGGCCGGCTTGGGTGATCCTCGGTTTCGCGGTTCTGGCCAAGGGGCCGGTTGCTGTTGTGCTTTCTGGGATCGCTCTGTTGATGTTCGGTGCGTTGCGACGGGATCTCGTTCAACCCTGGCGGAGACTGCGACCGTTGCCTGGGTTGTTGCTGACGGCCCTGATCAGTCTTCCCTGGTACGTCCTAGAGCTGCTGGTGGAAGGACAGCCTTTCTGGGACAGCTTTTTCGGCTACCACAATCTTCAACGGTTCACGTCCGTGGTGAATGATCACCTCCAGCCTTGGTGGTTTTTCGGCCCGGTAATGCTCGTGGCTGCGCTGCCCTTCACGCCATACCTGTTGTTGGGGCTGGCGCGGGTGCCTCGATCGCGGATTGCACCGGAGCATTCATTGCAGCAATTTGCTGCCTGTTGGCTGTTGGCGGTTCTGCTGCTGTTCACCACAGCAGCCACAAAATTGCCGAGTTATTGGTTGCCCGCCACCCCTGCGGCGGCCCTTCTAGTGGCCCAGGCCACGCTGGGCTCATCGCGTTGGCAACGGCTGGCCTGGGGCACCAGCCTGGCTCTGATCGCCGTCCTGGCTGGTGGCTTTTGGCTGGGATCGCTCTGGGTTCCGCTGATCGACGATCCAGAGATGCCGACGTTGTCGGTGGATCTGTTGGCCAGTGGTCTTTTGGGACATGCCGCCATCTGGTTCAGTGCAGCAGCCACTCTTGGAGCGTTGCTTCTGCTGCAGCGACGCTCCGCTGGTCAGGCGTTGCTGGCCATGCAGGCCTGCCTCCTGGGCTTTCACCTCACGGCTCTGGTGCCGATTGCCGAACTTGCAGACCGTCTGCGTCAGCGTCCGGTCCGCGATGCTGCTGCATTAATGCTGTCGCAACAGCGCAGCGGAGAACCAATGGCCATGGTTGGAGCCATGAAGCCTTCGCTGCACTTCTACACAGGACAGGTGATCTTGTATGAGGGGCAGTCCGATGGTGCCCTGGTCAACATTGCGGATCGCCTGGCCCATGAACAGCGGCGGGGCTGGCGGGGATACCCCCTCGATAGCCAGGGGGCCTCTAGCACCGTGCTCGTGCTGATCGATCGCGGGACGGCAACACGTGATCACTGGAGCGACCTGCAGCCTGAGCGGCTGGGACGCATTGGGATTTACGACGTGTGGCGTCTGGACCGCAGTCGCCTTGAGCAACGGGCACAAACCCTGAAGGCCGACGGCGTCGATGCCGACTGGCGGGAGCCGCGTCCTGAGCGTTTCTGAGCTGTAGAGCTCTATGACTCAGACAACGTCTGACGGTGGCAGAACCCGCAGTGCCCCCAGAGCTTCATTTCGCCGTTGGGTGCCGGTCTGCCGCAGTCGGGGCAGACCCCCATCCCATGGACATCGGTGCGACTTGGATGCTGGGCCCAAATGCTGGCTTCGCTCTCCAGAACTGGGGCTTGAGGTGAATGGTGTTGTTGGATCCGCAGATCACGCACCGCATGGCCGGCCTGATGCAGGGCGCTGATCAGTTGGGGCCGGTTGTAGAGGAGAGCCTGGCGCCATTGGGGATGGCTGGCTCCAACAGTCAGCACTCCACGTTGGAGTGATAAGGGACGGCAGTGCGGAGCCAGTTGGGCACCTGCTACCCGGGGCCAGTCCTGCCACAGTGCGGCCAGATGATCGTCTTTGCGCCACTCCCTCTGAAGCGCGCCCAGACAGGTTTTCAAAGGTTCTGCAGGCGGCGGGGGCGCTGATTGGAGCAGTTCCAGGCCTGGCAGACGCCGCCGTTGGGAATCAGGTGCAACCGCCATGGCTTAATCCTAGGCAGAACCATTTCGAGAACCTCGCTAATCTCAGCGCGTCTGAGGCCAAGTAATGGGTTTCTTTGATCGGCTGAGCAGGCTGGTTCGCGCCAATGCCAACGCTGCTGTCAGCGGTATGGAGGACCCGGCCAAGATCCTCGACCAGTCCGTCTCCGACATGCAGGCGGATCTGGTCAAGTTGCGACAGGCCGTTGCTCTCGCGATTGCAAGTCAAAAGCGTTTGACCAACCAGGCTGAACAGGCCGCTGCCCAATCGAAGACCTGGTACGAGCGTGCCGAGCTGGCTCTTAAAAAGGGAGAGGAATCCCTCGCTCGTGAAGCACTCACCCGTCGTAAGACCTTCCAGGAGACGGCGACGTCACTGACATCCCAGGTGCAGGCCCAAGACGGGCAGGTGGAATCCCTCAAGAAGAGTCTGGTCGCCCTCGAAGGAAAAATCGCCGAGGCCAAGACCAAAAAAGACATGCTCAAGGCTCGAGCGCAGGCCGCCAAGGCTCAGCAGCAGCTGCAGAGCGCCGTCGGCAATATCGGCACCGATTCAGCCATGGCTGCCTTCGAGCGGATGGAGGAAAAGGTGGAGGCCCTGGAGGCCACAGGTCAGGCCGCGGCTGAGCTGGCTGGATCTGATCTTGAGAGCCAGTTCGCAGCCCTGGAAAGCGGTGGTGGCGTTGATGAGGACCTCGAAGCGTTGCGCGCTCAGCTGAAGGGAGGCCCTGAAGCGGTCGCTCTGCCGGCGGCCGATGCGGCCGAGGCTGTGAAGCCAGTGCAGGTGGAGGAAGTGGATGCCGAGCTCGAAGATTTGAAGCGATCCATCGACAAGCTCTAACCATCCGGGGAAAGTCATCCGGTTTTCCATAGGATCTGATCAGTCATTTGAGTGCCTTGGCTGGAGCTGTTGCCGATTTCACCGACGCTGGTTTTGAAAGTGAAGTGCTGAAGGCTTCCGGCACTGTCCTTGTGGACTATTGGGCTGCCTGGTGTGGTCCCTGTCGACTGATCGCCCCTCTTATGGATTGGGTCGCTGATGCCTATGGCGATCGCCTGAGCGTTGGCAAGATCGAAGTTGATGCCAATCCGAATACCCGTGACGCCTATCAGGTGCAAGGGATTCCCACGCTGATCCTCTACCGCGACGGTGAGGTGGTGGCGCGGCATGAAGGTGCCATTGCCAAAGCGCAGCTGCAGTCCTTCCTGGATGCCAACCTCTAAGCGGCTCGCGTCGCTGGGTAACGCCGTTTTCGCCCGCGTTGATGCTGCCAAGCATGCTTATCGGGTCCAGGCGTCGTCATCTGAGCGTCCAGATCTGGTGGATCTATCCATCGGATCGTCCGATCTTCGGCCACCCACGGCCCTGCTGGAAACGATGGCCTCAGCGGTCATGGATCCCAGCAGCGGCTCCTATTGCCTTCAGACCGGTCTGAGGCCTCTGCATGCCGCCGTCGCGGACTGGTGTCGCCATCGCTTCGATGTTGCTGTGGATCCCGAGCAGGAGGTTCAGTTCCTGGTGGGATCCCAGGAAGGAACCGCCCATCTGCCGCTGGCGGTGCTCGATCCAGGTGACGCTGCCCTGCATCTGGACCCCTGTTATCCATCCCACACCGGTGGGCTGCATCTTGCGGCAGCTAGTACCAAGGCCTTGCCGCTTTCCCCGGAACAGGATTGGCGACCGGATTTGACGGGCCTCACCTCCCAGCTCTGGGATCAGCTCAAGTTGTTCGTGCTGGGCTATCCCCACAACCCTTCAGCGAGGGTCGGGGATCAGGAAGACCTCAACCGCATCATGTCCACCGGTGCCCGGCACGACGTGGTGATTGCTCACGACAATCCCTATGTCGATCTCGCCTTGGATGGCCAGCCTCCCTGCCTGTTGCAGGCTCCGAAGTGGAGGGCGTCTGGCATTGAATTTTTCTCCCTGTCGAAGGGCTGGTGCCTTGGAGGGTTCAGGCTGGGTTTCGCGGTTGGCGCAGCACCAGTGATTGCCGCATTGCGTCGCACCAAGGCTGTCATCGATTTCAATCAGAGCCTGGCTCTCCAGCACGGTGCGATCAAGGCGTTGCAAGCCTTCCCCGATTGGCCGCAGCAGTTGCATCCGATCTATCGCGAGCGCAGGGATCGTGTGGTGGAGACCCTCACGGCACGTGGATGGTCGGTTCCATGTCCAGAGATGGCGATGTACCTGTGGTTCCCCTTGCCTGCCGCGGCCCGTCGTCAGGGCTGGAATGATGAGGATGCCGCCAGGGAACTTCTCCAGCGCAGCGGTGTCGCGCTAACCCCAGGGTCGGGTTTCGGTGCCGGCGGCCGCCAGTGGCTGCGTATGGCGCTGGTGCGGCCCGTCAACGAACTGGTGGAGGTCGCATCGCGTCTTGCGGATGCAATGGATGACTGATCGATGGATGACCCAGCATCGACGCCCTCAACGGGGTGGTGGTCGTTTATTGGCGATCTACCGCCGTATCGCAGGTTCATCAGCGCGCCCATGGACCATTCGTCGGGTGCCTGTGTGCAGCAGTACAGAGGACTTGCTGGCGGGTTGGTTGCGGGATCAGCCCTCGTTGACGGGGCCGCGCGCTGTGATCGCCACCCACCAGCGCAGGGGAGTTGGCCAGTTGGGTCGAACCTGGCTTTCCCCTGAAGGTGGTGTCTGGATCAGTGCCGCTTTGCCCTGGAGGAGTCATGCGTCTGGTCAAGCCGGTCTCCTTGGCTTGGCGCTGGCACTGTCAGTGACGCAACGGCTTGAGCGGCGGGGCCTTTCGATTCAGATCAAATGGCCCAATGACCTGCTGGTTCGGGGTCGCAAATTGGCCGGTCTTCTTCCGGGGGTGGTGCAGCGTGGTTCCCAGCTGCGTTTGCTGCGCATCGGACTGGGCCTGAATGTGCGGAATCCTGTTCCTGGTGAGGGCATTGCCCTGCGGAGGCTTGAAGGGCAGCAGGCTGCGGATCCGACCCGTTGGACAGCGGAGGTCCTGCTTGCCTTGGATCACTGTCACGGCCTTGGAGGCGATGGTGCCTGGTGCATCGATGGAGTTCAGGCCCGTCTCTGGTCGGATCAGCTCCTTCATCCTCAGGATGGTCAGATCTGGCAAATCACTGGTCTTGAAAACGATGGTGCTCTTCGGTTGCGTCAGGGTTCAAGGACCGAAAGCTGGCGACGCTGGCCCTGAGTTGCACCGCCGTCCATAGGATTTTCCTAGACGATGTCTCATCCAGTGCTGAGCTGGTTAGCGGCGATCTGGATGCTGATCCCACCAGCGGCTGCTCAGGGTTTTGACCAGTCTCTTGATGCTCTGGAGCGCCAACGGGTGATCACTCCCCAGGAGCGCAAGATGCTCCAGCGCGGTGGTGCTCCAGCGGTTCCCATGGGCCCCAGCCGTTTCGAAGACGCCTGTCGCAGTGGGGCTCTGTCGCGTCGTGAGTGTGCCTCCGGTGTGGCTAGGCGTTCGCCTGGGGCACCATCCTCTGCCCGTGTTCGCTTGATCCCCTCCAAGCGGCCGCTGCGTATTCCCGTGTCAGCGCTTCTCGCCCGCGATGGCGGCAGATTCCGGTTGGAATCCGTCTTTGCGGTCACGCCGCGTCCTCTGCCAAGCCCTGGAAATGGCGATAGCCGACTGCTCTTCCCTGTCGCTGGAGACGCCTTCAAAAGCAGTGGGTTTGGCTGGCGTCTGCATCCCATCCTGGGGAGTTGGCTGATGCATGCCGGTCGGGATTTCGCGGCACCTGAGGGGACTCCTGTCGTGGCGGCTCTCTCGGGCCAGGTTTTAACCAGTGGTCTTGCAGGGGGCTATGGCGTCGCCATCGAACTGGAACATGCCGATCCTTTGCGTCGCACGCTCTATGGCCACCTCTCGGAGATCTACGTACGACCCGGTCAGCAGGTGCGCCAGGGAGAGGTGATTGGACGTGTTGGCAGCACAGGCCTAAGCACGGGTCCGCATCTGCATTTCGAGTTGCGCACACCATCGCGGGCTGGTTGGCAGGCCGTTGATCCAGGGGATTTGGATTTGTCCTCTGTGATGAGTCTCGAAAATGATCCTGTCTCGGTGCTGCTTGGCCAGGTGTTGCGCAGCCTTGAACGGCAGCAGCCTTAAGGGCACCTGAGCGAAAAACAGTTCTCAGCTCGATTGTTCCCTGAGGATGAATCCAACGCCGCGGACGGTGTGGATCAGGGCTGGAGCATCGTCCAGTTCGACTTTTTGACGCAGATAGCGGATGTAGACATCGAGGAGGTTGTCGTCTCCATAAAAGTTTTCTCCCCAGACCCCATGCATGATCTCCTGACGTTCAAGCACCCTGCCGGCACCTCGCATCAGGAAATTGAGCAGGTCGTATTCCTTCACGGACAGTTTGATGGCTCGATCGCCACGATTCACATCCCGGGTCCGGGTGTTCATGGAGAGGTCGGCGACCTGAAGAACTTCGTTGACGTCGGATCCATTGGCAGGCCCTGAGAATGTTTCAGCGCGGCGGTGCATTGCACGCAGCCGTGCCATCAATTCGTCGATGGAAAAGGGTTTGACCAGGTAATCATCAACACCGGCATCCAGAGCTTTGACCCGATCGGTGATTTCGTCGTGCCCTGTGAGCATCAGGATTGGGATGGTGATTCCCCCGGCTCGGATGCGCTGACAGATGTCGATGCCGCTGAAGTCCGGCAAGTTCCAATCAAGGATGATCAGGTCGGGAGCAGGTTCGGAGCGGCTGCGGATCAGGCCGCTCGCTCCATCAGAAGCGACATCAACGTCATATCCCTCAACATCAAGCTCTAGACGAAGCAGATCGGTCAGTTTGTGTTCGTCGTCAACAAGAAGGACACGGAGACGGGGCTGGGATTCCAGTGAC